>Ga0065711_1003584_pt1 | contig 27367 bp, 17 predicted proteins | sample Hoacrofraction12_FD_59098 | JGI IMG/M metagenome (GOLD analysis project Ga0065711, IMG submission 59098) | Hoatzin crop microbial communities from Cojedes, Venezuela - Epithelial fraction 12 v2 (version 2) | ecosystem: Host-associated > Birds > Digestive system > Esophagus > Crop | place...
GGATTTTACCCTCCTGGTCTCCTTCATGCCATTCATCGACTCGGGAGGGGTGAGGAGAGAGGTTGCCAGTGAAGACTGAGGCAAAAAAGTTGTTGAGTACCTCAGCTTTCTCCTCATCCGCTGTTGCCAGTTTGCCGTCTCGTTCATGAGTGGCAGTACACTTTCTTTGACCACCAAGTATCCAGTATGTCCAAAGTCTACTTAAAACTCCGCTCAAGAAAAACAATAAATAGAATGCTAGAAGTTAGAAAACATTAAATGCCAGAGTCTAGATCTACAATTCCCAAGGAAATTACTTAGATATTTGTACCTTAATTACGTGAGTACTAATTCCATGACAAATTGCCTCTGGCTGGGCTAAAAGAAAAACATGAGTAAAGCAACTTAGATTCAACATCAGATCATGAGAAAACTTCAGATGCTTCCCACAGCTGAGGATTAAGTTCAAACATTTATGGAAATTCATGAGAAATTATAACTTCTAATGAAAAGGAAAAGGGTCCTTGTAAATTTTTAATATAAACTATAGAGACAATTACATTAATAAGATTTAATTATATCATGAAATATTTAGTGTTTTTCTCTATGCTAAATATTATTTTGAATATAGTTCTAGGAAGATTTGAAAGCTTAAGAGATATCTAGAAACAAAACAGAAACAAGTATCAAAAGAAATTATTTTGACAATGTATTTATAGTATAGACCAGTGTTTCTATCTTTACTTAAAAAATTGAAATATTTTGCGCAACTATTGCATTTTATTCTCTTTGTAAATAGAGACATAACATAATAAATACTTTGTGCAATATGTTTAATTAACAGAAAAACAGCTCATGTATTATAGATTTCATTTTAACAAGTATATCACATAATCTACGATTAACATCAAAGTTTTGGCAGAAATGCACAACTATTTATTAGTGTCTACATCTACTTTGCATTATGCCAAGACTAACCAGCCATATATTTGCTATTATCCACAATGTGGCTAGCTAATTAATCCACTTGTGAAATACTATTTCCTAAATTATATGCTATTGCTATTTTTGTTATATGGCTCTTCGGTCTAACACTACTTCATAATTAATGGATGCCAAGTTTCCTGCAGGAAATGTGGTGGTCTCTGTTCATCCTGGTCCTCAGCATCGATCCTGCTTCAGTGCAGGCTACATCCACACTGACCCACAGATTGGGCTCCCGTTCCTACCCAAATGCTGGTCCCAGCTGCCCACACACCTGCCCCCATGTGCTAGGACTTCAAAACTGTAATTTAAACATATTACCAAAGGCAATGGAACACCCTTAGAACATCTGTAAATGGACAAGTAAGTTGTTATTCTTTAAACTGGACATTTCTAATGCCATGGCAGTCTCCTCTGTAGTATCTGAATCACTGTACAACACATCTGTGTCTCAGACCCGCTGACTTCACCAACAGTTAGGTGCCAGAACACCATCAAGTGAGGTTTTTCACCCCAAGCATGAACAAACTACTTTCTGCATTTCATATGACCAATGTTTAACACCCAGAAAGGTTTACCTGGCTTCCGGGTGTGTGTAGAGCAGGTAGCGAATCCAGGGCAGTGTGCTGGACACCACTGCAGGCTCCATAAAAAGGTGCAGAACAAGTCCTTGCCGAGGCTGCCATCACCTTCTGAATGGAAATGAGTGCTGTGGAGGTGATTTTGGAAAAAAAGGCATAATTTTCTGTGAAGGGGAGGTCTATCTTTACATTTAATACAGTTTAATCCATGTACTGACTCCTATCTACCACTTCCAAGTGGTAAACCAGGCACAGTAGACCTCACCTTTTCTCTGTAAGTTGTGGGACGATCACCAATGCATCTCTCGCCACCAACGTGCAGCCAAATCGTGCCCTTTGGACCAGCAGCCCGTGGGTAGAAATGTCAGTGGTTCATGCTGCTGCTATAGTCTCCACCGGGCTTTGCAGCAAACTTCACAACCTTTGTCATCCCCAAAATCTTGAATTTTCTCACGTCGGACACATTGCCATCCACATGGGCAGTAGGAGAGTAGACTCAACTGCTGGGGTCATTTTACCTTGCCAACTTACAAGCTTTCTCTCAAACATTTATTATATAAACAAATCAATTAAACTGGTGTCTGTGTTAACTTTACTGTCCCTTAATAGAATTTTCACAGCAGCATATGTCCCTAACATTTTGAGAGATAATTCTCATTGCAAATATACCTTATACTTAAAATGGCAACTATTCTCTCTCAGTGCCTGGACAGCCATTTTTAGAGGTGACCTCAGCATCTGAGTACTGCCTCTGAATACTAATACACATGGTTACAGTTTTAATTTCACATTTGATCCTTATGAGCCATCATTGTAGCATCACTGCATCAAAAGCTGATGTTCCTCCATCTCAGTCGGAGAAGGCAGACACTTCTGTAGGTCTCAGTCACCTCTTCTCTGGAAGCACTTCATATTTTAGTAGACCCTGCAGTGACAGGACAAGGGGTAATGGTTTTAAACTAAAATAGAGTAGATTCAAGGTGGATATAAGGGTGGTGAAACACTGGCACAGGTTGCCCAGATAAATGGGAGATGCCCCATCTCTGGAAACATTCAAGGTCAGGTTGAATGGGGCTCTGAGCAACCTGATTGAGTTGAAGATGTCCCTGCTCATTGCAGGGCGTGGGTAGACTAGATAGCCTTCAAAGGTCCTTTCCAACCTCAATGACTCTATGATTAACCAATTTTTTTTCACACATAAAAAATAAACCAAAGCAAAGACACAACAAAGAAAAGCAATGCGAAAACAAATCAAATAGCCTGCTGACAGCATGCAGTTTATCAATCCAGAAGGCCATGGTGGTATATGATTCTGCTGGATTTTAAAAGCAGTTTGAAAATTTTTGTCATCAATAAAGGCATTTGTAGCCACACCATGGAAGCAAGGGTAATAAAGGCAATCCCATGCTCTGGGCAGTGCAGACAGCTACGGGTGGCTCCTGCTGCCCCATGCACCTCTGCCAGGGAGGATCCCTGAAAAGGGTGGGAGGCTCTGTGGGTAGGGTACAGGGTCAGCTTCTATGGGCCTGGGCTTTATCCAAGAACAGCACATTTTATGTTCTGGAAACAGAGAAAAATTTAAGTCAGGCAAGTGAAAGGAGGAGAATTACAAAGAGGACAATTTTGCAACTAGCAGAGGAGAAACAAAAAAGAGATTTGGCTAGACATCAGCTTTAACTCAGAGGCAAATCCAACAGGCTCTAGTGATAGCATTTAGCTATTATCCCTACAGCGACAGAGAAAAACAGCAAAATAGATTATTTCCTTTGTGTCTGAAACAGGTCTTTTTCCCAGTTCCACACACACGCAACCTGGACTGGATAATACAACCAGCCATATCGCAGCGCTGAGGCCCCGACAGAGAGTTCTGTGAGTAAAACAAGGGAAAGTTTATCATCATAGATCTGGTTATTGGGCCTAAGAATATTTTCCATTTTAGTTTAGTCATTAAGATGGATTCACTCTGCAAGTCCTTAGTATCAGGCTAAAAATAAGCTAATGCTTCCCCCTCACCCACACCATTTCTGCGCTTTGCATTCACTTTTCAACAGCATACAAAATAGATTGATACACATATACATACATACATATGTATAAAATGGCTTTTTCACACATAAAAATTAAAGAAAGCTCAGTTCTTTACAGAAACGGCTGAGAAGACCTAGATAGAATAAGCTAGTTGAATATAAAATGTTTTCTGCCATAACAAGAAACTTTTCCAGGGACAGATGCCCAGATAAATCAGCACAGCTCCTCTGAAGTGAACTGAGCCATGACTGTGCGTACTCCAGCTACAGATTTTGTCCGCAGCAGATACCTCTGCAGACTGATCCTCACCCTAGCAGAGTGAGCCGTCGAATCCCATATATTTTCAGTAGGGCAGGATTGGTCCCAGGTTATAAATAAAGTTGAATTGCCGGAAAGATGAAGGAAGAAAAATAGACATCGCAAAGTTCCTGGTTTGCTAAGCAGATCAGAGAAAGGTAGCCAATTATGGCACAAAGCATCATTTCACTAAAAGAAGTGTGACTGCTGGAAGAGCTTGAAACAGAGGGGATTTTGCTTTGCCATGTGTAGTCTCCAGGAAACAAAAGGAAGGGTGTGACTGAAATGAAGACAGGCAGAACGCAATATTTTCCTTTGACGTGTGAACAGATTTAATGCAACAAAAATCAATAAGGAAACTCTCCAAAGGAGAGTATTTTAATCTGTTATCATATTTCACATAGATTTCATAAAAATTCAATTTCAATTATAGCACAGTTTACAAACAGCGCTGTGCCTCCCTGGAAAACATATGGCCATCAAAACTTCAAACAAAATACTGCCAAAGTTGCTCATAAAAAATAAATAGCCATAAGCCAGTGTGTTATTGTCCTTTTAATGTTTGTTGAATGCCTATAATTCTTCTTGTGTCCGCCTTGGCTGTCAGCTTTCTGACACTCGGGTCTCCCATTCGTACACCTCCCCTGGAAGATGTCTTGGAGCAGTCGCTGTATTCTGAGCAGTGCTTAATTATTTTGGATATTATCTTACGTTTACAGCTGGGCTGCTGTAGAAGAAGAAATGAAATAACCACACACATCCCCAAAATAGCGATATAGCAGCAGCAGGGAGAGGCTGAGCCAAGGCACGGGCCAGCTCTGCAGCATCTGCCGGAAAAGGAGAAATGGGATTTACCCCAGAGAGTGGCAAACTCTTTTCTGAGAGCTCTGGGCTCCATCTACCAGCTCCTGCTTTGATAAAAGTACAGCCGGCTCCTTGGCTTGGTTTGCCCAAGCCGGGCAAAGAGGCTTGGTGTGGGGCACCTCGCCTCCAGCCCCACCATGAGAGACAGGATGGAGCTGACCTTCAAGACAGGAAAATTACGTGTGCAGGTAGGGACGTATTTTTGTACTTTTGTCAAGGATCAAAGTGAATTTCAGCTTTTGCCGTGCTCCATTATGCTTCATACACTGCTTTGTGCAACAAAAGGGCATTTATACCCTCCGCAGAAACTGCTGAAAATAGATCAAAACACCCAGCGTTGGCCTCGCACCTGGGTCTTTCCACCCAGGCTAGGAGCTGCATGGTGGATAGGAATGAGGGCAGAAGTCCAGGCGGGATGGCAAAGGTGGCTTTGAAGAATCATGTAGTCGGCACATGTGCAGCTTTGACAGCAGTGCAGCCTGTGCTCCCATGGCCACCGCTGGGATCCACATCTGACAAACCCCTTCTCATGCAGCTGGGATACAGGTGCAATTTTATGGAAAAGAAACAGTGGTTTTTCCCCACCTTTATCTTCAAAAGAGTCACTACATCTCTCCATGCAGTTTCTAACTGATGGAGAGATGAGCTTCTTCCATTAACCACCAAACATTGCCCTTTATTCAATGGGATATTTCTTGTTTGTCCTGTAAAAGCTTCCCGCTGTTGGATGGAGACCACCATGGACAAGTGAAGGGATGCCATGGCTGGAGGAGGAGAAGGTGAACCACCCCTCGCTGAGCTTTTTCCTCTGCACAGTCCCCACGGAGGGTGCAAGGGAGGGTCGGGGGGAAGCAGGGCAGAGGCAGCATTCAGGTGAGAACCACCCTCTAGGACAACACTGCCCAGCACCCTTAGGTCCCAGATGCATTTGGGAATATGGCAGGGAGCTAGTGGTTTTACAGGTTTTGTAGTGTGCTTGGGCTGGAGGACGCTGGGGGCGGAGGGAGGTGAACATGGAGCCAGTGCTGATAAAATGCAGGAATGCAGCAGAAGAAACCAAAAAAGAAATACATGGAAGGAAGAGGACATCATTGATAGCATTAGTGAAGTGTAAGTGTGGGGGAAGAAAACATGATGTATGCTGGTATGGGAGGAAGATCTCACAAAACCGACGTATTTCAGCTGTGAGAGAGAGGACAGTGTTCAGAGCTATTACTTTTCCTCGGTACACACCTGTCTAGCAAAGACTGCAGACGGCAATGGCAGGCAGCAGTGCTGGCTGCATGTCCGCAAGGACCTTACAGCTGGTACTCGCAAATTTTGCTCTGCTTTCACTGGAACAGGGGACAGACATCCTACATAAATACAAAGAAGAAAATTCATTTATCCTTTCTTAACAGTAGCCTGCACCTAGGCTAGAGATTTGTTTTTCATAAAGGATAGAAAATGTATCATCCCTACCCTCCCATTGGCATTAATGTGTTGTCTCAAAATATGTCTGATCCTGACGCTAGGATGTGTACCCCTTGGAGTAAGGCCAAACATCCACACATCTGCCGTTAGGATTTTATAGGAAACTATTTAGCGGCAAGGTTTTCCCACAAGTAGTTCGTCTCCTCACTAAATGAGCCATTTTGACAGCTTCTCGACCATCTTTCTAGGTGAGCTCTTAGGGGCAGTCTGGTATTACGGCTCCTCAGTGTAAACAGCCACCAGCTCTATGGTTCTGGTCCCTTCTAGGCTAATAAAGACAAAAAGGAAAGACTGATTTTTTTTGTTGCTTTTCCTATTACAAGGATTAGCAGCTAAGTTCACAGTAGATATTGTAGAAATACTAAAATAGATCATTCTGCAAAGGCCTGAGAAAGTAGCGATAGTTAAATGTTGAATATAAATGCATAACACTTTCAAGGTAGTTTAAATCAGCTTCATCAATAAATATCCCTATACAGAAAGATGAGTCTCATAGCATCTCCCAAAAGAGTTTACAGATGAAAGGAAAACTTCAAGTACAATTATAACAGCAAAAGTATCACAGTGCATGAGAATGTACATTCCTGCACATTAAATATTCCCCTTACAGCCAACAATCTGGTTCTGTCTTGGGAGGGTAAAATGGTTCTGATAATTTCCAGTCCTCTATTTAGAGATCTGTAATGTCAAGGTAGCTTGAACATGTAAACCATGAAATCACACGGAGACAAAAGCCCTGGAGGACATTTGCAGGTGTGCGTGTTGACTCAGCCTCACCACTGAACACAAAACCCCAGAGTCTGCAGCACTTCCGGTCAGACATAATACATCTTTTATTCTTTTGGCCTTTGTTTTTCTCCTACCCCATCAGCGAAGCACCTAGAGAGTGGACAGTGGAAGGGCTGTTGGCTCAGATCCCAGGAGGAGAAGGTTTTCTGTTTGTACACTAGAGAAGATAACATGTATTTGGGAGTGATTTAGTGCACGTACAGGAAAGCATCGGGCTAGTATCTAAGTGCTCTTAAATATTTAATGAAGAACCATAAAGAGGAAATTGGCCACCTTGCTTAACTTAGAAAGAGTCGGGCTGTATTAGCTGACAAATACAGCGAGTGTCTAAAACGCTAACAGGGAAGGAAAAATAAAGAAAAGAAAAAAAAAACAAAAACAAAACAACAAAATACACTGAAGTAATAAAGGCATAAAAGCACCTTTGTTAGCAGACAAATAAGTGGCCTTGCTCTGTGTGGGAGGTGGGACTCGAGGGGATTGTGCCATGGGCTGTGAAGAGCAAAAGCACTTTGCGGACTCCTCAGGGAGCACTGCCTGTCCTCAGGGCAAGGGTGGGGGAGAGGGCAGTGGCTCAGATACATCACCTCCAGTTCGCTAGCTGCTTCTGAACACCCTGGTGAAAGCAAGAGAGAAATATATCCTTTTCCCTTCCAAAAATTCTCCAAGGATCCACAACAGTAAAATTAGAAAGCTCTAACCTGGCATTTATAAAGAGGAATATCAAATATTGTGGTGGTGGGTAGCAGGTGGTTAAATCAGGCTGGAAAGCCAGAAAAATGACATCTTGTGTGACGAAGCGCATCTGCGAGGACATATGAGCGTGATGGAGGTGTGCTGGCTCTCACCAGAGCCCTGACGTGGCTGGGAGGGAAAATCCACTGCCTGCCCGGGATGCGGCGGCAGCCTGCGTGCTTGGGCAATGCACCCACGCCTCGGTCACCCACAGACAGAAGAGAGAAAGGAGCACAGGACACGACTATGGACCTTCAGGCAAGGTGAGGAGGAAGAAGTGGCTTTGCAAGACCACGACAGACTTGCAAAAACTTGCAAGCTCTCAGGCACACCCTGAGTTGACATTGCGCTACCACCACGAGAAACACTGCGGACGGCTCCTCGGCACCAAACGACTTTTAGGGAGCTGCAGTAACCCAAGAAGAAACTCGGCTTTCTGCAGATCAGCCCCGGGCGTGCTCCCCTGGAGAGGAGTGAACAAGTCTGGGCAAGAGTTTCCCCACCCCGGCCAAGGAGGTGAGAGGAGTGGCCGTGTGAGAAAGCTGTGCTGGACTTTAATGAGGCTTCCCATGAGCAAATGTGAAACGAATAAAAGACAGCTGATGGAAACTAATTGTTACTTAAAAGAGTTCAGTACAGATGTGTTTAAGACAGTTATGAAAGACGGGATTTAACATCTATTCCAATAAAACCTGTATGGAATGACAGCCAAGCCCAACACAGTTAATTAAAGCGTGGCGTTGAGACACTCATACATAGAAAGCAATAAACAGCTTTTGTAGTTAATTAAAGAGCAAAGGCTGGGGCTTTTAAATTGGCACAGGAGATATCTGCTGTAAGTACACCTCAGAGTCACAAGTCTTATTGCTCCGAACAAGAAGGTTTTTTCAGCTTACCTTCCTCAAACCAGGACCAGCGCATGGGCACGGGGAAATAAACTGTCATCACAGCCCTGCAGCGGCGAGGCCTCGACGAGGGTGTGCGTGGACACGAGCGGGTTTGGGAAGTGGCTGCTGTGTGGAGCAGAGACGAGCCAGGCCTCCGAAAGCAGGTAAAGCGTGTGGAAACGGGCACTCATTTTTGTTGCTGTTGTTTGGCTTTTCCATTTCACAAATGCTCCTGCTGGTTTCTAGGCAGAGAAAAAAACATGCCAGAGCTGAAAAATGACTTTGGGAGTGAGGAGGCTCATTCTTAGGGCGCCTGGCTTTTGTAGCTCATAGCTTTCAGCCAGCGCCCTCAGCAACAAGCAGACGTGCCGTACGACAGTCAGGATACACATACACAAAGCGCAGTGCCTTACCTCCACTTGTTTTTATAGACAAAGAACAATAGAAAAGCAAGAGGAGCGTTATATGCATTTTGTTATACCTTGCCACTAGCAACAGCCTCCTGCAGCCTTTATTGCATTTGTTCTACTGAATAAATTACCAGGGTCATGAAGAATTAAAGATAGGTGTGGGTAATATTTTGTTTTCCACCTCAGTGGGTTCATTAAGCATGATTAACTCGCTATGTGAAATCGCCACCAGTCGTGCCTTTCACTGCTCCATCGTCTGCTATGCGACAACCAGCGGTGACACTGTCAGCCCAGAAGCTGTGAGCATAGTTCATATTACTCATTGACAGCCCCACACTTACAGAATATTTGCATGGATAGATGAAAAAGGGTACTGTGATAAAGCAAAATTTTTGTTATGCCTTTTCTTTCTCTGTTAAGCGACAACATCATGTTTCCCAGTTGGATTTACATGGTAAAGAGTGTAGGAAATGAAATCTGAGGAATTCTGCTCAAAATATCAGCTGAGCACTGCAAATAATATCCTATAATATAGTATAATATACTATACTATAACATAGCATAATATGCTATACTATAATACAATGCAATGCAATACCATGGAAGCTTCAAACTGGTGTCAGAGGATTGACAGCAAACACAAGAGAAGTTACTGGATATAGGGGCTCATCAACAAAGCTAATTATCCCTCACAAAGGGATAATATATATAAACCATTATTATTTGTATAGGATCTGGATTGCTGAAGGAGGATCAAAACCATCTGATTGTGCCAGGAGGAGCGAGGGGGCAGGATGGGTGGAAATGAAGGGACACGTTTTTAGTGATCTTGCGCTGCTTTCAGCTAACCGCCCAAGTTCTTCAGGTTCAGGAACCAAGCAGGGCTCCCTGTCAAATCCATATGGAACTCAAAAGTAGCAGAGAAAAGCAGCAATTCAAAATAAGTTTTAACAATGAAGCTGCACTTTATTTTTCATAACAATGCATTTTTTAAAGGGTATGTCAAAAAGAATTGAATTTGTATCCCTGAATATGGCAGTAAGTGATGTAACTCAAGTTAAAAAAATTCTCTTTATTGCTCAAGAACTAGATTTTTCCTTCTTGCAGCAGAGAGACGCTATATATTGTAGTCTTGGTTAAATCTAAGCGTCCACTTCAGATCAACAGGTTCAACTAGTGAAACTGTTCTAAACACACTTTGAACATATAAAATAGTCTCATGAGCAAAAGCCATTTAGAATTAAGACAATGGCAAAGGAGAGACAGTGTGAATCATTTTTAATTTCTTTTCTGTGAAATTTTGGTGTCTGTATAGAAGTGCTCCTCGGCAAGACCAGACTTTGTTTGGGAAGTGGGGTATCGCCGGTCTCTCCCCTTTGGGTAATACTAATTATGGGACAGCAAAAAGCTCCATCAATGCACGAAAGAGCCCACAGGACCAGAAAACGGCCAGACTGTTACCTGCAGCATTAAATCATGGAGAGTCCCAAGGTGTATACGGGAAAAATAAGTTTTTCTCCAGGCTTTGTGGAGAACATGGTGCTGCTCTGACAGGGTGATAGAAGACCTGCTCTCTTTTTGGCCTTTGGCCTGAGAGTATCATTTCACATCCAGATGCCCGTCAGCAGTGTCTAAACAATGTTCATTACAGTGACATTATTATTATTGTTTTTGAAAAATTAAAGTAAACAAGATGCATGTACATCAAGTACATGCATGTACAGCAAACCATAGGGCAACATGGCAGCAAACTATAGGGCAACATGATTTTACAAGCACTTAAAAAAGATATAATTTTTCTTTTTTTTTCACAAGTACTCTCAATAGCAATATTGTGTGCTCTTACAAGGGTTTCAGACAGCAGATTTATGCTTTAGTGCGAACTACACTGCTACCTTCAACAGTAAACTTGGTTCAGGGAAAAAAAAAAATCTCATGTGCCCTGACTGCACAGTGAACCTAAAAAAAAAAAAATTCTATCATTAAGAAGCAGGCTTGCTACACAGAATTTTGAGCAGTCTTTAATTTCCGCTGTACATTCTCACACATGCTGGATGGTGAACTCCAAGCTCACACATGAAATATCCAGAGACAGGCTTTTAAATTCTAGAACGTAAAGAAACTGATTTAATCAGCTCAAAGCATGTTGATAAAATAGTTAAGTAGATTAGATTAAAATTCCACACTTGCAGTGTTATATGAGCAAAGTTGTTTAGTCTTCTGGGTGGCATTTTTCTTTGCCACAGTCTAAGGAAAGCACCACAAACAGCTGTGTTATGTACATTGCATACATGTTACTGATATCATAATAATGCTTGGTTCTTGGCAAACTTGGAATTCAGAGTACTCATAAAGAGCAGGTTATGTACATATTCATTTCCTATTAGAAATTTAATTATGTGAGACCAGGCTCTGAAAACCAGAAATTTTGTTTCTTGCCCACGTACCTGGACTGTAGAAGTCATCTGCGTCTTTCTACAGCACAATAGCCCCAAATATTCTCAAATTCCTAAAATTTTCTAAAAAGATGGGTGTCACCACATCTCGTACTGACACAAGAAATACTTACACAAGTGTGGTTTGATACTCAAATACAAAGCTAAGCAGCACCACGAGCAGTATCAAGTAAAGCAGGTCCATCTCCGTGGTGATCGCTGCCGAGTTCCCCCCAGCCTGGCCTGAAGAATGGGAATGGAGACCGCTGAGAAGCATTCAAAAGAGAAAATATGGGAGAAAAAGAAGGATAATGGAGCACTTTGCTTCGCAAGGCTGCTGTAGGTTAGGTCAGACAATGGAAACGTCTGAAACAACACTTTCAATGGAAACAAACAATTTCTATGAAGTCATAACATTGAAAACTAAAATGAGAGATGCCTTACCATAAACTTCCATTTCCCTAGGCATTCTTTAGAAACACAACTTTTCAGGCACTCCAGTACTCTCTAAGGTTGTCAAGATCCCCTGGCTGCCTCGAAGGAAATCTGTATCGTCGCACACAACGCAGCGGCAGCCTGTTCCTCGTGAGGCAAGCGAGCCAGCCAAGCCAACCGTCCTTCGTAGCGCATGTGTCTGATCCCCAGAGGAGGTCAGCACGGAGTGGAAGCAAGAGGGAACGCAAGAGCCATCAGGAGGACAAATGGCAGAATTTCAGTTCCTCAGGGCCAGAAGACAGAAAGAGTGGTGGTGAGGGTGAAGAGGGGGCTGGAGTTAAGAGCCTCTGAAACCAGTGGGAGAGAAAAAGGATGCAACTGTTGCGATTACACAGAACAGACCTAATGCTTTGTACAACTACAGCATTTATACACAAGCATTTTTCCCCCCTTTCATGAAGTAAATGTGTGGCCGAGGCATTCCTGGGGTTGCTCTGCACACCCACATTCTCTTCACTTGCCTTCTTTCCTGATTTCTGAAATCCTCTTTTTAGCAGGGAGTGAATGCGCTTAGATGCTGAGGGGAAGCTGGGGAACAAACCCAAAACCCAACATCAGAGAACCCAAAACACCTCACTAGAAGACATGGGCACGTGACAAGACACCATGTACTTGAACCATCATCCCAGAGAAAGCTTCTGCCGGTTAAAGAAGACATGTCTTTGTTCAAACTGCCCTACGGCCTGGGACTCTGAATCCACTGGAGAATTAGTCTTTAGTAGTTTTATAGGAGGAGTAATACATATACTGCTTTTTTTTTTTTTTTAATTGTACAAATATGATGCTATTTGTGTTCCCTGAAGGTTAACAGTGTTCAGCCAATTCCTAAATACAACACCCCCAAGCACAGTTCGGTGGTGCACTGAACTCCTGGGATTGTTGCTGGCTTCCTACCGCCAGCAGCTTCAGCGCGCTCGGTAAATACCATGGGTGGCTCCTCCTCAGCCTTCCCTGACTGTGAACCTGCACCGAAGTACGTCTGCGCTGCTCTGGGCTTTCACTATTCTTTCCCATTTCTTCATCTTTTGGCTTAATTGTAGCGGGGGGAGGTGGCAGCAAAAGGGGAAACCGACAGATTTTGAACCAAACTGGATGTCACGGGAGACAGATGGGACTTGCATACCTACCTTCTTTAGCAGCTCTGGCCCACAGTTCGCTGCCCAAATGTTTTCTGCAGGCAGCTGATCTGCAGTCGTATTTCTTACCGTCAGTCAGCCACTAGTGTTAAACTGTTAATGGACTCACTCATCTCGGGACCTACAAATGGAGCAGATTGTTGCTTTCTTACTGATTCTATGCGTATCATCAGCCAACTTACACACAAACCTGTGGCTCTGCATTTAAAATATGGTTGAATAATGTTGTGCCCATTAAGTGCAGCCTGTTACATGTGTAAAATATGTGACTTGCAGCTTATTACTGTAATTTTTATCTTAGAAAATTAAATGATACAGTTTTGAAATAAAACATGAAAACAAAAGTTACTGGTGTTTGATGGGTGGGTTTTGGGGTGAACGTTGCACCTCTCAGGAACTTTTCAACCTCTTATGAATTATGTTTGTAGCAAACTCAGAGAATCATAGTCCCTGCGGTCTGACCATCACAAACTTCTAGACTGACCCCTTGTATAATGTAAGAACTACTTGAATTAAATCTTGGCTGAATTACAGCATTATCTGCTTAGAAAAAAAAATTTAGTTTTGATTTAAAGATGTCCAGTGATGGAGATTGCAACAATGACCCTTGGTAATTCGATCAAGCGGTAAATATTCTCATCATCTGAAAAGAAAACCGCAGAACTAAACAAAAACACACTTCTGTCCTGGACATCATCAAATTTCACTCATCTGATTCTAAATTAATCTCATAGATTCCAGACTCGTCTATACTCCTTTACCCTGTCGCTGTAAAGGGGAGGAGGGCTCTGTAAACTCCAAGTGAATAACCTCTTCAGCTGTTCTTTGTGGTAAGAAGTTTGCACTTCCATAGGTAGAAATGACCCATTCCAGTCCCATAGCTTAGCTATGCCCTTCCTTCAGCAGCCCTGTTCAAGACACTCTTACATTTCATAGAGTTAGCATTTCACTTTACTACACTTCGGAGTTTTGTTGCACCATTGGCATTACTGATTCATTATCTGCGTTACTGACCTGACTCTTCAATAGGTTCAGCCTGCTGGTGCGAAACCAGGCAGAGCAGGGGAGTCAGCAGACACCTTCCTTCAAGCTAACGAAGCTTGGAGCTTTCTCTGGCAGAAATCATTAGGAATTCTTTGTAGGACCAAGTCTTGTTTTTGTAGGTATAGATATAATGAAGTCGGATACACTGGCTATATTAGATACATTAGATACCGTCTACGTGATTCTCTGATGTCCAGAGCTTTGCAGAGAAATTACCTCTTGTTTTTTTCAGATACGTATATAGTCTCATTTTTTTCTCCTGAAATATGAAGATATTTGCTTGCAGTGACACTTCAGTTTGAGAATTAGTTTCTTACAGCTTGTGCCTAGCATCATCAAGGGATCAATGCATTTCTTCAATTACAGAGTAAGATTTATAAGCAAAGAAGTGACAATTTAGAGTTCTGTGTTCATTTGGACAGCAGTAAGGAGGAGACAGAAAGGAAATTGGCTCCATGAGTGCCGTGTTGTTCACGGGCATTTTCAGGTAGCAGGCATGGTCCAAAGCTGCAGTGAGAGGACACCATGACGCTTTTGGTCTTCATGTTATCCACCCATAGTCTGGTTGCAGATACTATTCTAGCATGCTCCTCCATGCTCGAGAGATGTAGAGCAGGACTGAGATGCGCATCCCCCCCCCCAGTGGGTCATCATCTCTGCTTCATTTTAACTCTTCATTTTCTTAAAGGCTGTGGAAAGATGTATGGTTTGTCTCTGATGGTTAGGACAAGCAGCTTTAAACTTCAGCAACGGAAATTGAGACTTATGCATGGCCAAAAACAAAATAAAAAAGCACAGCAAGTGCTGGGATTGGGTGTTTAAGGACGTTGTTGTCACTCTTCAAACATGCTGGAGAAATGCCTACAGAGGCTGGTGTAGCTATAGCTGATTCTGTTTGGGAAACACAGAGAGGGCAAGATGCTCCCTGAGGTCCTGTCAAGCCCTGTGATTCTGTATTCGTTATTCTTAATTAAATAGATCCCTTCGTCAGTGCTGTCTACAGGGCTTCTGTTGGCTCTAATGAGCACGACTCTTGTTGTTCTGTCATTCAAATCTTGCAAAAATATCACAGGTTTTTAAATTGCAATTCGACCTCTAAAAAAATAAGTACAAATAAAAAGAACAGTTCAGTACAAAGAACACTATTTCATATTATCTGTATCCATGGAAATCCAGTTAATTTCCTTGATCTTTTTCAACCTGCCAGTGAACTGCTTCATAGAGAGAAGGAAGTAAAAAACCCTAAGAAAACATTAAGAAATAGAAAGGCATTTGAGTACTCTGGAATATGTTTCAGAAAGGGTTGAGAATAATTGAGCAAATAAAACACTGCTGGTCACTGAGTCCTACAGGCTTTGGATAAACATAGGTATTATCCAAAATAGCTGAAAACAAGAATTAACAGAATCCCATCTGATTCTTTTTGATACATGTAATATATAATGTGATTTACTGGCTAAATTCCTTTCATTGTTTCAATAGTCCAAGCAACTTGAAACGGAACACCCAGTGAGCCAGAACTGATTAGTAAACAGACAAGTACTGGGGTATCACTCTGTTTCCGCTTGCTGCACTGGAATGCTGTCAGAATTTTTCGTCTGCAACCGGCAGAATGTGGGGCATCTGATTCTGGACTCAGCCTCCCTTGTGTAGCACACCACTATGATTTCTGATCGGAATCCTCGCACAGAAAGTGACACATCACAAAATCATTGGAACAAGAGTTCCTGGAGGTCTTTAGGGTTGAGGTGTGGTCCCCAGTATTTCTGACGCTGCTGGTGAAACCTCCTGGATTGCCAGCAGAGGGCAGGAGACATCTCCCTCTCCTGATGCGTGTGTTGAGTCTCCTGACAGTGCTCCTGTGTCATTACTGGAGGTTTATCTGGGTTCTCTGTGGAGCTTCTTGAGGATACTCTGTGAAGCCAAGGCAACTGTTCAGAGGAACTGAGCGTCTGATTTACTGTCTTGCCACACCTTCGTATGTGGAGTGCCTCATCGTTCTCTTGTACCTTGACCTCCCTCAAAGCTCCAGCTTGAGGGAAAATCTAAGCAGAAGTGTTTCTTCATAATATCAACATTGAAAACAGGAAATCTGTTTGCAAATGAAAAATATACCAAAACGTAGTCTCATTCTTTTTCCTTTTCAACTTTAGGCAACTTGCATGCAGTCTTCCACACACCTTCTGGAGTCTCCATCCTCTGCAGAGCTCTGAGCAGCACCTTTGCAGGTGCATTCTGCTCAGCGCACAACACTTGCTTATGCAGCCAAGCAGATTTTGTAACTCACCCAAAGTCTCGTCCCAGATTTAATCTTGCTCTCTGAAACTTGCTGTTCTAAGATTTTCTAGCTGGTGTTCTTAATTAAGTGCATCTTTTCACTTCCTCCGAGACACAACTGTTGCTTTATTAGGTCAAGAGCCATCTCCTTTCCTGATGGACTAATTAACTGCTCCTCGTCCCAGTGAAGGGTAATGTTTCCTACTCCCTCCCCTTTGGAGAGTCACTGAGCACACCTCGCTGTGAAGTGTCCTCTTCAGCGAACTTTCATATTTTACTTCACGCTGTACAAATAAACGCTCTTGATGCAGCATCTAGATTGAGTTTCAATATTCACAGGTGATTGCTTTTTCCTGGCTGACATGATAGCAATTAACCACACCAGAGAGACAATGAGCTTGGGGTTACTGACCTCAACATTTTTCTCTTTGGTAGACTGTAACAGTTGTTCTGATAATAACGATGTCCACAAAAATAGCATGTGATACAGTAATATCTGACAAGATTCAGACTGTCATACTGTATTTATTGGACAGGGCTATTTAAACAGACAATAAAATTGCTGCTTTTTGGTTACTTTGTCATTATAGTTAATGCTTTGTTATTTCATTTAGCATTAATATGCTTGTTAACCTAAATTATTTTATTCCTTCATTAAAATACTCATTTAAAAAAAAATACATTTTTTAAAAAGTCTATTTTATAAGATTTGAGAAGAAAATTATTTTAAGTTATTTTTCAATTATTGAAATATGTTATTCACATTTTTAAATACTTACAATAGTAGACACAAATGCTAAAGGATGTATGAACTTCTTAATATGAAAAAAATAGCTTTGCCCTGCTGTCATAGTCCCTTAAAAGCAATGTAACATTGTTTGTCTCAATTTTGACAGTCCTTAACAAAGGGTACTATGGTCCAGTCAGATGTGATTAGTTAGGACTAATTAGTGACAAGAGATGCTGCTAAATCCTTTGATCTTTACTAATTTTATAGTAAAATGCATGACGAAAGCAATCATATAGTTTGATGGATAGTCTTAAAACTGGGTAGACAATATTTTGGCTAGGCTTTTGGACAACTGTCACTGTCCAACGTGATTCAGTTTTGGAAATAAAACGTGAGGCATTTTGCTGGTCTACAGAAGCAGGGTCAAAACCACTGGTGGTGGTGGTATCCCCATCATTCCTCCACACAGCACAGTGGGACATGACGACGTGTAATCCGTATTTCTTGCACGGTCCTTCAGTGCATGACATCATTACTTTTTAACTGTCGGCACAGTACTAGGGGATTACTTTCAGCTCTTCCACTTGCTATGTCCCAGTGACCTTGCATATTTATTCATAATTGGAAGTCAAGTGACTTTTACAAGACATGAATGTTAATTAGCTTTCAAATTGCTGGAGAAGGTACTTTGTCTGGAGTTCCTCTGATTGTGATAATTAATTAGTTGTGCGAGGTCAGCCTCCTGTCTTGCACAGTTCATTGAACAGCATCTTTTCAAATATTTATAAAGATGTTTTAGTACCTATCACTGTAAGCTACATCAATGTTTTAATTTTAAGCAGAAAAAAGGACAACCTAATACTGTCAGACATAACTTTGCCAGTATATAATAATAGCAATCTCAAATTAGCCATTTTATTATGTTTTATTTTATTCATGTTCATTAAGAATAGGGGAAGAAGATATCTGATTCTGCAATACAGGAAACAAGCTAAAAAAATTAATTAAAGCTACAACTGTAGAATGATTTACATTAAAATACTCTTCAGGGCAAGGAACAATTAGAACTTTAGGAATTTCAAGATGATTAAAATAGCTAAATGTATGCAGAAAATCATCACACATGTTTAACAAAGGCTTAACATCTTCTGAAAAGTGCCAGATAAGACACATCAAGGCATTACAATGTATGAACCCAATCACTCACACACAGACAAAACCTGAGAAAGGTCACTGTCTTTCTACGACAGACCTATTTTCACACTGCCTGTTGAACCAGAAAACCTTACAGGGTAGATATATTTTTTTTGGACCACAGTAGCTCACCACAGCCAGTTGAAAGGCCACCAGAAGACCATGGGATCTCCAGCCTTGGGGAGCTCGCATGCAGCACGGCTTTTACTACACAGTGACTTTAATTATGCGGTACAAAGCGGCCTGGTACAGTCTTACTACGTAAAAGAAGTTCAAAAGGTTATCAGGGTTCTCTAATTGGCATATTGTGACTCCTACAGTAAGGACAGCAGTGCAGCGCCGCACACTTTCATACCTCAAGCTATTTCAACAAATGGGCTCTGATAAGTGGAGGATGCGCTGGCCACCTTAAAACTACCTGGATGCCACACTCCTCCTACTATGCAAAGCAGCAAATATGACCAGACTTTTAAAACAGAGCACTCGCAAGCCTACACACTTACAAGCACACGATATGCAGACATTAGATTTTTGGGTGGGGTAGGATGTGAAGAGAGATGTTGGGATCCACAGACACGCCTGGAGAAGCGCAACCTTAATCTAATACACAAGAGAGACCTCCCACCCCACCTCACTCACACCAGGCAATACTTCCTTAAGGACATCTCTTCGGATGTATTGTCATAAGGTGTGGCAGGCCCCCTCCCACTATGTGGGAACATCACTCGAGCATGGATTCCTTTTCCTTTTAAAAAGAAAATCGGTTATGGAGCTCTATCAACTCCAAATAATAACGTGACTCTAGCTGCTGCACTTACACTTCTGTAAGTCTCAGGTTCCTGATTTACAAAATACTTATTTTCATACCATATTTCACCAAGCATGCAGAATTTCTGTTAGCAACTCCCAAACCGATATTGAGCTCTTCCCTCCAAACTTCTTCCAAGGCTTCCAGAATATTTATCAAATTCCCATAGGCTGTGGGAGCTAGCTCCCACAGGAGGTGAGGTTTGCTAACTATACGGCAGCAAGCTCTGGATAAGGACGTCAGCTACGCAAGTGACACCAAAGCTCTTGACAAGACCTGGGCTTCAGAATCAACAAACACAAATCTTGTGGATTTTTTTGTATTTTACTTTAAGCTCTCACAGTAGCAGCGTATGATTCCAGTAAAGGTCTGTTTGCTGTGCTTCCCCCTTGCCAGCACTGGGAACTACTGTTTGAATTCAAGGCTCCTGTGAGTTGCCAGGAAGCACGTAAAGGTCCACCTACGACCTTTGTAATGCCATTTGCCAACCTTAGAGGACATCTAAACTAAGTTATCAGCATGCTGCTGTCAGACACCGTACAACAGTGATCACCATGGCATCTCAGGGAAAACTGCCTCCATTAAATTATCAAGATCCCCTCAGACACACAGGTAGAAAACCACTTTAGAGACTTGCTCCAGCAAAACGCAGGGCGGAAAGCACTCATTGCATCTGAACAACGACGTAATTCCTCTCTGGAAAGACAGGTCACTTACCTGGCACTGCTCTTCTTCAAGACGTTTTGGCTATATGTGCACTCACGCTGCAAGCACGTCTATAAGCAGACACTGCAGGCACAGTATCCATAAGCATGTCTGAGCTTTCACTGTATTTTTTAAGATTTTTATGGAAGGAAAGGGGAGTAGACCTTCTTCACTGTTACTCTCCAGTGAAGTTACAATGTTTTCCACACCCCTTCTCAGCAGTGATAAATAGAAGGATGGGGCTGTGAACTACACCTGGACAGCATGCCCCAGAGGGAAACATCCATGGCTGTATCAGTTTCTCAGGGCAAGGCGCAGGCTGCTCACCTAAACGAAGGGGAAGAGCAGCCTCCTGGTTGGAGCAAGGCCTGCTACAAGCGTGAATGGAGCTCCAAGCAGCTGCTCTACCCATCACGGGAGCCGACATGTTTTGCTCGGGTCTGACACGCAAGCCCAAATACAGTCAGTTATCCAGGGAAACAGCCTTCGAGCTGACCCTGCACCGCACAACTGCTCAGTCAGAGCTACGGATACTTGGTTATGCTTTCTGAACACCACGAAAGAAAGGCAGTGCATGGTAATTTCCATCAGTAGGGCATGAGCTCTGGGACAGAAGAAAGTTCCATCTGACATGCTCTCTGCTACAGCTTTCCTAACAGATGTGACTGCCACACTCAGCAACAACATGGTCTTCAAAGTTTCATTCCTGCCTTTCTAACAGACCAGGGCTCCCCCACCCTTAGACTGGGATGCCCGATTAGCCGTGCGGGTGATGCCCAAACCTTACAGCCATCAATGGAATTAAAAGTTTGTATCTTAACATTGTCTTCTGCTCTTTGGACAGAGCAAGACCATTGAGGCTTCTGCCCTGATGCAGGCGTTGGCCTGTTACAGAGCTCAGCGTGCAGCACATACACACATAGGTCGCCAGATGTAGACATCAACACACCCAGGCATGTCGATGCAGGTGGAAACCCATTCCCCGAGGCTCAAGTGCAATCCCTTCCCAACCTCTTGAGTTCTTCAGGTCTCTGAACACTCATCTCTTCAGCAAACCACCTCTTCAGCTTGTGCTGCTGTGAATCTACACATGCTTACCTTATTCTGTTTATCTCTAATGAATCATCAAACACCTAATCATATAACACAAGACCGCTCCCTGTGCACTACCAGAATGAAACACAAGTGAGAAACTGTTATGACTACACAGCTTGCTTCCTGAAATCTTTTGAGGTGCCAGCTCCTGCAACATTCAAAATTGCTTATTTAAGATTCAGAAAAATTCAGTGACCAGCTTGTATAATCCTTTTTTTTTTCCTCCAGGTTGAACACTCACTTTAAAAGAGCTTAACAGTAATCCTAAATTAATATATCACTTGGGTTTCCATGGCAGTTTCAGACCTTCCTTTCTGCTCGCCTGTGAAAATGAATTTTTACTCAGTGTAACTACACATCAGTTCTGATACTATACATACTGTGTACATGTACACGTCTTGATATCTAAAAATTACTTTCTTGACAAAAATGGATAATCATTATGTTTACTAGCAGTAGTGGAGGTAGTAGTATCATTATCTTCTTTCCAGAAAAACTCATTCGACATCCTCTTGAGGCCGGCAGACAGTTCCCTCTATTCAAGCACTACTTTGAAGACCACTGTCATAGGTCATGAGAGTCACAACATGTACTAAGTGATGTGCAGCTGGTACAGGGAAGCAAAAGGATCCTTTATGCTTCTTTGCTTCTTTTTGTCATCTTACAATACAGGCACTAAATTAGAAATCCTTATTTTCATCAGATCTGTATTTCACACATGTGGAGATGGTAAGTGCAATAAATTAGAGAACTAAGATGATAAATTACCATTCCCTCCAGCAGCCATACTTCTGCCCATCTAAGGCCTGAAATATTCCAAATGCCTCAATATCTTTGCAGAGATGCCCAGGGCTAGACAGACAAGATTCATTGTTGGTCTGCTTCTTTCACATGAAAAACATCTTCAGTTTTAAGGCTGATTACTTTGAGGACCTTTTATTCTCACTGGCATTTCTTTCCTTTATCATCTTCTCATCCTCCAAAAAGGGGGATGCATGAGAAGGAACTTGGTTTTATTCTGATAGATTATGCAGTTTGATGTGAAACAAATGTTCTGAAATGTGCTTACACAAAATTTTGTTACATAGGTGACCACGTTAATTCTAGTCACTACAAGCTTGATAAAATAACTATTGTCATATTAGGACCTTCTCCACAATCTCACTGACAGAGAACGGACTTAGGTAGAAATTTTAGAACCACTCCACTACAGAGTTTTCCTTCTGCAAACACCAAACCCCATGACTGTCTTGGAAATGAAAGACCAATTAAAAAATGCACATCAAAATAAATACTCTGAAACGCGCTTCCCGGTGTGTTTATCTGTATTCCTGTCAGCAGTGTTAGTTGTGCAGAATGACTAATCAAAGCAGCAAGCTTCATCCATCTCAATTTGTCATTTTGAACTTCTGTTGTCTTAATTTAGTGTTTCTACAAACTCTTCTGTAAAATAAGAGGCCTGTCACAAGGCAGAGACTCCACTGCACTGTTGTTACATGTCAATATACTACTATAACCTCTGTGGAAAAAAAAGGATCCATTAGGCACAATTACATATAGTTTGGCACAAATTCTACCTTTTGTATGTTTTGCGTAGAGCTTCTCCTTACAGCAAAGAATTTAAGAACCTAGTTTGTGACGGAGCACAGCACGTCACCCTTCAAGCTTAAGTGTATTTTTTTTTTGGTGTTGAATGAAAATGGGGGTAATGAAAGTAAAAAGAGAGATAGAGCTGTATCGTGGTCACCCAGGAACCTGGCGCCATTCCTTAGCCTATGAGTAAAAAGCAAATGAACAGCATGTGTTGGGGCTAGATTTATAAGAAGTTCCATTTCCCTGAGTAATTTTAATATCTGATATTTATGGAACCTACAAACTGCATCACATCACTACAAAAAATTATTAGTAATGTGGAAGAATAATTTTACCCTGATGAATTCAGTGAAATAGTACAGTACTAGCGTTTCACATGAAATTCCATTAGTGTCTTCAGGAAAGCACCCACAAAGCGCCTTGCAACTATCCCCTGAACAGACAGATGTTTTAATCAGGGATACAGGCACATTGATCCAAAATTTTTTCTTCTAAGCTTATGTCAACTTAAAGCACACGTGTATCTATGGCATTAGTAACAGCAAGAAGGCTGTGGAAATGTGGCAAGTAGAAAGTTTTTGTTGCTCCTTGTAAATGTTTATAGAATTTCCTGCCCAAAATTATTTTACTGAATTTATGAGGATGCATGTATGGCTTTATTGATTAGGTTCTCCATCTTTCACCCTCCAGCTCATTATGTGTTTTGCACAGCTACAGAGCCTGGGGATTCTGGGGCTGTTAAACAATTGTGAGAAAGAGTTCCAACAGAGAAACTTGGTAAAATAAAAAAAACAAACCAAAAAAACCAGTCCATTGATGACTATTACACTGATGTGTAATTTAAAGACCTTTAAGGCATGGCAGTGGTAGAGCTCAATATCTCCATCCAAATTCTGCCTATAAACTTAAGACCAGATTCTGATCTAATATCCTATATCTAATAGCTCCACTGACATCAATTGTGTATTTCTAAGAATATAAATACAACTAATTTTTTAAAAAGTAATTTACACTTAAACAAGTGTAAAGTAAATAAAAATGTCTCACTGAAAGGAAACAAGAGACTTCACAACAAATAAACTACATCAGGTCTGTATGAGCTCATGATTTCAAACTCCTGTTATTTGTATACCCAGTAGTTAAAATGTAGTTCTACCTGAGTATCAGAGACGAGATTCTCTGTCAGAAAATGAACAGTAATGTTTCTGAAAAGACCAACTACTTACGCCTCAAAAACTGTAATTATGCAAAAATTGAGGGCCAAATCCATCTCTGATGATGTCAGCGGAATAAAAGCAGAACCTGTAGAATCATAGCTGTATGGTATGAAACTATTTAATACAGTATTTTTATAGAAAAGAAAATAGTTTAAAAATTCTATTGACATAATATACAGCTACACACCTAAGTTATCCAAACACGTGCAGAGCTGCAAAAACATTCAAATAAAAGTTGTATAAAAAAGCAAAAATTGTCATTAAGAAAAGGAATTTAGCCATTTGTACAAAGTATTGTTCTTTCCCTTCAATTTGCTCTTCTTTAGTTTTCATTTTACTTTAAATTTAAAAATTAGTCAACACACTGAATTAAGTATGTAGATTTTCATTTAAATAAATCAGTCAACAATTTTTTTATAAAGTATTTAACACTTCATTGTAGAAACATAGGCAAAATGACTAGTATAACCAAAATGAAAAATACTGTTCAATTTAAAAAAATGTACTTAAACAAGAACCTGAAAAAGTTTATGATATGCATAACATTGTTCAAGCAAAATTGCACTAGTATTACATAAATCAAGAGTTTTAGAAAGGCCCCAATATGGCAAAGTTTAGAAATAGGTAGTATGCATGCACAATAGTACAACAAAAATCTTTTATAAAACAGCAGTTATTTTTGTAATGCTTGTACAAAGGGAATAAAGAGCAACCACAAACATATTTAATCTGTTAGGTTAATATATTATGATAGCTAAAAGTCAGTCATGTCTAGCAGAGGAAGGAAGAGTCCTCCACAGTATATGTGTGAATAAGTCTTTTGTGCCTTTAAAGTTATGTATAAAATATTTCAATTCAGTTCAAACCTGAAAGAAATTGTATTCTTTATTTCCATCAAAATTAAAAAAGGTGAGTCAGGTTTTTCCTCTTAGCAACGACAGAAAGCAGACCAGGTCAGAGCAAGTGCTGGCAACACATGGATGCTTTTCACTTTCGATAACTGGACTTTGATATTTAACCCAGACTATTGAAACTCGGGCTTAGGTAAGGTTTCACTAATATGCAGTTTGGTTACGTTTTACCTCAGCAATCACAGTTTATCTTCATTTAAAGAAACTGCTGTTTCGTATTCTTTAAGACAGCTACGACTGTTTTGCGATTGTCAAAACTGAATGGTGTGATCATCTGTGTGTGCTTAGGGTTTGGGGTTTGGTTTTTTCCCTACTGCTTGGTATGTGTTGGGGAATTATTAATCCATAAGTAATGCACGTGATTAAGTGAATAAACATATAATGCATGTGTAGGCAATGCCCTCTTGTGCTCTAGGGTGGCTACTGTCCTACAGGACTGCTGGAGTTCATATGCTTTGTCCCACAGCAAGTAAGGTTTCAGCTTCCAAGATATATCGTTACTATGTTCTATAAGGTTTTAATAAATACAAAGCTTTTTTACATGGTATATATGTTTAGTATATCATGTACAGTCACTGAATTTCTGAAACATAATCATTGTGTTCATGCAGATCATTAGATGTTTCATTTCTATAGTCTTGTTTACTTCTTGGCAACCTAAAGCTAATTTAAAAGCAAGTTATGTTTGTTTGTGAAAAGTTATCTAGCTTTATCAGGATCTGAAGAGAAAGTCTAATGGGCACAAAGAAGAGAGTAGACCATTCAATCATTCTTTCACCATTTAAAATAAACAAAATTACACACTGTACTACAGCGTCCAGACTACAGAATGAAAAAGTGCAGATACCATCTTCATCGATTAAGTAGAACCAAAAAAGTTCATAGAAAATAGATTGCTCGTTTTCACGCTACAAACGAATATGTTGTTTGCAATTTTAACAAATTTAAAGGTGTGTTATTTCAGCAGCATTGTTGTAAATTGTACCGTAGTGCAGTTTCTTTTTCATAAAAATACCTTACAAATGGTCAGTCAAAAGTCATCAGCAAAAGAAAAACCCAGAAAACAATCAACCAAACAAAAAACAGAGGTAATGCTGATGCCAAAACAATTATAATACTGTTGGTACATAGAAAAGTAATCCTTATATTTTATACATTTATACAGAGTATAAAAGGTAACAGCAGATTATGCCACAGTCTCCCTTATCCCAATATCTATTTTCTTTGGAAGGAGTTCTCTTCTTTCATCGACACTTGCTAAGGAGTTTCGACAGTTTTGTCCATCCATGTATAACTTTGCATATACTGGATTGGCGTAATTTGTTGGCTGCAGAGAAATTAAACATACATTAGATCAGTTGGACTAAACCAAAAGAAACATTTATGGAAATGGAAATGGTTTTGTTAAAGCAAGAACGAGTACACATAAAATATAATTGGACATATTTAATAGATACCTGGAATCTGAAAACTTGATAATGAGTTAATTATTTAGTCAAAAATTAAAATCATGATGAGACATGCTATTAAAGTAATCCATGACATGACATGCAGCATATTATGATATTAAAACCATAAAAACAATGACAAAAATTAAAACAAAAACCTTGAAAAATGTCTCTGAAGTTGACTTGTCCACCTTAATACACTGGAGTATTTCAGAATAGGTATGAAGAAGTTTATAGAGAAGGTGCACTGTGAGACCATGTGACAAGTTTAACAGTAGAAAACTGCAACCAACAGTTTCCATATATTACCTGTTCTAAGACATCAGCATCCCATCAATAGCTGACCATGTTTTCGAATTCTGTGGCCCAAATATACAACATGATTTGACCAAAAATTCAATACTTTTGTAATGTAAATTAAACTTTAATAATAAACCAGCATTAACTCTTAATATATCATAGTAGTTACAGATTGAGAAGCATTTTCTCAACGGTTTTGGTAGTTTGGACTGTAATAAAAAAAAAATCTACTGAAATAAGTGGTACTTCAGTATAGGTCCATTTTCACATCTGCAAAGCACTTCAGTATATGAGAGATCCCCTGAGTCTGACACCACAGAAGGATGCACAACATGGATGAAAATTTACTTTCCTATCACTCCTGCTAAGGAGAAATCATTGTCCAAGGTTTGTAATGTAAATGTCTCCACTAATTCCTTAATACCTTGGTGCCTTTATTGCCTTCTAGAAGACCTCTGCTATCCGACTAGATGCTCAGCTGTGTACCTATAATAACTGAAAAGGGTACCTTATGGCCAAAATCTTCCTCTTTCTTATAATAGCTTTTCTTACACAAATACTGAGTAGAACACCAGTAAGCTACAAAATAGGTAAATTAATTTATTTGGCGTATGTAAGAAATGGCTAAGCATTAAATTATCCAAAACAGCAGTGGGTAGATTTTCTTTACTTGCCAATATCGTGAGTACACCCTGGGTAACAAGGAACAAAAGATGTCTAGAATCTTAGTTCTTCCTTTCTCTGTTGATCAATACCTTTTCACAGCCCAGGATTCAGATATTCCTTAGGCTGGCTAGCTACAGCAGCTGCTCATTTAGTTAGTTAAAAGCTGCCTGTTTTATCTATTACTGATGACAACGTGATTGCCTGGTATTTCACACTTTCCCGGAATGGAGGTAGAAAAAGGTGGGTCATATTCATTAAAAAAAAAAAAAAAAAAAAAAAAAAAAAA
>Ga0065711_1006733_pt1 | contig 27365 bp, 11 predicted proteins | sample Hoacrofraction12_FD_59098 | JGI IMG/M metagenome (GOLD analysis project Ga0065711, IMG submission 59098) | Hoatzin crop microbial communities from Cojedes, Venezuela - Epithelial fraction 12 v2 (version 2) | ecosystem: Host-associated > Birds > Digestive system > Esophagus > Crop | place...
CCCCCCCCCCCCCCAATCTGTTGTCAAAAAGATGCATGAAGACTTGCTGCATAGTAAACTTCGTTAGTTTGAACAAACTTCTGGCAGATTTGGTGAGGACCATAGGGTTTTCTGTGATTTATACAAGCAAACCTATTTATGTACCATGAATGCTGAAATGAATCCTGGTTTAAAAATATTTGATTTTTCATGAATTACATTATACTCAAATTACATCACAAAATATTGACAAAATGTGGTTTACTGCTCCACGCTCATGCCCCATCTTTTCTAAAAATATGCATGTTTACTTAAATGTGTAGCATATCGGTCAATGATCTTCCTTTGTCTAAGTGTTATGATTTTATATGGTATGAATCGGAAGGAACAAGCTGTGCTCTTTCAGACAGCTTATATAATGCCTCTTAAAATCAATACAACATATGACAGAATATCTCTTTTTGTTATACCTTTTGAAAAAAAAGACTTACAATGCATCAATTTTACTTACAAGAAATGCAGTGGCTTGAATTTTTTTTGGTGTTACTAATAAGTGATGTAAAAGAAGTTAAAATATCACACTATAAAGTATGAAATTTTACCACCTTTGAGTGCTGGCTTCAGTGGTAACTACTTGCATTAGGGTAATATTACATTCTAGTGTACGAATCGGAATTGTACCTTAAGTATCTTATTTAAGTACTAGGGCTAAGTTTTAAGCTTGCCCTGCTCTTTTTATTCCATTTGAAACAGATTTTGTTCTTTTTGCAGATATTTTTATACTTTACAATGAACTTGCCAGTTAGTGTTCATTCTTCTGCTGCTCCTTCAGTACTGAGACTATAGGATAGTCTGTTTTTCTCATATTTTTAGCTTTGCATTCTAATGAGTGTGAAGCAAAGAAAGGGAGGGTGAAAATATTTCTTAAGAACAGTCCTTTTTCTATGCAGTTAAGCGACTTTCTTTTAATGAAGAGTATTGGCCAAAAATTCATTTCAAAAACGATGTCTTTAGAGTGTCAAAAGAGATTATAATCCTTCTAAGATATAACTGTAATTGAAATATCTCCTGTACTTTGCTATATGAGAGACCAAAGCCCTGCGTACTGAAGGGAGGCTTCACTGGCAGCACCACGAAGTCTTTCTGGGAACTGGTTCTACAAATGTTTGTTGATATTTTGGTGAGTGTGGACAGAAAATTTGGAACAGTCTCTAGAGCAGATAGGATAGACGACCTCTTTTGCACAGACCTTACAGTCTAGGGCCCAAACACTTATGCACACACATAACTTAATTCTTGTGAGGACTCCCGTCTACATCAGTGAACTGCCCACATCGCTAAAGATGCACATGTGCATAAGTGTTAGCAGGATCAGGGCCTCCTTTCCAGCCCTGTTCTTTGAAATTCCATGCTTAAACTCCTGTAAGACCCCAAAGAGAGAGCACCTCTTGGGAAGATCTGGACATCTCCTGTTCATACTGCAGTGAGTGGAAGTCGAAGTCGTTTGTGTAATATGATGGGGCCAACAGGTCTTTCTCTTTCATAGCTCACATGTACTGATTTAGTAACTCCTATTACTTCAGCGTTGTCATAAAGCTTACCACGAATTGCAATGAGTCTAGTTTACGTTTTAAGCATTACTTTTTCTTAAATGAGGGACTTGAAACCATTTTGCAGATTGATGACATCAGAAGATTTTCCAACTTAATGAAAAAATCCAAATGACCGCATAATATTTTCAAAGAACAGACTGATGGAGGCTGGCCTGTTGTCAGAAAAATAGTGCATGAATTAACTTTGCTACATTATGATTTAATTTAAAATGAACTTATGGTTTGTTGACGACATTCATATTTCATAGAATAGGTGCAGGGTGCAAGTTTTCTGTATTTCCTACCATGAAGAAAAAAACCCCATTAACTCTGACATCTGTTTTTAGCACTTTCCTTCATATTTTTGGATGAATGCCTGGCAAAAGCTGGAAAGCGACTAAGAGATCAACCGAAGATGGCCTAAGGGCCTGTTCCCAGCTGGTACGACATCTGGAATGTTATATATAGTGGATAAATTCAGAGTTGTAGTTTAATAAGATTGGTATTCAAGCATTCGGCCTACAGCAAAGGAAAGGACAGTGAAGCTGACAGCATGCGTGGTGCAGAATATGTCAAGGTGTCTGAAATATAATTTGCTGGGTTTTCGCTTTCATTTTGGCAGATCCTGTATGCTTATATATAAACTTTCATCTAGTATTGTTTTGAACCCTTACAAAATAAAGGGTGAAGTCATATTGGTATTATATCCAGAATCTTATCTTTTCACTAAGCTTAGAGTATGTCTGGGTTTCTTTCTTTTGTCTTAGGAAAAAAGTGCTAAAGACAGATTTTTATGACCTGACTAGAAATAACTTGAGCTGCTACCTTTGCAAATTTTAAGTATATGCAGTCTTTTACAATGAAGATTTTACAGAATCATGAACTATTCAGGAATCTGGACGTGTGCTGTATGGAACCATACTTGCAAGATTTATGTCTCAGAAGGCCTGCTTTTTTTTCTCTTTAGGGTTTAGTTAATCTTCTGACGGTCTAATGTCCAAACTGTGATTAGATGTGTTGCTAGACAAGCCCAACAAAGTTGCAGGCAGGGATCAGCGGAGAGCCACCTGCTTACAACAGCTATAAACATGGTAGTGCTAGGTCAAAACAATGGTCTGAGAGTGCTTTCTGTTTGTGGTCCTGTAACTGCACTAGTCAGGATCGTACGCTTGCAAGTCCCTCTACCTTTGTGTTGCCTTTTTGTGGCCCACTATAAGGTGGACATTGCACACGTTTGGCGTTGCAGCCCAGAAAAGCATATAATCTGTGTGTTAAGTACTGCAATGGGCAAATCAGTTCCTGTTACTGGGACCAGCCCACGGCTCAAGGCTGCGGCTGGGAGAGAGTCTGCTGAAGCGTTTCTCTGTGGGCCTTTGCTGGTCTGCACATGATCCCTTTCTGCTTTACCGCACTGTGGCCTGCTGTCTCCGATTTGCATCTTTCCTGTAGGATGCCGGAGCAAGGGGGAGTCTGTGAAACCGCACTTCTCCTGTGTAAGTCACAGGACTGGGGCCAGAGAGTGTGAAGTGGAGGAGGGTGTAGTGCGGGAAATGTGACAGGGCTGTGATTGATGGAGAGGGGTGTAATGTAAGGTCGTATCCCTCTGTTTTTTTAAGAAAGGACTCACTTGATAATTCCTCAGCACATTGTGGTTATTTCTATGTTATTTATTGCTATGCAAGGTCTTGTAGGTGAAGACAGGGTACTTGGATATGATTTGGCAGGAGATCAACGGACTCTGGGAGGAGATGGGCCTAGAGTGGGAGGAGAGATGACTTTTGCAGCTGCACTTTGGTAGTGGCTTGGAGGTGAGAAGGGCAGATCTGAAATGACTGCAGCTGACAGGAAAGTTGATTTGTCTGCAGGGTGGTGTCACTAATTGCTGTTCAGCTGGTGGGGATGTCAAGAAAATCTTATTAGAAACTTGTGCGTGTGGTGCAGATATATGAGTGTGTAGGGCAACTGAAGCTTAAGAGGCTGAGATGGTACAAAACAAGAACAGTGTAGGCTGTTCATTCCATGATAAAACTAAGAAGATAGAAATATTTAGTTGTTATGTGTAGGACAACGGAAGAGAAGGATAATTACCTTGCAAATGTTGAAATGTTGTGGCTGTCTCCTCCTTACCCTTTCTTGTGCTCAGCCAAACTTGTTCCATTTTAGCGAGTTTGGGGATAGCCAGCAAAATCTCTGTTGATATCTGCTGCTTTATTCTGGTATGCAAAATAATATCAACAACGTCTAATTCTAGGTGGTGATTACAAAGTAACATGCTTTAAAAGAACAGATATTCTTGTGAGAGCAACTTCGCACCTCCTGTCACAGAATGTGAAGTGATTGTTTAGGCTTTTTGCTTTTCATTTTGGTGGGATTCCCTTTCTGTGGTATCTCTCATTACAATACTTTGTATTTAGTAGCACTCTGAAGACATCCAGAGCTACCACTGTCTGTTTTGATCTTGGCCCTTCCCTGATTCTTCTTCTCTTCTGTCCAGATAGACCCTGTCTCATGCTTTCACAGGCAAGTCTCCAAGCACTCAGGTAGCCTAATGGATCTTCCCAATTTGACAGCTGTTTCTCTGCTGGGATAACTTTCACTTTTTCCAAACTATAAGTAATGCATATTTAGAACAACAAAGTGGCTATCTAAACCACACATTAGTTAAGGTGTAAGTGATGTTAGCACCACAATCTGGTGTGATTTTTACAGTAACATATTGCCCAGTCTCACATTGCTATCTGTTGATTTAAAATTGTTCAAATCTGGTGAAAATAAACAAAAAAAATAGTGGAATAGGAAATGGGAGGGGAGGGTCCAACTGACAACTTCAGGACTGCTAGCTGTTTTCATAAGCTTTTACATGTCTGGGGTCTGATCCTGTGCTTGCAATGCGGACCAAGCTTGCTATGTCCCTGTTATCTGTGCGTTAAGAGATTGTGTGAATTAAGTTAAACCATATGGAGTAGATATTAGTTTACAAAAGTAGTGTAGATTTAGTTGGAGGAGTACTTTAAGACTGAAAATGAAGGATGCGCTTGGTTCTCGGTTGGAATTTGATAATCATGTTAAAACAGCTGTACACTTTCTAGAAGAAACCTATGGTTATTGTCAACACTTTATATATGAAAGACCATTTTGTATAAGACTTTATAACATATTTTACTTTGGGTATGAAATATTAGTGCCAGGAACAGAAGAATTTACTCTTCCATACACAACTCCCTATGTAGCTTTTTTGATGAAAGAATTCCACAATGCAATATGAATATAATGTTTCTAGATCTAAATAGTTTGTCCTTACATTGACAGAAACTGTTTATGCGTGCCCCTATCTATTTATTACACACACTTATGTAGACACCATTATTCTGAAGTGAAAACACTGTCTTGTTTACTAAGGCATGTGTGTTTGTTTTTAAATGAAATGATGCTACTAGCAATCATGTAAAACACTCTGTAAATGGAATTTTACCAGGGTATGATATCTATTCTCATCTTCTTGAGTTGATTATTATTTATTATAATTCGGGAAGGTGGCAAAACTCGTAGAGCTTCAAGGCAGTCACATCAGGGGGAACTGATAAGAATTTTGTCTAGAACTTTGAAAGAACTGCTTATGAAATCATAGTTCTGATAGCAGCAATTTAACAAGTCTATCAAAACAAGGGTGGTACCAAGTGGCTAGGGAATAGCTAATGTAGTACTGAACTACGTAGAAGGGAAAGAGCCAGGAAACTCTGAGCATGTCTGTCTGATCTTAAGTGTATAAGGCTTTGGAATGCTTTTTGAGGAATGAATAATTAATAACATAAAGGTAAATGGAAAACTGAAGAAAACGGATTTATCTGGAAGATCAAACTTATCCTAACTCATTTTATACCTTTCTTTGATCAGTTTTTTTTCCTTAAATGAGGGGAGTACAGAGACCTCATTTATCCGGACTTTGGTAAAGCCATTTGATATAATGCCATACTGGAAATTAACTTGGAGGCAATGTGGTCTGGTGTGTGAAGTGGGAAATGAATAAGGGATGGGAGAGGAAGACAATAACTGACTGTGCTGAAAGAGGAATACTAGCCTAGAGAAAGGTTACACACAGAGTCACTCTGGGACTAGAGCTGCTTAATGTTTCATTAATGACTGGGACAAAAAAAGATTAAAATTGGGCTCATTACACTTTATGATAAGATAAGGTGGGGAGGAACTGTCAACACAGATGAATATGAGAACAATACAGTAATAACTGGATGACCTTGAAGATGGGAGTAATAAAACAAAGTGCACTGTCATGCACATAGGGACTACCAGCAAAAATTTTGTCTTGGAGCTCGTAAATGAAAACAAGGCAATGTAGAACTTGATTCTAACTTACTAGTACTGCTAAGGTCTAACATGGAAAATAAAATTCAGGAAAAAAAACAGAGAAAGTTTATCAGCGTGATCACAAAATGGACAGCTTATTTTATAACAGATTTCTTTTATACTGGCTGAAGAAAGGTGTTGATGACACATGATTGCTGCCTGTCACTGCATGAGGCTAGAAAAGAAGAACAAGTAGTATTTAAACATACTGTGGGCACATGAAAAAGTGTGTTTGCCTTCAGTTGATCTTACTATGGAGATTAGAGGGAGGATTTCTAGACACCTTATAAGATTCTGAAGGAGCTGCCCAACAGAAGTATCGAGAAGGGGAACAAACTGATGTGTTTCATGATGATACACAATCATTTATAGAAATATGATGCTGCTGCAAGTCTGTATTTGGAACCTCAGGAGCTCCATTCCAGAACTACATTTTTTGGAGTACCAGTTGTGTGAAAATACATGCCATGCTGGTCATGCATGCATGTATGAGTGGTTTAACACGTTGGCAGACAGAAGTGGTATCTCTTTGGTGTTTAGTTAGTTTGTGTGTGTGTTATTTTGTGTGCTTTAATAAGTATTTAGTAAGTAATATATGAAATTAACAGTAGATTCAGGGACATTCCTAGCCCATGTTACTTGCTGAAGTATTTGGGCATTGCTTGCTCAGATCTTTTCCATGTTACAATAACTTTTCTTACCAACCTTTATAGTTATTAACCTCTTTGTTTAAAATAAAATTCCTTCCATTAATCCAACATTTCATAGATGACATGCAGAGATGAAGACAATTTCTAGACGCTTTTTTTTGCTAATGAGCAGTAATGCATATACATGCAGATGCTATTCAAGTTGGTTTGGCAATAGCACTGTAACTTTATAGGTTTATATGCTTACACTAGGATGGTTCCTGCTGTTTTAAGTATTTTCCAGAGGATATATTTTCTTAAATGAAAATTGTTGGAACCACGCATTTTTGTGCGTGACAAGTGAAGGTATCAATTACTTTCTCTTATTGCCTGTATGGAATAGGAAATGTTAATGAAACTCAACTTCTGAACCTCTTGATTGGTAAATTCTTGGCCACCATGTTGAAAGATCATTGTTGTGGGTCAAGCAAGTGCTGTGTTTTACTCTTTAAAGGTCACACAGGAGATGCAAAAATAAGTGAGCAGTAAAAAGGAGAAGGTATTTGAGAATGTGTAATGTATTAAAATTTCATCCCAGTTGTCATTAAGCATGATACTATGCCAGATCTACCTGCTCCCTCGTTTTGTCCATCTCTGTGCTTTTGTCTGGCCTTGTGTTTTCTGCTGAAAGATCTGGTCCAAATCTATTGAAAGCAAAAGCATTGGGATTTCACTGTGGGAATTCTTCTGCTGACTTCAATGAGTCTCATTTTAAATCATGAAATGGTTTTCTTTTTTTTTACATAAACGTGATATTTTATAGCTTACATGTTGCAGGCTGTTGCATTGAGACTTTAATGTGTGTAGTTATTACAGGATTGTGCCCTTAGGATTCTAGAAAAGCAGGAGATTGAGTGTAGATCCATTTTAACTCCGTTCTGCCTCTGAAACGGAATTCGTGCTGAAGATGAGTTGGGCACTACTGGTTGCCAGAGCAGTTAAACTCTATATTTTACACATTATACTTTTTGAAGAATCTGGCTCATAGCATTGAAAGGTCTGCATCTGTTATAGGCTGTGTACTTTAAATCTTCTGCCCTCATGTACTGTATGTTTGGATTTCATGTTTTCCTTAGGCCCAGAATTTTTATCCAGAGAGTCTCCAGACCTGTTTTTGTCTGTCTAATGTGCAGTTAAGCATCAGGCTTCAGCTGGGAGGGTTACAGCGAATAGCTGGGAGGCATTAAAGCTTAACTTTCTCAGCTGTACCTGACTTTTTGTGGAGAGTGATTAAAACTGCTCAAATACTTCTACTGAGACAAACTTGCTGGAGCATGGACAATGGTTTTGTCTCAGAGCCTTTCCGTTCTTACTTTGGAGGCAAATTTTGAACAGGTTTTCTGAGGTGGAAGGGGTCCTTCATAATGCTGTGTGGGGAGATAGTGTTAGGCATTCATGCAGAATTACCAGACAGGTATGTCCTGTGCCTGGGTCATCACTTCTACTTCACCCAGCAGTATTTTGGCCTGAAATCATAGGTAAGATAAAAGTTAACGCAGAAGCATGGAAGCAAAAGCCTTCTGTTTATCTTAGAGATACTGCCGGTCATTTGCCCTCATATAACTCTGACTAGTTATAGGGAGTGATTTTGGTATTCCACATTTCTGCCAAGCAGACAAAGATATGAAAATAAACAATTTTTACCACTCTTAATGCTTTAGTATATCCTTACAGTTGTTAAAATAACAGCTGTAATTTTTTACTGGAAATACTTATATTTGTTATCATTTGTTAACTGACTCAGAAACTTACTGGCATGTGCAGCATTCGTCTTTCTAGATGAAAAAGCAATGATCCACTTGACACAAGTAGCAGAGCTCCTTTGCAACACCTTAGAAATTTTCACTTTGTAGATAAGGTCATTTGAGGATATTCTGTGTTTGCTCACATTTGAGCAGAAATCACTATTAAGGTTGAACTGAGATAAGAGTTTGCCAGTCACAAAATGGATGGCTTAAAAATTGGCCAGCTATTATGACTACTTTTTATCTGTGGCCTGAACAAGGAGCATGTTTGAGAGATCCTGTGTGTGTTTTCAGATAATGCCCAGGACTCTCATAGATGATGGCTCTTAGTCTGTGCTCTTAGTAAGACATAGAAAAGTAGGTATGTATGGACCTGTGTCTAGGGGTCACCTAACAATTTTTTTTTTCTAATTTCATCCAAATTTGACAGAGGGGTGACAGACCCCACAATGTTAAGTTACTGTATGGTTTGTACAAGTAGGCATTTATATGGAATGGCAAAGTGCTACAAATGGCCTTTACTTCAGTGAAAGACTGCAACAGGAGCTGAGCATGTATTAGACATCAGAGGAATCATACGGAATCTCAGCCTTGTGACATAAATCCATAGGGAACATGATTTATTTGGTCCAGAGACCTATGTAAAGTATTTGTGAAAGTGTACTAGTGTATATGTGGCGATATAATGGATGAAATGCAAATGCTCCCCTGAAGCTGGTTATGAATGCGGTACCATGCAGACTGAATCCATTATTCCCATTTCTCTTGTTTCATTTAGTGTGCAAATGTATGTTGCTAGGGTCAATGCAAAGCTCCATGGCAAAGTTAGATCTGCACAGGTGTGGGGCATTTGTCCCATCATTGCCAGAAAACTATGTGAGAAGAAAGCAAAGCACAAGTGCAATATCTCACCTGCACGGGTTACCGCACAGCATTAAAAGCCAAGATTTTGAGATATATATATATTATTAAAGCCAAATATGTATTACAACTGTCTATAGCTCTTATATATTGGGATGCGTGTATTTATATTCACTATCTATATATTCATCATATTCCTTTCAGGAAACAGTGTATTCTTGTGGCTGAAGTACAGAAGTAACCATCGATTTTTGGATATAATCTCACATTTCTGATTTTGTCAAAGGTTTCCTGCAGACCTGCCAGGCTCAGGTGTTGAATGGGAGACTCTGCAACTGGCTGTTCCTTGTGCTCCCCCACAGCTGGAGCTGGTTCTCTGCTACTGTGGGGCCCGTGGCTTTCCGTTGGAGACTCCAGACACAGCTGCTCTGGCAGATCCTTTCATCTGTGTTTGGCACTGGGATCCCTGAGCAGGGGAAGGGCCAAAGCAATGTATTCTGTTTCCGAGCGAGAAGCTGCTAAAAGACATTTCGCTCTATAGCCCAGGACTGTGTCCTTGGCATATCACATGGGCCAAGACAGCTTTTCTCATGACATGGTGCCTGATGTACCAAATGTTTCTGCTCATGTATTCAGCGTGACCCATCTCATGCATTGATGTGAAAGAACTTCGAGAGTTTGATCCTATGTCATGTGAAAAGTGCTAAGCTTTCCAAATTTGACCTCTACTTTGCATGCTTTGGCCTTGCAGGAATTCAGGGCAGGGGAGGATTTGTTAATCCCTATCTCCTCTGTGTAACTAGATAGTGCTTTTGTAAAGTGCTGTGAGATCCTGGGCTGGGTGGTGCCCCACTAAGTTAATAGAGCTCTTACATTATTACAGAACATTTAAATCTTTCTCTAAACACTACCCTGTAAAGAGTTCTAGAGATGTATGCTCCACTAAACAAAAATACAGACACTGGAAGTGATTTCTGTGTATTTGTTATTTTTGCATTATTTTAATATTTTCTGTGGGTTATATCATGAGAGTACAAACTTCAATGTATCTCGCTTATTGTAAGACTGGAAGTGCTGTGGTTTCTAAATGGGCGAGTAGTGAACTTGGGAGGTCTGTAACTTTTCAGATACTGATATTTTTAAAAGCATTTTGGTTGGAATTTTTAACGATACTATATCAGATTGGTATTAGATGTCAGTTAGTAACAGATGTGACATTTAGCATAGCCCCTCCAACCAAGGTATGGTCTGATAACTGAAGAGTACAGGTATCCCTGAAAGGAGTTGATACCAATCTACTTGGATACTAAGGTCATTTCAGACTTGTGTTAGGGCTCCTTGGTGGAAGGAAGACCAGAGGCTCTGTGTGTGTGTGTGTGTGAGTATGTGTGTGTTTTTAGGCATTTGCAGCAGTTGCAGTGCCAAAAATTTTTGTATTGCTTTTTTAAAAGAACCTTTTTTTAAGGCACATCTAGAAATGCAATCCATTGACTAATCTGTAGGTAGCTTTTTAGAGGGTACTTCCTTTCTTGCAAGGTTATCAGTTCATGGCAACACTAAACGGGGCTGTCTTTTCTTACTACTATGTTTTCATAGTAGCAAGCTTTTATTGTGTACATGGGATTATCGGGCAAGCCTTTGGGCTTGCTTTTACTGCAGTGTTGCAAGAGGAGCGTATATAATTGCTTAGGATTTCATTTTAAAATAAAACATTTATCTCTAATATTTTTTCAAAAACTATCATTTGGAGACAGTCTGGCTTCATGTGAAAATGAGAATTGACTTCAAGGCAATAGTTGTTAATATATTTGCTTAAAACCACCCACTAATGGGCTTCAGTTTGATTTATAAAAGTGTTCTCTTATCATACACACTTTAATAGTTAGCTTTTCTTCATGGAGAACTGAGGGAGTAAAGTCAGTTTTCACTGAGACAACTCTGCTGCAGTAACAGAATGAACAAGTTATGACTGAAAAAAGCCTTAAACATAACTGTTGTGATTGTGCCAGGGCTAACATTTGAATTTATGAAAGAATTTAGATAAGCAATATGATGCAATGCTTTCAGAATTTAGAAGAAAAATAATTTTATTCTTTGAAGCAAAGCAGTCTGAATCGTTGGTTTGAATACATGAACAAGAACATACAGAGTTTGTGCCTGAAAGACTGGTAGAACTCAGTGTGGCAATTTAAAATGTGCAGTCGGGGGAATAGTCAGTATGCATAGGCTTAGCACGACTAAGAACGTCTGCAGCCTTTGGAGCCTTTATGGTCATTGTGCATTTCTGGATGTGCAGGTTATTGTTGTGCCTGGTTTTCCCTTGACAATGACACTGCAGTAGTTTTCATGTGTAGACCTCCTCTCTCTAACTAAAAGCCATTCAATTTGGCTTTTGTTCAGCAGAATGGATCTTGAAGACCAGAAGGAAACACTAGTTCATGCAGAGTGTATCTACCAGGTCACCCACACAGCAGTAGACTGTGCATGACAGGTTGCACAGCCTGACAGTTTGCTTCCTGGCGTTTGATTCCGTTCTCAAGTACATAGTCACAGTACGGGTTTGTAGAGCGTGGTTGCAGAAGGCATCAGCTCTAATCCGGCAGCTGAGATCAGCCACAGCATTGCTATGGGCCGTACTTCATTTTGTATGTTAAAGACCTGGAGGTTTCAGTGGAGGGTTCTCGACTGCTTTATTGCTTTAAAAGGTGGCTTGAAGCTTATGCATCATGTGCGTGTTAAGTGGCTTGAGTAGTTTTCACTGAGTGATGCTATCAGTTTGAGTAGATGCATATAACTTGCATATGTACATGGAGTATATAGGAGACATAGCACTGATAAAGGTATCAAAACCACACAAATAACATCTAAGATAGTTGCTGTTTTTTTGACTTCATAAGGAAGAACTTAATGCAGAGGTCCATAGTAATAAACTTTGGAAAATCTGCCTACGGTTGATTGTAAAATTACTTTAAATAGCTAGGATGACACAGTAATAATAAATATTGTGGTCATGAAAATGTTCCTTGTTTTTCCAGAGACAGCAACATATTTCTGCAAATATGTAATTGAGTCATAATTCCTCTATATAGGAATATACAAATATAGAAATACAGCTCTGCTTTCTGAATAATTCAAATTGTATGCAGTTTACCCCCACTTGGTCTGAGAAGAGGTTGAATCCTTGCTCCTTGCAAATGGAATGCTTTTATCTACGTTTCTATTTAAGTAGGTGCTGAAATAAAGATTAACACAAGCAGGGCGGAAATGTACTGTATATGGCACCTCTTCCTATAGGACAGGAATAGTGCTACAGCATTATGACTACGTAGCTAATACTGGGGTTCTCAGACCGCAGGCCGGGCATTGCCGCTCTTGATAGAGCAAAATAATCCTTTGAAATCAGCCGAAGCTCATATTGAAGATCGAAGGATACAGTCTCATATTTCTGAGTTAGCAGGGTGGACAGGGTTTCCTGAATACAGTATGAGAAGAAAGGCAAAACTGTTTCTGTTCTAAAGCCCATTGACCTCAGAGTTTGGAGAACTGTGATGCTAGTACACTTATAAAAGCACATTGCAGTGAAATGAATCAAGATGTAATCTTCAAAAAAAATGTGTAGGATTTGTGGTACCTTTCAAAGGGACAATAGAACAGACTGACAGCAAAAAAAATCCGAACCATGTATTGCACTTAATTGCTAAAAAATGTGGTTTTTTTAGTGTATGGGATGACTCATATGGTGATGGGGGTTAGAGTCTTTTATTCCAGAGTCATTGGTTCAAAGTGAACAGAGATTATTGTAATTCCCTGAAAGAACTGGAAGAGAATGAAATGGTGATTTATATTACCTTCGATGCTAAAAAGAAGAATCAAGACTACGTGCTTTATGTCATCTACAGTTTGTAGAGTGCCAAGTTAAAAGAAATGTACCTATAGAAATATTCTGTTTGAAATTTGAATTTGCCAAGATTCTTTAGGACCCTTTGCTCTTTTTATATTTTCATTGTTTATGGTGGAGGGTGGGGTTAACATAATTGACTTCAGTTTACGGCATTAAAATTTTCTCATATCTTTCCCTTTGGAGAAGAGTTTATAGTTAGTCTGTGTCTTAGACTCGCAGATGTATAAAAATGTAGTAACACTTTTGGTTCACTTCACAGAGCGCATACACTAATAGGCACACCCTTACTCTAAAAGATCTCTAACAGGTTCCCACTCTGGCTACTGATTCTCACTAGACATAGGTGTAATAGACCAGACCAGTGCACCCAGAGTATGTGTGTGTAACAACAGCACAGAAAGAAGGACAAAAGTTCCCGCATCAGGTGCTTCTGTGTATAGTGTGGAAAATTCTTGAGTATTTTTACTGCTGGGAGAAAGGCCACTTTACTGATATTCTGTCCTGGCTTATTGGAGTTTCTCTGTTAGGAGGCCTGGCACCAGGCAGGGCTGAATGCCTTCTCCAAATTCAGAGATGAAATGTGCTCGTGTTTCACTCCTGCTTTATTTTTGCAAATGACATTATGTGGCTTCATAGGAGAAAATAAAGCAGGAACCATCACTGAAAACCAAATTTTTTTTAAACTTCATCCATGATGTAATAACTCACTTCTTGAAAAAAAAATTTAAAAATTTAAAAATAAAACTACTCTAAAAAGCCTCTTCTGATGTGTGAGCTGTGGTGTAATGAGAGTATAGGTTTTTAAAAGTAGCTTATCATGTAGCAATTGTCATTATTCTCATGCCACATTTTTTCCCTATAAGATTAGGAAGCAATGGCATTCTTTATGCTTAATAGCACAAACAATTATAGTACTGACTTGGCGCTGTTTTGCTGCTTTGGCTGGCTGTGATGCTGCTGGCTTTTAAATTGGCTGCAATACAGCCTGTGGGACCAATGTATAATCGGTCGTCTGTTGGCGTGTGGTTCTGGATAGCGTTTTTCCTTTGACTCATCTCTGATTGCAGGGAATTCGCTATTGGCTGTAGCGTATTTGAGAATACGGCTGTGTGCAAGTTCCTTATGAGCTAAAGTCCCTTTTATGGTAAAAGCAAATTGTTTCACATATAACATGAAAATATGCACCATCCCTATTTATTGTTTCATTGCTCCTTGAGCTTTCTTTCTGAATTTAGTATTACAAACTTCTTATAATGTTCCAAGTCCAAAATCCGCGTGACTGAGTTTTGCCAGATAGTGCTTGCACTATGCTTAGATATCACGCTGCAGAAACCAAAACCAAACTGAACATCCTTGGAGTACTCTTTTGTGGCTGAAATGACATCAGCCTCTGTAAAGGTTTCTTGAGGAACCTAGTAAGAGCTGAAGCAAGGAAATAGGAGGAGACAGGCTAGATCATTAATATGGTAGTAGCTTTACAATATACATTGTATACTGAAATGCAGATTAGATATTTATAATTTCTTTGTAGTATATTTGTGGTTCCCTTTAGGCATAGACCTTTGGGGCATGAAGATTTGGTCAGTTTTGGTGATCGCCTATTGACTTGACCATGGAGATAGTTGCTGACGGATTTACAGAGCAGCTCAGTGTTCCTGCAGCCATCTCAGAATTCAACTGCTTCTTCCTGAAGTGGGGATGGCTTTCTGAACTTCTAGACCAGCATTTATACTCTTGAACTACCTGCGTGGAATTACAAGCTGCATCATGTTCTTGGTCACTTGTCAGACCCATGCAAAGCATAGTGCAGATATTAAGAAGTAGTAATACTTAAATAGTATTTTCATTGTGCTTTGTTTCTGTGCTGGAGGTATGTAGGGCTGCAATCTGGGAATGTCTGACACTGACCTGGAGGTCAGCATTTACGTTGTGTATTTTCTGAGAGAAAACTCAAAGATTTTACCTAGAATTGGAAAAAAAAAAAATCAAAGGACATATGCTAGTAGAGGAACATCATTAATCTGTACGGTCAGCAGTTGTAATATCTTATCAGCTGTAATTTTGTTACTGTGCACTTTGACTCCTCTGCCTTGGTATCTCCTGTCTGTGAACGTTTGAAAAGCTGTCTGGCTGACATCTGCTGAGCAGCATAGCCTGTGCGCGCCAACTGACGTACCAAGAAAAAAATCTCCTGTTTCTGTGAGTGTCAGCTTCAGTCAAATTTTTAAAACCTTTTAAGAGCTGTTAATATGGTGGAAAAGATGGCTTTTTAGTTGTACTCACTAACTTATCAGCTTCTCCAAATGTACACCTGCTTTTCCCTTTTTGAATTTTTGTTTGGCTCTAATAATGGTGCTCTGCATTGAAGCTGCGCTTACCAAGGAGGCCAGTCCAGGGGCTTGTGTTCTTTTTCTCTTACTGTCTGTCTTCCACTGTATTTAAAAATAACTTTCACTAGTTTTAGCTGTTGATTTCTGACAATTTTTAGTGAGTTTTGTGTCAATATATTGTGTCATTTTTTTGAAACTTGCCCAGGTTTTTTTAGTGAATGTTTATCTCAAATACAATTAAAACCTGTCAAGCTAAAACCCTTCAATCTTGAGGGATTATATACTGTTCACTGTATTTCAGGTTAATTATACTATGTATTATTTTATGTTATTTGGAATAGCCCGGTCAGTATTACGGAGCAAAAGCGGTTGAATTAATGATATATTGCAGTGTGTTTAGGCAACCACTTAATGGCTGAGGAGGAACTGTGAGGTCTACTGTATCCAAAACTGTTGAGGCTCTTTGCACAGAGGTGGCTATATTGAGCCATGATGATTCCACAAAAGCAATTACTGCCAAATGAGGAGATAGCCCTTTAAGATTATTTGGGGAGATGCTTATGAGCCTGACATTGATGCGGACTGCACTGCTACTACAGCCTGAAAGTTGTAACATGCACCAGTGTTCAAACCATCCTCTGTATTAACCAGCTTATGGTATCCATTTTCTCCCAAGAAGCAAAAGAAGCCAAGAAAATTTTTGTTAAAGAAATGATCCAACTAATTTAAGCCGGGGAAGGAAGGAACTACTGTGAAGTAATAATTTGGCTTTGGTCTGCTTTACAGTGGTACCTCCTGGAACAAGCTCCTGTCAGGTTGTGTGGGAGCTAGAGCTACTAATGGACGCGTGATAAGTACTTTATTGTAATTTAGTGGCGATGTCAGAAGAATCAGTGTTTCTAATGCCTCTTATTATTTTAACTCTCAAAATACCTTCCAGCATATGTACCGTTTCCGGTGCTATCATGCTGCCTGTTAGAGCTATGGCTGTTTAATGATCTGAGCAGAAACAATTCTCCCACTTTCGTGCCAGAGAAGATCCTGTTCAACATGGCTGTCTTCACCTCTCTCTGATGTGGTGGGACAATACTTCATCTCAATCAGTGATGTGTAAGATTTGAATAAGATCAGGAAATTCTTAAAAATAAAATGTAAGAAACCTTTATTTTTGCTTTTGAGTCTAGAGGTCAGTTTTCAAGTTTCTGTTCTAAAATTAATATGTCTGAAAACATGTTGTTGTAGTTACTTTCATATTAGTAAATAGTGGTATTTTCAGAAGACCACAAAATACTGAGGATGCTGGAGGGAGGAAGCCCTAGTTCACAGATTTGTTTCCCGAGGTGCTCCTAGCTCTGTCCCAAGCCAGGCTGCAAACTGCACCTTTAGCAGAACAGCTGTGCGCCTCATCTTTTCTGCAGACACTTCCCGTGTCTTCACTGGTAACTGCTGAAACAGTGGAAGTAAAATCTGCATCATTGCTGTGCTTAGGAAACCCTTATTCCTACTAGTGACNCCCGTACTACTCTTATTGTAGAACTGAGCCTATATTTCTGGTTGCCCTTTCATCTGCATGGTTTTCATCTTCTATTGATGAAATGGTCTATAACTGAGACTGTATTTCTGTCTGGAATGCTGTTTAATTAGAATGAATGATGTTGTGTATATATAAGATTGTTTTTATTTAATAAATCTTTTCTCCGTGTGTATATTCTATGACAAAACTAATTAGGAATGACACACATATAATTCAGCAGGTTAGAGGGAAAAATTTTGTAGTACCTCTTGTACTGCTTTTCATATACGAATTGTGGACACTGTGGGTTCTTTGTTTGCTCTGTCACCTTGCAGTTCAGCTTACCAAATGTAGCTCAGCATTCTTGTGTTTTTGTAACTTGGGCTGTTGGCCATCTCAGGGTTCTTATTTCAATTACATTTTTATCACACTGATTCTTTTTTTATTAAGTTACCCTCCTTATAAAAGTTCATTTTAATTAACTCTAGTAATAAAGAAGTTATGAAAACTGTAACTGAGAAATGGTGATGTGAATTTTCACCAAAATGTGCATTTAAAAGAAGAATGGAAAGTTTATTTCTATTGCTATTTAATTAAAAGTTAAGAATCAGATATGCAAGCTGAGGGGAAAAATAAGATTCTTTAGGAGTTAAAATGAAATATTTGCTATTCTGTTCACACCCCCCTTTTTTTTTTTTGAAAATTATGTAACTTTCCCCATCAGGTTTTTCATTCTTGTGGTCTGAAGTGAACAAGTCCTGCTGTCATTGGAGTCAGTTATGAAACTTGTAGGGACTTCCTGGTGTAGGTTTAAACTTTTGGAGTCTTAATCCAGTGACACTATCATCTTCCTGGGTCTTTCATTATTTCTGCAAGCTTTATCACTCACTGCCCTGCTGTGATGTACTTTGATCCAGACACCCCTCTGTCTCTTCTGTAGACACTAAAGCACTGTTCTTGTTTACTTTTTTCAATATGTATGTTGTTCTCTATCCTCTCACCACTCACAATGGAAAATAGTTCATCTTTTTGTGTAATACCACTGATTTTCTTCTCTGTTTTATATATCAGGTGTAGTTAATGATGAGAATAACATTGGCGTTGTTACTGCGGACCCACTTTTTCAAGCAGAAAGATACTGTGTAGTGTTGTATGAGCAGGAAGAGTCTAGGGTTGTAAAAGAGATGCTCTCTCTGCTCCGAAAATAGCATTAGGCCAAAAGAGTTCCTGTGTCCTTGTGCCAGGACTGATATTCTTCCCTCCCCTTGAGTTTCTTCAAGCCTGCCTTCTCTCTGCCAAGAGCACCTTTCTACATTCATCTGGAAGTACAGTTCCTATGATACCAGCAAGATACCCGTCAGGTTTGTTTCTAAGTTAGATCTACCTTAAAATCTGATGCAAGTAGTAAATCAGTTCAGCTACCCCAGTAAATTTCTCTGGTGAGAAGACAAGGGAAGGAATCAACATAGTTTATAAACTTTCAAAATACATAGTAAGAGGTTTTCCCCCTAACTTGGTGATTTACTTCAGTTCGTTGTGAGTAAGTTAATACAGAGAAACATTGTTTTTGGTGCCAAAAATCATCAGGAACATAACCCAGAGCAATTTTTAAGGGCGCAGCTTTTAAACAAGCTTCTGGAAGAAGCATTACTTGACAGCACACAAGTGAAATAACCCAGTTTGTTATTTTAATCTCATATCTCCACTTCTGGTGTTCTGTCTTGCGGATGATTTGCATTCAGCTGAGGCTATGGCTGATGGGTTACCATAAATGGCTCAAAACCAGATTGGGCCCACTTGTATACAGCAATTTTTGTACATAATTAGAATAAAGCCAGGCAGCTTTCTGAAATACTTCTTTTCACCTGATTAAACCTGGAATCATTGTTACTGATATAAGACAGTTCGCTTTTTAGAATTCCATGATTGTTTTTTCCCTCCATGAAAAATAGGAGTAAAGAGAGGAGTTCTTTGAAATGGGCATTCTTGAATAAGAACACATTATTTGTAATTTAGGTAAACTTTTATATGTGAGAATTTGAAATTAACTATTTTTTGTATGTATGTTTTGAAAATATGCAATCCAAAATCTTCTTTGAAGAGCAATGATAATCTTTGGCAAACAGAAAATGTTGGATTTTGCTCTCTGCTTATTTTGTTAATTATGGAGAGACTTCATAGGCAATTGTACAACTGATTTTTCATTGAAAACTGAATACCTTGTCCAGTTCATCCTCTGAATGAAAAAAATTTAGTAGCAACTTTGGAAATTGTCTCAGAAGCTGAGTTGAAGTTTGGGGAAAAAGGAGAATTTGTTAGAAGAGGAAATAATTGTCACTTAACATATGAAACCAGAAGAGTTTGTTTTCAAATTTGTGTGGGTACGCTGCTTATAAAACAGCATCTGGTTGTATCCTGACCTTTGCAAGATAGCATTTGTTCTGTCTTTTCTCTCACTCTGTGAGAGGGAATATTGGAAAATACATGAGGTGACTTTGAAGACTTCTCTACAGTTAAGATGGATATTAAATTTTCATTGCAACTTGCACCAGAAACAGAAAAACAAATATTTGTAATCATATCTAACCCTGAGATCCCAATGGTGTATCCGTCTTGATATCAAACATGTCTAGAACACCACAGTATTGCTTTGCTGTCTTCCAGATGATGAGATGCTAAAATTCTGAATTAAAAAAAAACCAAGAAATGCAGCTGAATGTTTTCTGCCTGAGTTTGAAACACAACCACCTATTTTTGTGCTGCAGTTTACAGCCAGGCTTAATGAAGTCTGGTCTGACATTGACCTGCCTTGGTATTTGCCCTTATAAAGTTTCCAGTTTTTATCTGTGCAAGTGCAATCAGACTGGTTTTACTGTATCTTAATGTATTGAATTCTCTTACAGCAGTCTGATTTTGTTCCCATTGTACCAAATATGAATTCTTCCACTGAATTCACAGAGAGCAAGAACAAACACTAAAATGTTGCTCCGGAGTAGATCCACCTTCCTTTATGTAAAAGGAAAGAAGGTAGTATTTTTATTGAGTTGTGATAGAGTCTGTCCATACTGGTATGCAACACTTCCAGCCTCTTGAGGGGACTATACAGTCTTCCAAATCAATGACTGTGTGTCAACCTTCTGTTTCTGTCAAGAATTCTAGATTAATTCGGATTCAAGAGCGTAAGGAAACGAAAGCTAGATCTCTGGTGCCACCAAAGAATGTCTGAGAGGAAAAATCATCAATTAGTATTTAATTCTGGAGTGCTGTTTTAGAATACCCACCCTCTAATATCCCTGTTCTGAACTGCATTCATGCTGCTCTTGACATTGTCTTTATTTCTTGATCAAAGGCTAAAGTAATATATTCTGGACATATGCAGGGTAAGAAAGCAAGTACTTTTTTGGACTAGTTTACCCTTGTCAAAGGAAAAGAATATGCAGCAAACTCGGCAATGTAGTCCCTGACCTGCGGCTCACAGCACAACCACAGGAAGGATTAGTAAAGGCTTTTTTCACTGAGCCTTTCCCAGGCAATGTGTTACTAGGGTATTACGGCCCCTACCTCACACATAGAGAAAACAGTTGTTGTTCTCTCCATCTTGCAAGACAGTCATGGTGCTTTATTCTTTACCGGTTTGCCCAGAAATGTGCTGTTTGCTGAAGGCCTCCAGATGGGTTAAGCGATATGGTCTAAGAGGCTGCAAATCTCTCTCACATCGTTATTATCGCAGAGTAAGATGTGGATGACAGAGAGCAGACATAGCTATCCTTGGAGTATGCTGTTTGAGAAGTCTCGTTTTTTGGGCTGGGATTGGGTCTTCCCCGGATCCAGCAGCATGAGTTAGTGAAGACTGAAAAATAGACAAGATTTTTCTATGTAAAAGGTTTTCTACTGTCTACTTGTTTTCCTGCTGTTCTGGTGAGGCCTCACAATGAAGTTAATGACAACTGCCTGTGTGCCTACCCTCATTTATGGGTAAACTGTTTTTGTACCACTGCAGAAAACCAGAGAAGTGTATATCTGCAGCCCAACAGCTCCAGCTCCACGGTTGCATGAGCTCGCTCCTGGTGAGCGCAGGGTAGCAGTCCAGGATTGGAGTGCTGAAAAGTCAATGTCAGAATAATTCATTTTCAGAAAAGGGAGATTAATCCAAAGTGAATCAAGTTCATGGAACTGAAGTCTAGGTAGCAGACAAACTGGTAGAAATTTCCAATGGGATTCCAGTCTCTGTGGGAGGTTGCTGTACATTATAGGAATATAAATGCTTTTTTCCCAAAAAAGCACATAAAAAAGGTTGAAAACAGTTTAAAGAAAATAAGAAACATCTGTCTTCCTCTTCACCCTTTTTTGTGTAGGTTATTAGACACTTCCCTGCTTAAACACATTGCCACATTTAAACTGATTTTTGTGTGTGTGTACAGAGTTAAGATGGAAAAGCACTGCCCAGCTGCAAGGTATTCTTTCATTTTGATTTTCTTTTCGTGTGTGGTAGCAGCCTTTGGAGATATAATATGAAGACAAGAAGATTGCTCTTTAAAATTCGTAACTGAGCTCCTGATCTCCAACTAGGTTATCTCATAAAAGCTTTCTTCACATTTCACCTTCTCCAGCTATATGTTTATTGACCATTTCACCTGGAGTTAAATTTTTCCCTTTAGCTGATGGTCAGATTCTTGGAACAGACAGAGGATGTTGCTGGAACATGTCTGAAGGCAGAAGAGAAAAGCAATGGGGCCAGTCTACCCTGGGCAGCTCTCCAAAGGAAGTATTACACACTTCACTTTCATGCCCTCATGTGCGAGACCTTGTGATATGACTATACAAAGTGGTAAAACTCAAAGTACGATTTAAAATAGAATAGGGTTTGCATTGTGTAGTATGAACTATCCATGTTAACCCTGAAGAGTATGTTGTAGCAATATTAATTGCTGTCTAAATAGCCTCTTTCTCTCAAATGTTATTAGCCTGACTATCTCCAGCTGTCCGTTTAAGCATATGTTACATTCATTCATAACTTTTGAAAAACAAACCTGCCTTATGTGTTGTCAGGATTAGTTGCACATAATCTCACTTCTTGGTTGGAAAACTAAATCAGAAAAAGTTATTTATCCAAATGCTTGTAGCTGCTCCTCATCAGACATGGAAGTAGGTACCTACATCCCACGTCTTGTGTTCAAGCCACTGGTCCATACTATATGTACGCTATCACATATAGGCAGCTGCTCTTCACCAGAATATTTGAGCTTTACTATGCTTCGGTGCCCTCTACTGCTCCATTAAATTAATGCTGTCTCCTTGCTACTGTAGAAGCATGGTTAGTTTTGTTTTCCTTTTTAATATAGGCTAATTGGCCCAGTAGCTCCCCTGGTGAGAAGTTGCTAGTAACAATCATTAGAGTAATGGAAGTATACTGTACTGAAAATTAATTTACCTGAAGAAATTTTTTTCTCTTCTGCAAGTCTGACATGATTCAGACTGAGATCATGGAGTTTTCTTGTTTTATGGCAAGGGTAGGTACGAGAAGTTTTCATTACTATTTGCCTGAGTTTCTGAATATACAACATGTAGGATCTGATATTCAGAAGTACAGAGCCTTTTCACCTTCCACTGAAATCAAGAGCTACAAATTTTGGTTTGGGAGCTTCTCTGACTCAGCTCTGAGGTAAATTGTAGATTCTCATTCTTTTCCTCTGTTTTTGTAGGTCTGTGTTTTTTTTGTTTTTTTTTTTTTTTGCTATGTCCTCCTTTCCTCTAAAATGTTTTGCTTTTTTACCAGCTATACTGGTAGATTCACCCTCTGATTACCCCTGTTCTTTAGGAAGAAGGCTTGGAGTTTGTTAAGCCATTCACCAACGCTTTTTCTGTACTGGAGGCTTGTTACCATGTAGTTCAAGCTGCAGTGGTCTCTGTGGAATGGCGCGTAGGAAGCATTGCATGTTCTCACCCTCAGAGAAGAAATTCAGACAGCTATGTAATCTCCTTTCAGAGTTTTAGTCTCTGAAAATCGAATCTGTTATAGAAACCATTGTCCCATAATGACAGAAATGTTAGTCCTGCATGGCACCTCTTTTGTATAATTAGATGCAAACCAGACAAGGTATTCAATTGCATACAGTTTTTTAAATGTATAATTTGCTGTTAGATCCCCTGGCGGTAGTCCACATAGGTTGCCACTTGGTTTTGGATTATACACTAACGCAATGGTAACCTGGAATTTCAGCCCATTTCCAGTTTGCAATACTGAGTTTGCCTCCCATTGTTAATGACTGATAATACATTGGAGAAGTCAGTGGTTGCATATTCATGGTGCACTGCAGTGTGAGTTTTTTTGATGTTTTCAGAATGTGAACAATGTATTCTAATATAATCTATAAATAGATTTTAGGTTATTCATAATCCATCTTTGTGTTGCAGATCTCCCTGTGGAGTGAGATTCCTAGCTTCAGTTTTTGTTTCTTCAGTGGTTCTTTCCAGCTGTCAGGAATGCCCATAGTAAAACGTTACATTAGACTTGATTTTCCCCTATTCTTAAGATATTCACAGAAGTTGAAAGAGAAAGGATTATGAAATGATGTTTGTGACCTTCTGTATATCCAATTCATCTAGTTTACCTATGTATCAAACCAAGCAGTTGTCTGCATTAAAAATGCATGCTGTGCCCAGAGTCTCATCTGAATTTGTCCAATTTCAGCTACACTTAATAGGTTCCAGTTATACCCTTCTACAATTAATAAATATAAATGGGCTTCCAGTAAGTGGTATTTGCTCTTGGGAAGGTATCTGGACTACTGTAATCCTATGTTCTCTCTGTGAAGCTCCGTAGGTAAGACATTGTCTCAGCCCTTAGGCCATTTTTGTAACTATTTTTTGGACCTTCAGCTTTTGAACAGTTTTAAAAATATGGACACCAGAATTATGGGGAGCATTTCAAAATCAGTCTCACTATCTGTAGGTGTAATTGTAATTATTTTCTTATTCTTACTGGCTACTTAGTGCTCACCTTACCTGTTTTTATTTAGTAATTAGTAGTTACACCTCATTCCTAATTCGCTTTTTTGATTCCTTGGTGAGGGTTACTTGAAATCTGCTACTCATTTAAATTCATTTAGCATATGCTTTATTGATTTTATAAATCTTGATTTTGAAGTTAAAATTAAAATGTGTGTACCAGATCAGATGCCTTGCAAAAGCTGAAATGTTTTATAACTGATTAACCCTCCCAGACACACCTGTTATCAAAGTGTGACACCAGATTTATTTGACAAGACTGTCTTTTTGTTGGTGTACATAGCAAAGTTTTCTCTGCTTCTGCTTTTCTGTTTGTGAGAAGTGCATGGTTTCCCTTATCTGTATGGAGCCATTACATTGGCACAGAAATTGAATGCAATTTATAATTCTGGTTTTAAGATGGGCTGTCAACAAATCCTGTCCTGACTGCTCTTGAGAGTATCGTATAAAAAAAATAATTGTTCCTGGATCTGTGATTGATGTAGCAGAACTGATAAAAGTTACATTGTTTAAAAGTGTTTATAAATCACCCTGTCCATATGTTCATTTCCTGTAATCTGTCATTATGGTTTCAAACATAATTGTGAGAGACACAAAACTGGCTTCGTAACACTCTGGAATGAGTTTTGCTTCCATTTGGTATACGTTGAAAGGTGGCTCAAAGCAAAAATTATAATCCTGGAATACCATTTACGTTACAACAGGATATCTTTGCTTTGTGGTTTTGAGTTACTGAAGGGAGTAGTCTGTCTTCTGCATTTTTCTCCTAGCATTGCTGGGATTTATGCAAAGTAACTGGGCCAGTTATAGGGATTGCTTGGCAGAGAAGATTGCGTGTTTTTTTCAGATACGCTTCTTGCTCTCAGTTGGAAGGTTAGCATTGTGACAGGCTGGGTTTATGGTCCATGTTTAGCTGGGGCTTTGGCTCTGCCTGGCACAGGTGGGCTGCTAGAGTGCTGTGCTCCCTCCCTGAAGATGCTTCCCAGTGGCTCAGCTAGGCCCAGAAGAAGTCGAATGAGAAAGGAGCAGTTATTGCAGCAAGAGTGAAATCTGAAACACTCTCTCTGTGCACAGGTTTCTGCATTGCAGAGGAAGGAAAAATAGTTTTGGAGAAGCAACAGAAGTTTTAAAACCTTTTAGTTCTTTGTCAAAATCAGCCAGGAGCATGATGGAGGCAGAGGTTTCCTCTCCAGTACAAAGCGCTCCTACTCTAGCAGCTTGCTAAACCAGGAGGTGTAGCACAAACGTATTCTGAACATTGTGTTTGTCACTCGAGGTATGCAGCCATTGCTGCTGGTGAGTTACTGGCCTTCAAACTGTAGAAGTTTTCTTCCAATTTTAAAGATTATTCCTAGAAAGAATAAAGATGAAGCACTCTATATTGTCCTCTGAAACTGCCACACATTATTCTAGAAGAAAGTATAAGCTGCCTACACAACCTATTCAATTTTCCTTACTCATGAGTCTTGTTAAGGAAACTGTCCTTTGCCCAGCTTCATCAAACCATGTGAACCTCCTATTCTGTGTAGTGGGCGAGGCCAACATGGGAATTTAGTGCTGGAAAAACAGGGAAGTAATTTTTGTTCTTTCTGTCTTTTTATATTTGGTACTTCTCTGTTTTCCAGGTAAATTGTCAGCTCTCTCACTTTGTATAAAGGATTTGCACTGACAGACTGAAATCTTTCCCTGACATCTGTGTCAGTTAAATGCTTCATTATTGCACACTTGTTTTAAGGAGCAGATTTGAATGATTTCATAACTGTAAATGCAAAAATTGTGGCATTTAAGAGGCAGATGCAAAGTATTTTAGTCAAGAAGTACTGAACAGCTTTCTGAATTAGGGTTTTGGGATATAATAAAAAATGTTAGCTGTGCAGTTGAAAAGTATCCCTTCTGTCCAACTCAAGATGTGCTTATTTTTCCCCATCTGAAAGATTGGGAAGTAACAATATGAATTCTGTTGCTCAGTAAGGCAGTAAGAGTAAATTCTATTGCTGTTATAAGAGGTCAGACTAGATGGGCAGGCTAGACATCTGTTCTCCTTTCCAAATCAGCAAATCAATTCTTGATTCCTGTTTCCCAAGACAGAATTTATTAGCTGCTCCAAGTGTGATGTTCGTGCTGTTGTATCAAACTATGGTTGGTGTGGTGGTAGATTCCAATGTTCTTTTATTTGTCAATCCCTTTATTAGACTTTTATAGTTAAAATTTTAGAAAAAATTTCTTTTAACAACATGATTGATACTATTAACTTAGGAACTTGGGGAAACAGTTAGTAGTATCTAAACACTTATCTACCAGCAAAACTATATTTTCCCTTAATGTATCTTTGATTGTTTGTGCAGATACATTTGAGATCTGCTTTTAATTACTGGATAGGATTTACAAATCAGAAATGCAAACACAGGCACACAGCTTTTTTGTCATATGTAAGTCACCTTTCAAAAACTGTCAAGGAGTTGTATTTTTAGAAGCCGTACTTGCATAGACACGAGTAATGCGATAGCTGTGTCAGTCTTTGAGATTATGAACACACTTACGATGAGAATATTCTTGGCGTAAGTCAGGAGTATTATATAATAAGGAAACAATGTCTTTTTATACTTTTCTTCCAAAATATTCCCCAGTGAGAACTAGACTAAAAAACCCCCATAGGATTGCCTATGAATAGATCTCATTGCAACATGGTAACTTTAGCCAAATTACACTAAGTAGATTTAAAATCCTTGTCATGTTTTCATAGTTACATTTTTAAAACCCTTTATTGTCATCTAATATGAATTCTGATTGTATAACCCAGATCAACAATGTAGAGATGTACAAAACTGTTCCTCTAGGAGTGTGGATGTCTAAAAGGCAGAAGACAGCGATCAAAAGCAATAACCTACTTGAATGAAATGAAATAAAATAAAAACGGCAGGACTAATCCTGCTTCACCTGGTACAGCAGGTTGTACGAAAAAACAGTGCGGGAGGATGAGGAAAACGTCTTTGGCTCAGTAGTGGTACAGGTCTGTGATTATGTACCACACAAATATGAAGCCCAGCACACGATCAGGAGGTCCTCTGTTGCAATGCAATCTTCAGAAAGGTCAGAGACCTGCTGTAGCAAGAGATGTCAAAACGGAGGAGGATTGGCCCCTGCAGCCGTTCAGATTTAGCAAATACACAAGTGGTGGGTGGTTACCCCTCTTCACCCCGCTCAGCTGTCTCAAAGGGGAAAAAGGATTCTTGGCCACGAGCTGGCGGGGCTCATTGAGAGGGCTTTAAACTAGCTTTGAAGGGGGAAGGGGATATTGCCCAGCTCACTAGGGATGAGCCTAGGCTTGGCGTGCCAAGGCCAGGGGTGAGATTGACAGCCCAGCTCAAGTGTGTTTACACCAATG
>Ga0065711_1032427_pt1 | contig 27365 bp, 6 predicted proteins | sample Hoacrofraction12_FD_59098 | JGI IMG/M metagenome (GOLD analysis project Ga0065711, IMG submission 59098) | Hoatzin crop microbial communities from Cojedes, Venezuela - Epithelial fraction 12 v2 (version 2) | ecosystem: Host-associated > Birds > Digestive system > Esophagus > Crop | place...
GTTTCTGCCTTTTGCTTTCCATTCTCCTCCGCACGCCGGCGGGGGGAGGGGCGGCCGCGTGGTGCTTTTGTTGCTGGCGGCAGCCGAAACCAAAACACTCTGTCACACACTGTACCTTATTTTAAGTACCTGTAGAAGAGAGAGCATTTCTACCTTATGAATAATTATTTAGGCTTTTTAATGCTTTAAGATGCCAAGGTGGAATAGAAAATTGACTGCAGTGTCAATAGCTGATAATTTTTGTGAGCATGTCAGAGTGGTCTAAGGTAAGTTTACAGGTTCCTCTGGGCACTCACTCACGTAAGATCATGCTTTGAGGTAACTATCAGCTTGGTAAAATCCCCAGTTGCTTCAGTGCTCTGTTTTACAAGCGCTGGGGAACAGGTGATTATGAACAGGCCTTTTTCCTCTAGATTTCATCCTGAAAAGACAAGCATCTTATTTTCTTTTTCCCAAGCTAGAGTTTAAAAGAAAAGCAATACGGTGATAAAATTGTTGCCTGAAAGGACAACAGAAGTGATCAAACCCACTTGGAAGTCATGCTTTTATTGTATCAAGTGTGGCATACTCAGTTAAACAAAACACGTGTTCTGTATCTGACTGTTCAGCCTGCAGATCAGTCTGCCTTGCAGTAAAGAAGTTGTGTTTTCAGTATGAGCTATGTACCCATTTGAGCTGTGATCAGCACTCTTTGCCTTCCCTAAGGAGATGGCAGTGATTGTAGCATTTATCATACATAAAGGAATCTGTCTTGCTGTATATAGCTGCCAGGAGACACGTGAAAAATAGGGACAAAAAAGGCAGTGTTCATGATCTTAGTAACCCTTCAGACAAGAACACTGATGGTGAACGAAGGATGTCACTTCCCCATTTCTCACCTGAACCCCATCTTTAGCTGCAGCAATAGCTATGAATTGGGTTGATCTGGTAGCATGTCTGTGAAGGAACCTGCTAGCAGAATATTGTCTGAAATGCTGGCAGTGTGGTCTGTGCGTGAAGCTGTTGACCTGTGCTGCAAAGACGTGAATCTCTAGGTGAAAACAAATTCTTGTTCACTCCAGAAATTAAGTACACCAATAGAATGCTGTGGCTTACATTAAAAATGGTTACTTGAAAATGAAGTGAAGGGCAAGAGTTTGAATTGTTGGTGTTCAAGGAGAAATCCAAATGGATACCAGTGTTTTAACAAGAGCAGGGAGTTTGGGTTATTTAGGACTGAAAAAAGCCCGGAATGTAATGCATCTTCTGCTGCCATCAAGCAGCCCTGTGACTGGAGAAGACACGTGAAACCAAGGGCAAAAGTTGTCCTATTTAGGGAAGGGAAGATGGAGCAGACTGAAGTGGCAGAGCACTTTTCCAAGGAAAAACACTGACCATTTGAACTTTGCTTTAGTCCTCTGTGTTTTGTAACATATAGCAAAGATGGTGGATCAATGATTCTTCTGACTTGGCAAAATTAAGGCTGCTTTCTGAGAAATGCAGCAAAATGGCCTCGGAGGCTGCTCTGGGGATGCTTACAGATTTGCGCTTCTGTGAGACGTATGTGTCTTTTAAAGGGATGGAGAAAGAAAGGACTTGCAAGCCAAGATCAAAATAAAAAAATAGTATATCAAGGTGCCATACATGACCTGATTTTCACTTCTTTGCTATGGGCGATGAAGCTACATGGTACTTAATTTCTAATGACTTTCTTCATATCAGGCCAAGCATTCTCTTTCACCCCCAAAGGACTAAAGTATAAGGATTCTTGTGATTTGAGCAAGGACAGATATATTGTAGCAACAGCTACTGAATCGACATGCTGGACCTAGCTGCTCTTCTGGCCTATCGTGGCATTTGGTGTCAATGGCATTCAAGTTGCTAATTGTTAATTTAACATCCACATGAAAGGATGGATGAAGATACAAGTATGTCTATAGCTAGAGTATGTGTATCCCCTGTACAAGGGGTGTGATAGTGCTGTATCCAAGCTTAGATTTTTGTCAGATAGCTTTGTGTTTGTTTTAATGCATGGATAAATGCATGTTTAAACTAATTCTTGTATTTTCCTCAAGGTATAGTTTTGCATTTTTATAATAATTTGTATCTGAAGTGTTGGAGGAAACTTTTCAGGTGTGAATATTTCATAAATTAAGACGTAGTAACACTCTTCACTGTTGCAGACCATTTGCCTAGAAAATCCTACCAAGTTTTTCCTTAAATAAGTGAGCTAGATCTCCTGCCGTTCCCTGGTTTTGCACAGATTTTGACACCATATCCACTGAAAAACCTGTGTGAGTCAGACATTTTTGCCTTGTGGAATTTTTGTCATTATCTGGAGTGTATGTATGTACATGTGTATCATGTAATTTTTGTGCCTTCAGAGCTCTTGGTAAAGTCATCCTGCTGCAGAGGTTCAATTTTGATTCATACTTTGTACCAAACTGTCTCTGGGACAACCTCTCATCTCATTGATTTACTGTGATACTTTTATACTAACCGTAGCAGAAGGGGAAGATGTTTAAGGAGAAATATTTGAAGAACTGTAGAAGTACTTCACATCTTTTAGACACAAACTGGTACAGCAAAGGGGAGAAAAAGTCAGCGTAATGTGACCGGTCATCTCTAAATTGTTGATGGAGCATGGTTTGAGAACATCTGGACTGTGAAATGCACCTCCTTGTGAACTTTCATTGATCAGTTCCGTGGGCTGTCAGCCATGAAGTGTATTTTTAGATACTTGCAGCAAACCTTATTGCATGTGAAAGAGTGCCAAATCCATGGTTCGTCAGCTGCTGTTTATCAGTAAGCAGGGTAAAAGGATTTTGGTTTGAGTCAAATAATTAATTGGCTGCTGCATTGCAGACTGCAGTTTGTACAGCTATACCTGAGTTAGCATTAAACGAGGCAGCCTGGCAACTAGTACCAAAGTCCGGCTGCAGCAGTGCTAGCTCAGCATGAGCTGCTGTAATCCTTCTCTCTAATCCGAAGGGGAAAACTATTGGCCTGGACACAGTCAAGCGATCTCTCCATTCAGTAAGCCATTTCCTCTAAAAGCAGAGAGGGGAAGAATGTGTGTCTTTTTTTAATTTTTATGGCTCAGGCTTTACCTTTTCTCTTTTTTTACAAGAACAAAGGGAGGCATAGTAATATAGTGGAAAATGAATGAGTTTACTCCTTACGTGGGTGAAAGTTTGCATGCTACAGTTACAAATCACACTATAGCACGGGTATTCCTTGGGACTTTTGAAATGGGGCATGCTGTTACTGAAGGTAGGAGACATTAGTTTGGCCTTGTCAGTGTGTGCTCTGCCTGCTGTCTGCAGCAGTACGCAGGTTAGTGGCAAAATGCTTTAAAAGTGTATAGCTGCCTGAGCTGATCTAAACTCATTGGTTTTTTTGTCCCGTAGGAGTCGGATCTTGGATGAGGGTGCACCATGTTCTGGCCTGCCTGCACTTGGCAGATTATTTTTCTAGCCTTTGGATGCTGCCTAATGCTGTTCCTCTCTGAGTATGCTCTGAAGTTCATTATGCTTGGTTTGGACACCTGTCTGTTTTGTGCTAAGTAGAAGAGTGTTTCTGTATTACCAGCTGTTACAAGGTATGGTGCATTTAAAAAAATTACTAAAATTCCATATTAATGGAATATTTTTTCACAAGCTTGTTCATCTTTGATTCAAGCCAGAATTTCTCCTGTCTTGAAGCATTCCCTGTTTTTCATGCTATCCTTCAATTTTTCCTAAAAGATCCTACATTCAGTATCACAAGAAGTATGATAGGTTTGTTAAAGCAACCTCTATTTACAAGTTATTTAGTATATACATATTCAAAACCGTGTGATCTTATTACTGCAAACATCATCTCAAATTAGATTAAGTACTTTGGAGCAGGGTTTATGTCACTTTAATTACTTTAGAAGGTGGTTTTTAATGTGCATCTAAGTAGTATGTGAATAACAAAGGTACAGGGTGATTTTTCTTGTGCTGAAAGACTGTTCATTTCTAGGACCTTAAACATCATGGAATTCAGGTTGTCACATTGGCATCTTTCCCATCTCAGTCTTGCAGTGAAGTTTGCAGTGGGTGCCTTTGACAGCTCTCACTGAGAACAGATGCTTGATAGCACCTGAAGGCTTTCTATCCCATGTCTTTCAAATGTTGTAAACTCAACAGGTCATGAGCTGAAAATTGTCAGCATCATGCTTGAAATCAGTGTGTTGAGAGTGAGAAGGAGAACACAGTTTTATGAAGGACCAGTGTTTTGAAGCGATGAAGATTAGAGATGAATGATCGCAAGATACTGCCTCTTTAAACCCCATATTGGTCTTTGCAGCAAGCAGTTTGTCTCATTTCTGCTGCTTGTTTTTACAGTGTCAAGTGCAATAAATCTCTGACCCGAGTCTGGTGTAATATTAATTCCTTGCAGATATTCTTGTTTTATTGGAGAATTTGTACTGAATTGGCATTGTTTTATATTTCTGGTTCAAACAAGACTTTAAAATAATATTAATTTTATTTTTGGAAGACTATATATGCAGTTTGCAAAAACTCCAACAACCTACACTGCCTTTCTTTCTGTTAGGAAGTGGCCTTTTTCACTAACGGGGTGCCAGACCTACGGTCAGAAACATGAGTTCTAATCCAGACTCTGGCACCTATTTGCTATGTGGTCTTGGACTTTGGGTTTAGTTAGGGAGTATGTACTCATGAGTTTACTTAAAGTTTATTGAAAGTGCTAATCAGTCTTTGGCTGGAGATTGATCAATTATTTAACAGACAGTGATTGGGTTGGAGGGGTTAGTGCAATGCTGATGTAAACATATTTCTGAAAAATTTCCAACGGTTTGAGCAGCTCTTTGTGTTTTTAATCCAGAAGCTAATACAGGTATAGCTTCCTTGCTGTCATCTGTCTGTCTTTGAACGCGTTTTTCTGAGTTTCGTACTTCCTAGAAATGTTAATGACTGTCCTGGTAAAGTTTTTAAAAAATTTTGTTAAAGATGGGTCTGTAAATATTAACGGAAGTCTGTGTTTGCAGTTCAGTTTCAGCAGGTGGCTGGTGTGTGTTATGGGTTTAAAAGCAAGAATGTGTTTTATTTATAACTTAGCATTTGTTTAGTGTTTTGAGGCTTGCATTGCAGTATGGATCCTTTGCATAACTATTGCGTGAAAAGCATCCTTTTATCTGATCAGTGTATTAGACAGAACCTCTTTATTGGATATGGGTCATGGGACTCGAAGTACTAAATAAGATATTGCTAAAATAGAGCTGTGGAGGGTGGCAGGATGGTGGCTATCTTGGCTCACACAATAGCAGCCAATAAAGCCTTGCTGTCTGCGTGGTGCCAAGAGATGCAGAATGCCCCAAACTCGCTCTGGTGGCTGCTGAAGAGCAACAGCACAGAATGCTGAAGGATAACAAAGATTTTTCTTTGGGCCAGTGTGGCTGGGTTCTCCTGTTTTCTTGATGTTCTGTTTTAAAGAAAATAGTGAGCAAATAAAGCTTTGTCAAATACATCTGCTTTATATATTCCCTGAGCTGAACTCCAGGGTAGCAGTCTGTTGATAAACTTGTCCATTGTACTACATTTCTCCAGCAGACACTGTCGTGTGTGATGGAAGTGTTCACAGAATTATTGTATCTCCTTTAATACGTTTGTTATAATTATTTAATACACAGGCAAAAGTAACTGTGGTCTGATTAAAAGTTAGTGCCAGACATTTTAAATGAGAAGAACTTTTCTCAATCAGTTCATCTCCCCAACTTTTTCATCTGTAAATAAGCAACTAAAATTCTATATTTAAAGAGCAGTCTAGGAATTAACATACGTGACTTTTAGTTGAAAATACATGTGAAGTTTTTTACATGCTATTTGTTTCTTCCCATTCTGCTGTGGTTTGAGTATTGAGTTAGGACAACTACTGAAAAGTTTACTTCTGGAATTGCTGGAGAAGCTGCAGCCAGGTACCTGTCTGTGCAGTGTTTGCTGTACTTTGTTGCTGCATCGTCCATGACACCAGAAGCCTCACTGGTCTCTGCAGCACTTCGGGGGTTCTTGGTGCGGCTTCAGGAAGACCAGCTCTGAGGTGAGGGTCCTCTACAATCAGTTGCCTTCCCTTATCATGGTATCTTGTCACTATTTATATTATATTCTGCCCCATGCCCCAGCCCCCAGTGATGCAGGAAGTCACGGTCTAGTTCTACGAAAGCGCTTTGCACCTCAGGTGGCATGCAGGCACCAAAGTCCAAACAGCTGCAGCAGCATCCCAGCATTGACACTTCTGTTTGAACACAGCGTGAATTTTATCTGCCTCGTAACTTATCAAAGCATTGTTCTTATTGCTCACTGCCTCTCACCTACTAACAATCTGCTGGGGTCTTAGTTGATTAGCATGGTCCGTTGTGATAGTGTTCAGTTTTACCAGGTGTCTTTAAGGCCCTGATTCAAAGCACATTGCAGAAGCCTCTGAGGGAATACAGAAGTAGATTTTAAATCTGAATCCCAGAGTACCATCCTCATTGCTTTACAACGTGGATTTCTTTGTATGTTAGCAGTAGCCCCAAATTAGTGTGCCACAGTGAAAGCTGGTTCTCTGCTCAGTGTTAAATCACAGGAAGATTTAGCTTCCTAGTGAAGAGTAGACTTTGTGAGCCCTTGGCGACTGAGAATTTAATCTCAAGTTTCTCTGATATGGACGCTCTCAGTGGAAAAGCACAAGGTGACAGTTCTCCACTTTAAAACAAAGGGAGTTCACGGGTAGGTGTTCCTGCACTACTCTTTGGAATTTGTTCAGTAGCTTGTGGTGCCCTCCATTTACTCATGTGACAAGAGCATTAGTCCTCTGTTCTTCCAGGGTTTAAGAGGTAGGGGCTGGGCAGGAACAGTGATGTTAGTTATGTGTTCTTAAAGGAGGGAAAAGATCAGTTTAGCATTTCCACTTTCCCTGTGTGTGGGATTATATGACCAGTAGCTGAATGCATTCGAATATATTTTTATATGAATAAGCAAATAGCTTTATCCTGCAGGAAAATTCTGCATAGGTGTGCAGAGCAAATACTTTTCAATGTTTTCAGAAACTGCTCCTCTTGCATATCTCGGTGATCCTTCTACAAAGGATCTGTACAAAATAACTTGTGAATCAGTTACATCTGGTAAAAAAAAAAGTTCTGAAAACCTCATGCTTACATTAAAGTTCTACTACAAAAATGTATCTATATATTTCTTTCTAAAGTAATAAAGCTCCAGTTTTTCTACTTAAAATGAACACACTATTTTTTAAGCTCAAAAATAGCTGCTTTAAGTGCACAATGTAAGGTAGAAGTGTAATTGTTTGAGGTGTATCGTTTGTAGTCATATATTAAACCAGACCTTGGGGGTGTTGACTTTTTGCTGTATGCATTCTTCACCAGGCCTTATGCTGGGATTTGGCTGCAACAGGTGTCAAACCAGATCCTGTCCCTTCTCTCTCCCCGTGTTTCGTTGCGGTGCTGCTTATCGTAGAATGGTTTGGGTTGGAAGGGACCTTGAAAGGTCATCTAGTCCAACCCTCCTGCAGTGATCGGGGACATCTTCAACTAGATGAACTCTTGCAGAAACCGTTCAAGATTTTGCTTTTTCTTTCCCATTTATACTTAGTAGGATCGGGGAAATGATGCTAGCCCTTGCATTGTAGTTACTTCTTGCTGGAGGACAAAGAGCAAGCACTTCCCATTCTGTTTCCAGGTGCAGTGTGAGTAATTGTTCTCTCACCTATGCAGTTTGCAATGGGCAGTGTAGACAGAATCCAGATATACGCTGGCCATGTGTGTCTCCTCTGTGATGTTGTCTTCCAGACCTCAGTTAGAAGGGAAGGGTGAAGGTACAGTCTTGGCTGCTAAATGTGGGAATTGCTGGCCAGTTGGCGTGGCTGCCTTGGGTGGGCTGCTTCCTACAGACTGTATGTAGGACTGTCAGGGCTGGGCCTGCGTACTCACAGCCTCGGCTGAGTCCCTCACCATCAGTATTTTGTGACAGAAACCTGGCCTATGATATGTAGTAAGTGCATCCCATCACCTGCTGAGGAAGCCAAGGTTATACAGTGAAATGCACTGGCTGTATATTAAAATAATGGCTCTCAGTATGTTGCATGCTATGATAAGGCAGCTAAAGCTTGCATTTCAGGCTGCCGGTGGTCAGGAAAGATTTTCCCAGCCACAAACAGTACAACTGTTGTGTCCGCATGCACTGTGTAAAACAACTTCCCTGTAAAGTATCAGGATATGAATTCAAGATTTTTTTTTTAGCTGTCTGCTCTTCCAGAGTGAGGTTTACCCTGTATGCATCACCAGGATGACAGACTGCAACTATTTGTAAATCTGCAGTCAAAACAGCTGGGCTCTTTGTTTCCAAATGCTAAACTACAAGGCATAGCGCTGTTTGGGAGAAGAGCAATGCATTTCACATCAGTGGGCTAATTATTATATACTTGCTTTGAAGATACACAATAAAGCCATAAATTTGTGCAAAGTTATTGCATTTTGTCTGGAATGTTGCCCATAATACTTATCAGGAATGGTAGAACATAGATATTTCTCAAAAAAAAAAAGTTTGTAGTGGTTCTTATAATAAAATCTTTACTTCCAGCTGGTTTTGACTTGTCTGATAGCTTGACTGGATGTAGTACCAGGCTACTTGGGTTCATGTTGATTCTGTACTGCTGACTGAGACACACAGAATTGGTCTAAAGAACTTTCTTCTTTGTCTCCTTCTTATACAGGAGTATAATATTTACATGCCTCACAGAGCTGTAATTAGTAAGGTGCATTGATTAACTCAAATCTGATAGAGAAGACCTACCAGGTATCTATATAGAGCTAAAAACATTGATTCTGCATGCACTTTTCAACATGCTGTTTTTTCTTTGTCAGTCTAAAGAGCGGCTGGACCTATCTTGCTTGGCTTGAAAACAAAACATACGGCTGCAGGTCTCGAGTTAATGGCTTTTCACTGCAGTTCCAGGAAGTGAGGAAAAAGAGAACTGGAAGCAAAATCCAGGAGTGGACTCTTGACAGACGCAATCAAACCAAACTTCTTTGAAACTAAATTTATACTTGATTTGCTTCCAATAGTAATAATTTGCTTAATATCACTCAGCTAGGTTAGTGTCATCCCCAAACATTTAAAAGTCAGAAATGGAATTGTTAGCCAAGCAAATATAAACCCAACTTTGTCTGGGTTTCAAATGCAACATTTTAATCCAAGGGAGGTTGGAGTGGTTTTTTTGAGAAGCAGAATTTGTGGCACAAAAAACCTTGGTTGGTTTGGAGGGGAGAGCTTGTGTTACTACTTTTGTCCAAATGATCATGTAACCATGTGCTGGTTGAGCCCAGAGTCATTTAGTTTTCTAGACCGGAAAAAACCCGCATGTTTTCAGTCCAGTGGAGCTGTTGATGCCAGGCTTGTTCCTATCAACATGTCCAGTGGCACACTGCAAAAGCCAACTAATACCGAGCTTTCCAGTTGGGAGCCCAGAAGCAGAATCAACATAGCATCCTGCCGGAGCTATTTATCCAAGCCTGTGGTCCCTGGTAGTATCCTTGTGCTGGGCTGTGAAGAGAGATCTCCTCACTAGGAGCCACGTGTGGTCTAAGTGGTGCCGCTTTGTACACGTAGATTTAACTTCACTTTTTCTCAAATGAAAGTGCCATCTCCAGCAGCTAGAGCCACAAGCAGAGCAGATGTTGAGATGCGCAGTGAAATACTGTAAGCTGGCAGCCTTGTGCCTAATGCTCACAGGAAACACCAAGTGTTCTTTTGTGGTTTCACTGGTTATTAAGCAGGCCCAAACTTCAAAGACTAGACAGATCTATAAAGGGACTTTTCAAATATGTGATTGTTCTCCTTTGTTTGTTCTCTGGACTCGAGGGCCCTATAGTGTAGGGTTTTTTCCTTCCAGTGTAGCCACATAGGGAATATATAGCGAACAACTGTTATGATCACCAATTTATTACAGCCAAATAGGGGCAGTTTGTAAAATGGTGAGGTAAGTGACAAGCTTGGAGAGTTACTCCAGAGTAAGAGATCAAACGAGTAACCTTCTTGATGGTTACTCAGTTCTTCCGGATTTTTGAGATGCCATGTTGCTCCCATTATTTGCCATGGGGTGCTAAAATTTGGCAAGCAGAAGACTCTCAGTCCAGAAAAGTACCTTTTCTTTGTGCCATAGAATCTTCAGAACTAGCTACGTTGTGGGTTGCTGCAGTACCTGTTGGAACCGTGCCTTTTCTGGGAGATGCTGGATGTGTATCAGAACAACTGCATTTCAGCAGTGCCAGTATGCACCGCATAGCATGAACTGGAACAAGAGTCCACAGGAGCTGTCAGGGCAGTGCTGGTAATGTGTTGAAAGCATATTAGTGTTGGAGTGTTTGCATGTTGCAGAATCCTGTCTGCAGACCTGCTATGCAGCCCCTGCCCTCTCTCTCCAGCTCCTAGGTGAGGAGATAGCAGAGGGAAGGAGTCTCTCCATAACCATCCCAAACAGAGCAGCTCCTCCTGTTCCCTTCTGTCTGTAAGTAGTGTGCTGCACATCTGCAAGCTCCTTGGAAGAGGGTGGGTTTGACGGGGCTCTCCTGGGAGTTTGTGTAGGACTAGTCCTCCTCTAAAGGCTCTCTTCCAGCTGGCATTATTGGTCCTATAGTCCACATCTGCAGTACTGATCATAATGCATTTGCGGAGAGGTTAGTATGATTGTGCGCAAGATCATGTTTCTCTTTTTTGGCCTGTCTGAACTTCTCTCTAGAAAGTCCATGCTATACTTATGAATAATGAGACAGTCTTCAGTTGCATGCTCTTTTTTCCCCCAAACAGCATTCTGCTAAATTTCAGCGTACAGGGTGATCCCACAAGGGGACAGAATTATGGCTGCATGAGCAAGTTCAGATCTGCCACTTCCTAATTTCTGAATGCCTGATTTTTTTCCAATCTAAATACCTTTCCTGTGATGGAGACCTTTTTTCCTTTTTTGTTTTTAATGTGATGTTTTTAAAAACTTTACTGTAGATCCCTCCATAAAAAAAGATGCGAAATTCAATGTCCCTTCTGCCTTGAAATAAAAAGCTCTATCTCTTGTACCTCTTCCCTTTTCTGGGTGCTGCATGGAAATGATAAAGGTATGAATGGCACTGGGAATCTGCAGTGTTCAAATAATATGTATCAAATGTACTTAACTCATTAAAGAAGTTTATTTGCTGTTTGTTTTCTATGTGGCATCTCTGCATCCATAATCTTTTGACAAATCTAGTTCTTTTTAAAAACCAAATAAAGGAAATATTCCTTATCCACTTACACAGTCATACAAACAAATATTTTACCAAACTCTTGTCTTAGAATGGGATTACAGAGGGTCAGTTTAATCAAAAGAAATTTTACTTTTTTATCGCAGTGAACCTGTTCACTTGTGGGGGGGGGGAGAGAAAATAATTTTGTTCAATGTGAAGTGAAGCAAGGAAGTGCTGAGACCTCTACTGCAGGAAATTTTCAGGGTTTCCCCTGCAGAAGTGCAGGTTGCTGGATTTCTGCAGGAAACAGTTTTGACATACATGACCAATAAAACTTTTGAAATGCAGGTGGGTGGAACTGGTTAAAATTCTCACAGAGGTTAAAACAAAAGCAGTTGTCAGGATTGTCAGGTTGTGATCCCAGGGAGCCTGGTTTCAGTTCTTGGAGAAAGGCGGCTTGCGCTGGTGGAGATGAGTGATCACCTCGTGTTCCCTCTGATCCTCAGGGCGATACCAGTGCTGTTAATCACACGAGAATTCTGGCTAGTCTAATTCACAGGAGCTAGATGTAGCTACCCCTAAATCACACTTCCCCTTGCTCTTTGAAAGTTGCTGGAGTACTGTCTGGTTAGGTGTTTCTCCTATTTCAAATTACTCCAGCTTTCCCTCTCCCCTGTTTTTCTGGATAGCTCCATGACCTCCTTAGGATTGCCCAGTAGGAACCTTAATAGCCATCATTTGCATTTGAGCTTCACATTGTATAAGAACTTTAATTTATAGATTAAATAAGATCATAACTTTTTTGCATAAAGGAAACAAAATTCAGTTTCCTGATGTGTACTAGATTCAGAATAAAAAGCTCTGGTGTGACACAGAAGGAGAAAAAACCCACACAGACGCTCCCTGTGTCCCCTTCCCGAGTCTGTTAAACACTTTCAGATTGGGTGCTTACTCCAGTTGAATATTGCCAATGGCCAGGGCTCAACACATCATCTTGGATTTGAGTATTTCTGATCTGAAATATTTCTCCACTGTGCTGTTTGTTTCTATGGCTGTGCCCACAGTGCACTGCCTTGCCCTCTCAGTTTTACTGACATAACTATGTTTGGAGCTGTACTGTGACCTGTATCAGAGAAGCCATCCTGCTTTAAAAAAAAAAAAGTGCAGGAAAAGAGAAGTAATTTTGTTGTTGTTGCTTGAAATGCCAAGTCACTTTCCTGGTCCAGCTCTCAGTAGTGGCCTTTGTGCAGGTGTGTGGCTATGACATGGGCAGAGGAAGGAGCAGAAGCTGGGCAAGAATATAGAAAACCTGCGTTGCAGCTGACACGAGAGCCTCTCTAAACTGCTGTTGGGGGGCTGTGTGGAAGAATCTTTGTTAGAAGAACATGTCTGAATTTGGTCTTGTAGCTACTTCTAAGTACATAAACTCAGGTGCCTCTGTGTTTTGTACAGGAGCTTATGGCGTAATGATAATACTTCTCAGAACAGGAGTAAGTATAACGAACGGCTCTGAACCGTGTGGTCTTGATTTCAACTCCGCTAAACAGGGTACAAGTTAGTAGAGGCTTTGGTGCAGAAGGCTTAAATTTAACCATCTTTCTACTCCTCACAGCCAGTTGGGTCCACTACATTGTGGCATGTATTCTGTAAGACTGTGCTTAAACCAGTGTTCAAATCCTGGTTGTATCTATGTGCGCACACAACAAACACCATCTCACATGTGCTGTGCTCCAACATATGTTTTCCAAACTGCACTCTATGCTTCATGGTGTTTGAGCTGGACTTTATCTCCTTATTAGCAAGCTGCAGCCGAGGTGTGGTGGCTAACAATAGAAGGTTGATCTAAACGTTAACAAATTAACTGGGGCAGGATGTATGCTGGGCAAGGGCAGCAGCGTGAACTGTTGCTCAACTACAGCACATGACCCTCCTTCTCAACCTCTGCATGATTCTGAGCCTAACCCGTGAACTGTGAAGCAGCTGCTTGCCAGTGCCTCCACAGAGGGGAGGGTGAAAGAAACGTGATCAAGCAAAGGGTATCTCCAAAAGCTTTGAGGAACACCAATGTGTGTAATACCTGTGCAAAGAACAGAGGGAAGCTGAAGGGCTTGCCAAAGGAAGAGCTCCGTGAGCTGTGTGCGGCTTCCTTCGCCTACTGCAGAGGGGTGAAGAGCCGAGTCAGCTTTGCTGACAACTGAACTTGTGATCCTGCACATTTTAAGCTGGGCCACTGCTCTACAAGCTTGTCTTGATGCAGAAAAGCAGATGCCGAAATACGCTTCCCATCAGAGTGCACTGTCCTCTTGGTACATACAAGGCAGTCTGTCAGTCATTAGTCCGGTGTATGTTTCTGGTCTTTACACTACTTCGGAGCTTACACTAGAAACGCTTTGGGACAATTCTTTCCTTTCTGTCCTACCTCCTTTTTTAAACTAATTCTGTTTAGCTTGGGAAACTGCTCCTTCTACAACCATCTCGCCTTGAAAACACACCATGGATCAAATAGAATTGCTAAACTCTCACAAAGTGGGCATTTCGCATACTCACGTGGCAGCTCCCCGTGCATAGTGTGCGGTCTGGTATCAAAGTGGAAAACCCCCAAGCTGGAACTGTTAACTAATTCCCTTGGATGAGAACATGGGAGATGAGGCTTTTTCTGTTTCCCGAGCACTGAGTGGGATAGGTGGGGAAAGGGCTGTATGGAAAAATTTCCCCTCTTGGGCAGTGGATGGAATACCCCGAGGTTTCCCCTGTGCCTTGCCTGTCTCTGTTGGCAGGGGGGAGGGCAGCCACATCGTTGCTCTTTGCCTGTGTTATATCCTACAGGAATGCAAGCGAGAGAAGTGCAGAAGACTGAAATCTCCTTGCTGTTCCTTGTTGCCTTTAAACACCACTCAGCTGCACAGAAATTTCCTGTGGAAGCTGGAAGTGGTTTACGCTGCTATAAAAGGTTTTTGTTTGGTTTTTTCTTGAGGAAGTTTTGAACCGAAGAGACAGATTAGGTGGAGTGGATGGAAAGAATAAGTTTATGCAAAATATCAGTAGATGTTAAGGCATTTCTGTTGCTTGCATCTAGGCTAGAAAGAAACATGAATCATAGTAATCCCTTTAGGATATAGATATACACAACCTGTTACGTCCATTTTGAAGTTTTCAGTTGTGCTGCCCTCTTATTGTACCTATTAACTGCTTGTATTTTTAATTCGTTAAATCAGCTAATAAATTAATTATCTGCACCAGAAATTACTCACTTTTTGCCACTTTTTCTCTCAGGAAGGCTGCACTGAGTCCTTTGGAGACTTGACTCCCTCTATCTCCTTTCAGGTCTCTTTCCACATTCCTCGTCTCACCTTGGAGCACCTTATGTGATGATGATGATCCCTTAGCTGAGGCAAGTTGGACTCTGCTCCCTATGGTGCCAGCAGAAGAGCTCACTGCCCGGCCGCGAGTTGCTCCTTCAGCCCTGGTGGTGAGCAAACCTCGTAGAGCTGCCAGCTCCAGCGTGAGGGAGCAGATCTGGCTCATTGGTGTTGCTGCTGGTCACATCTGGTGGAGTTGTTCAAACAAAATTCTATATGAGTGTGAATATATTCCCAGCTTTAAAAAAAAAGAAGAGACTGAGCCTGTATTCTAGAGAGGTAAATATTTCACGTTCATGGCCTATGTGTTACTGGCCCCACTGTTATTATTCAAGTTCCCTCAAAATCTTGAGATTAATGTAAAAAATAAGAATTTTTAAAAATCTATCTGTACATTTTTTGTTATTATGTTGTTTTCTAAACCCCCTTTTGAAGGGAGGTTGTGAGTATTAGCACTGTGCTGTCTCCCAAATAAATGGAGAGTTCCTTACTGTGTTAAGAAAATCCCATATCTACATCTGTCTGCCTGTCCTCTGAGGCCCCTTTCCATCACTTTTATTCCCATTTCCTAAATTAGCAGTATCCCCATTTACTTTTTAATCTCCAGGCCTGCAAATGCAGGCATAGCAGGCTTCTCAATGTCCTCAGCCTCACAAGACAGCTGCAGATTACCTCATACCTTTACCATTTTCTCAGGCTGAGTGCTGAGAACAATGGGTTTGGGTAAAATTTTTCATTAAAAATTGCTTTTTTGAAAAGCGTTGTAAAATGTCAACCCAAAATGAGGTGTTAGGGAGGTAACTTCGCAAAACAAGGCTGATAGTTGTATTTTAGTTTTGTTGTGCTGGTGGGTGTAACAATTGCTATCATAAAGCTGTCATGGGTACAAATTCACCAGATCCTTTGTGTGTGATTTAAGCATGCATAATTTTAGGTAAATGTTTCAATATTTTGCTACCTGAGGGATATAATAAATAAAGTAATTCAGAAGGACTATGAAGGCCAGGGAAGAGACTCCTGTTACTATTGAATGGATGTTGAATCAAGCCTCTGCTTCATCAGGGAAGGTTTATCTGAAGAAAGTTGGCTTCTTACTCTGGCTTTAGAAGTATTGCAGTGTTACAGATCAATGGAGTGTATGTGTGCTTTTCTAAAATATGTGTATTAATCTGGTTTAAAGTTGGTCATGTTACTTTTCTTCATGTGAAGAATTAAATTGCTTTTGGCTGACTTATCTACCTGAGGAGGGTGATCACATTGTAGACCCTTTCTTTTGGATACCCAGGTACAGTATCTGGAAAATCTGAGAACGCGTTGACTACGTTTTTTGTTGTTACACAGTTACAGGACATTAAATAAATCCTCGGAAATGGGTCTACAAAAGATGTAAGTTCAATTTTATTATTTTGTATCAAGTGATTGTTAAGGATCATACTGTTGCTATATTTAGATGTCTCCAGTGTAAATATTTGACTGATACTAACAATTCAGGCTGTAAGTGACCCTAGTACAAAGTTTAGTATAAGAAGCATTTTTCATTATCATAAATTTTTTTTGTGTGTTATTGTCAGTAATATTCTAATTTTCCAATATCTATTTCTATTTAATTAAAATAAGAGTGTGTTTTTATATGTTAATTTAAAAAATCATTTAACATATAATCGTGACAGTAGCTTTACAAAGTCTCTTATGATAATTCTTTCTAAGAATTTTTGTTTGTTATATGGTATTTTCCAATTTATTTTTTTCCAGCCACCAAAACCTGTGTACTAGTAGGTTTCATTCTCACAAGCTTGTCCTCTTCCATTCTGGTTGCCATGCGTTGGTCCAGGTACAATGCAAGTGGAGATTTTGCCACAAGCGAATGTAGGGCCTTTTCCAAATGTGCTAGTGGGTTTTGTTGATCAAAATACCATCTTGATAACAGCCCTTCTAGAATGTTTGATAACAGGAATTAATTCTTGGAAGAGACTTTTTAAGGTAGGAAATAGAGTCAGAAGCACAGTTCAAATTGGAAAATGGAGAACAAAACCTCAGACTTTGTTAACAAAGCTAATGCTCGTATCTATAAGGTATATGCAGTTGTAAAAAAAAAAAAAAGATTGGCTGGCTTGCAGTAGAATTTGCACTCCTGAAGCTGTGAGCTTTCTTTGAAAATCCGCTCTCCCCCCCTGCCCCCCGGCTTGGTTATCTTTCTCAACAATCTGGTGGTTTAAAGCAAGACCTGTGCTCATATGGAAATATGCGTGCCTGTAAGTAAATGCACTGTAACTTTATGGCTTCCATAATGTGGAGAAATGAACCTGGAAGAAAACCACTTTGAAAAAGAATCATGGTAGAAACAAATTTATTAGACACACTTGCAACGTGATAACACATGTCAATGCAGCCCTTTGGAGTTCTTTCGACAGTGTTTTAGATAACTTTGTTTTGCTTCTCACAGACATCTAAACTTGGAAGTCTAGAATTTCTGTGCAGCTGGAATCAGATAAATACTGGAACCACTGCAGATTCAATTGCATCCTCCAACATGACCAGTCCTCAGTAAGTACCACGTGAGGGTAGTTGTAACTCATTCTAAATAAAAGGGAACAAGTTCCTACCTGTAGGAGAATGATGTTGTAATGTCAAGAGGTTTCCATCAGTGTTACTGGAAGGGAAAGCTGTTATTTTGTGAAGGAGTAGCAGGATTTGGCGAGTTGTCTGAAGAGTGTGAATTAGCAGAAAAACATGAATGCGGTAAGCGTGTCTGATGTTACTAACAGCCAGTGGCTGAAAACCGGTATGTCATATTATTTTCAGATCCATTTGCCTTTTTCCTTTCCTGCCACCAGCCCAGTCCCAAAACTGTTTGCCAGCACTAGTCTGTTGGTCTGTTTGCTTCTCTTTTCAGTTAAATCAGACAGTGTCTGTCACTTAGTCTGTCTAAGCATACAGAAGGTAAATGCTGTTGGGAGAGGCAAGGCTGCACCAACCCATTTCCTTTATGATACTGGAATTTGGATCATTGTATGCTCTTTCATGCAAAACTGAACCAGCTTGGACTTGTAAAGGTAAATGTCCACAGGATGGCACTGAAAGTGAAAAACCGAAGAAAGAAAAGTCTTGCTAAAATTAGCTTCTCCCTCTGGGCTTCTGATTTTAGATTGTTTACAGCAGAATACGGTTCTATTGGGAATGAAAGAATCTCATTGCTGTCCATTATGAGTTAGACAAAGAACGAAATAAAATAAGCCTTTAGGTTGTTCAAATAGCGATTCCTTTTACCTCTACTTTCATGCCACAGTTGCAGCCTTTCCCTGCCAAATACTGGGGATATAACAGCATTTTCTGATTTTTAAAATTGCTTTCTTGTGTAATGCTGGCAGCGGTGAGCTTCTTTTAATTTAGGAATACTGTTTTCCATCCGAAAGGGTTAGTCTAATGGTGAGGCTCTGACCAATAGAATTATTCTCTATCTCTTTCACATAGAATTTTAATTCCTTCACCCACATCCTTAGACTTACAAGATATGAGAGTTAAGAACACTTCTAAATTATTCACTTTTTTTCTGGAAAAACTGTTATTCTGAAAGAACTATTATTCCAGTTGCTTGAATAGCTGGAAGATTTTAATAAGCTTCTTCAAAACAAAATCACCAGTGCAACCTTTGCAGTCAAACAGCAGAAGGAAATCGGGTGCTAAGCACTTTTTAACTGTATCCCTGAGGAAAAAGTGTATCTTCACACCTGCTCTTGAAAACCTCTGACAAGTGGTCTGGACGAAAGCTAGGGAAGTTTATGCTTGCACCTACTCTGAATCAAAAGGAGCAAACAGCTTTCACTGGGTACTGCAAAGGATCAATCCCTGCGGGAGCTTGACATGCAAGCTCTCTCCTACAATGAAGTTGTCTTTCTCATGCACTAGATAATATGTTAGCTGACAAAGTCTGAGTTTCTAGGTAAGTATCGTGTTATAAATGCAGAAGGCCTACATAGTCAGACTTTGGTTTTACCTGCGTGGCGTTCCCATTAATGTTAGTGGGTCGTAGAAGAATGCGTGTTCAGATTTAGAAGCTGTCCATAAGGATAGTTAAGACAATCTATATAGAGAAGTACGTAATTCTTCTGAATCCTTGTTCTCCTTTCAGAATAATTTTGAAATAACTTGTGGCAGAATGATCCTTTCTAGTTGAAAGAAACAAAGTCACCATCCATCAAAACTATTTGAATGTTGACCCACAGTGGAAGAGGGGTCAAATTGCATCCATTAATTAACAGTTAATTTGTATATAATGGTTAATAAGCTTAGCTAGTCATTGCTCACTGATCTAACTTACAAAGCATTGAGTTTTTTGTTGGCATAGTTACATGCTTTCTTTCTCTTTCGCACAAATATTTTGCTTTTGGATTCATGCATTGTTTCTGTGTTTGTTTGTTTATAACACATCCATTTATATTGAGCGCTTCTGAAGCAGATTCAGCAGAGTGAAATGCTGTTCTCTTTTGTCTGTGAGGTTTCTGTTGAGCTTGGTGACCTCAATGAAAGACAAGTTTGGAGACATTTGGTCTGTCCCCTCAGTGAAGACACCTCCCTCAATGACCGTGCAAAGGCCTTTTGAGTTGCTGTCTTTTTAGGATTCTGTGAAGTTCTTGTCTCTAAACTTATTTTTACTTGCTTGCTTATTTATTTATATTTGTTCATATGTGTGTAGAGAGAGAGGGTTTTTTATTTTGCTTGGTATGTTTTCAGGCCTACAGTAGAAGGCGGTGTTTCAGAAGTTGAGATAATTTCACAGCAAGTTGAAGAAGAGACCAAAAGCATTGCTCCTGTACAGCTTGTTAATTTTGCTTATCGAGATCTACCTTTACCTGCACTTGATCCATCTGTGGCTGGGTCCCAGCTTTTGTCAAATTTGGACGAGGAGTACCAAAGAGAAGGGTAAGTACAAAGGACAGAGTTTTGTTTTATATTTTCAGGTTATGGGAATTTTGTGGCCTGTAAAAAAGAAAACCTTGAGCTCAAGAAATGCAGCCAGTGGTCCTCAAACTCTTTTTAAAACAATTGTCACAGGATGGAAGTGACTTTTTCTAATATTACTAACCTGTGCTGGTTTGGGACTCTTAATAATTTTAAGTGATTCATAGCTCCTGCTGGAGCACAGTCTGGAAGCCTTCTGTTGGTGAAAACTAGACCAAGCATCTAGCCCGTCAGAGAAGCAGAATGGCCTGGTGCAAGCTCTTTGTTTCAGCAGGGTTTCAGGATAACAGGGGCTTGGCCACTGTGATTCTTGTACATAGTTGTATGTCTCTGGACTGAGAGATAATGACTTAGTACTGCTGATTCCTGCGCAGGTTGTGTACTTCTCACAGAATAATTTGAATTGAGTAGTCTGCTTATGTGAGAACGTTGTCTTTGATAAGGTATATGCGTATTACTTGGGTTTTTGCGGAACGTTTCGGTTTTATTGGAATAACAGATCTTAATCAGTTTATGACATTTGCCCAAACGTAACCCAGTGCCAGATTATGTAGCATTGTTGTGCTACAGGATATTTGAAGTCACCCTTATGCCTGGTTCAGGCTTGAAGTGGCTGTAGGTGGACTGCTATACTAAATTTTTAAGGAAAGATTTGGGTCAACCGGAGAAAATCCAGAGGGAAGGCAGTGAGAATGATGAGAGGCTCAGAAAACCTGCCATGGAGTACTGATTGAAATAACTGTTTGTGTCTCATGTGAAGAACAGACTTTGAAGGGAGCATAGAAGAGGCTTCACTGAGGAAGAGAACAGTGTGTTATCGATCTCCATGATGTTTAGGACAAGAAATAAAAAGCTTGAATTGCAGCAAAGAAGAGAGTAATGAGGGTAGTGAAGTGCTGCGGTCAACTGATGGTGTGTATGGGGCAGAGGGGAATAGAGCTGCAATTGCTAGATGTCTTTAAGACACATTTGTCAAGAATGATAACACTATAAAACATCCCTTGGGACAGATTAGATGAGCACTGGTGCCTAGCCCCTCTGATTCTGTGATTACTGTTCCACGGTGTGTTGCACTGAATGTATATATGCTCCACTGTCAATAAGACCTGTCTGAAAGCACTTCACAATAAGTCATATAGAGCTCTCATTGATGAAGACATTAAAAGGCTTTATATAAGCCTTCATTTATTAATAGCTGAATGTGTTTTAACCTGTGCTCAGGAATCCGCAGAGACACCTGCTCGATCTCTGCTCAGCAGGTATTCTGTGTGGTAGTCAGGAAGCAATATGTGGGGAAGGCTCTTGCCTTTAATTTCTTTCCAAATTGGACTTTATGAGACATCTCCAGAAAGTTGTTACTCCAAACAAGGGGAAATACATTTCAAGTAGGTTATATAAGTATGGTACAACTGTAACATAAAATACCCTGCATAGCATAAGAGGCACTTGAAAATTAATTTGAGTATGCAGGTGTAACCCTCAGGCTATTTTGGTGCTGAGTAAATACCAGTTCAAATATGCATTTTTATATATTTTTATGATCTGAAACTCAATTCTTGACTGTGCCAAAGTAACCATTTGAGCAGCTTTGCAGTCTTAAGCGTGGAAATAGACTTTCATTCTTTTCCTTAGCAGAGATCTCTTCCTTCACACAGGCTTCTTTTGTGGCTTTGTCAGTCCAAATGGAAATAAGCAGGTGCTATCCAGAGCTTTAGTTTGTATGTCTCGGTGCGTTTTGGCTGCGTGTGTTTAGCTGAGTCCCAGGACTGCATCTGCCTTGTGGGAATGGCGGCCTCTTGCTTTCAGAAGCACTGGTCATAACTGATGTCCTGCAAAATTTAGGAGCAAAGCTGAGCTCAAGAAGTTCAGCAACAAAAGTAAAATACTGTCCCCAAACCACCTCGTGGCTTGGTTGGGAATACGTCTCGTTTTATGTGTGTAATTTAATTTCTTTCTCATGGCCTTGTTAGATGTGACTGGCTTCCACCTGAGTGAGAAGGAGATAGGGTGGATCAGAGCAGTTTAGCACAGGAACTGACAGCCATGTCTCCCTCATATATGAAGAGAGTGATGTGGGAAGGGCAGCACAGGAGGTGGCAGAAGATGTCTAAGTCCCTGTAGTTTCTGCCAGCATTCATATTTGTAACTGTGAAGCGCTGTTAGCCTGATGCTTCCATACGGGTTGCAGGTGGAGATACCAGAAGATACTGCTAATGCCAGAGAGCACTACAAGGTGAGGTAGGACTCATTGTCCTCTCCGTGGCAGTCCGCCTTTATCACAGACTCCAAGTGTTACCTCCTGTATACTTTTCCCTGAGAATTTCAGGGAAGGTGCTGACCTGTATGACCCGCATATATTCTGTATGGCTCTGTAGTTCTAGACCTGTAGCTGATCTAGGCAAATTGTAGTTGTTCTAACTGCAGGGCTCTGCAGCAGGAAGGTCTGGCACGTCCCTGTGCTTGGAAAATGCTGGGTTGTCTTTGCAAGCTGCATCTGTCCATGACCTTGTGGTTTTCAACTTGGCTGTCCACAATCCCTAGTTCCCGTTGTGAGCTGTCACACTTCATCACTATTAAGCCTTCATCTCCATGCAGAGAGCAACAAGCGAAACATCACACTAGAGATGAATGAACGGGCAATAAAGGAGTCATCGGATTTAATGGTTTGGTTGTGTGCACCCCAAGGCTTGCCTCTAACTTCTTTAAGGCCAGAAAGTGTTCAGGGTCTGAGCACCAAGTGCAAGTTTAATGTGGTTGCTAACTAGGGGAGCTTTTTGTTTCATCTGAGAGAATGTTTCTCTCAATAAAACTGATATTAATAGGCGACCAGGAATAGGTGAGTCATAGCTCAGCCCTCTTTGTGTGCCTGGAAACTCTGCAGTGGCATCAGACTAGCTAGCCCTCCCATGAGAAATGAAAAAAAAAAAAAAGGAAAGGCAAAAAGAAAGGAAAATGATGGCCTGTCTTTTGTTAGACATTCCCATGACTTTAAAGATACTGGAATAAATATATTATTTTGTGCAGTTTGATGGGTCTTTGCTCTATCATATCAAATGCTCAGGGCAGTCAGTTCCCATCTGTCAGTGTTGTTGAAGGAATTTCATGGACAGTTTGAGTTGGTTTTGTCAGAAATTTAGTTTACGATGCTGATCCCTGGACTGAGCAACAAAGAAGGGACCCCAGATTAGACAGCGCGTTAAGCCTGTCCCTGAAATACACCTGTAAGTGGTAAAAGGGTGATCAGGTAAGAAAAACCTTTCTGCTCTCCCAGAAACCCTCAAACAAAACAGGAAATGTGTTGTCCTCTAATATGGGTTGAGCAAAAATTCTTTTCCCTCTGTAGACTTCTCAAACAGGGAAAGTACAAATATTTACATGATGGAAGTTGGTTAATTGGGATGGAATCTGCATTGAAAATACTCACTATACATCGTGTGGGTGGGCTGGCGTTGCCTTCTTCGCACTGAAGGGGACTAAGGTGCCTGTGGGTTCCGCGTGTGGGATTCCTGCATCTGGCTTGCTTCCCAGCTGCAGTGAGGCCGATGTGCCTGGTGTTAACAGGGCTGCGGGTTTTACTCTTCAGAAAAAGGAAATTTTCTGATAAATGTCAACAATATTTAACCAAAACATTTGGAGTTTTATGTGACTACAGCAATCTCTGTTTACAACGGTGTATCTCTTCCACCATGTGGAGCACTGTGAAGAATAGTAGCTTGGGTCTCACAGAACCAGTATCTCTTCCACCATGTGGAGCACTGTGAAGAATAGTAGCTTGGGTCTCAGAACCAATATGAGTATGAAGTTCATTACTTATTAGTCCCGCTGATCTGCCATGCAGTTAACTTGTTAGAATCGTCCTTGGATGTCTCTGTTCTGCACTGTGCTCCGTGCTTAGACATCGCAGAAATGATTGAGGCATCGGCTGGAGGCATGTATATGAGAAATAAACTCATGCAGAAAATGAGTCTTGGATGCCAAGGAGAACACGTGGTGTACATTTCTAACGTATCTGTGACAGATTAGGTGATACTCGTGCACAAAAAGCAGAGCCAAGCCGCTGATTTTCTTCGTGTCTGTGAATTTATTGGAGAGGCTGTGTCTGCACGGAACTCAGTTTGCATGTAAAGAATATGTAGATGTTTCTTTAGGGAGACTAATCACCCAGAAAGCTAAGGAGATTTTTAAATGTTAACATTAGCTTTTAAGTGCCACTTTTAATTTCTTTTTTTTTTCCAATCAAGTATTCTGTTTCAAAAAAATACTTCCTCTATTCTGTTTTTGCATCAAAGATCATAAAAATGGTGGGGAATAGTTGGAAAATTGACAACATGCAGAAAGTGGTACATGTGCACTAAAGACAAGTGGGGATACGGAAAAGCTCTCCTTCCTGTGTTTTCCTTAAGTTCCAGTTAGGAGGTGTTATTCGTCATAAATTATACAAAAATTTACAGACAGTTGCACAACGGGCTGTATTTTTGTTGTGAATATGTAGTTAGGCAGTGAGCCTGTCTCTCAATAGAGATCTGTGTTTACTGGGGGTGGGAAGCAAGGGGAGAGAGATACACCAGCTTTGAATTATTTGTTGTATTTGTTTTAGATTGCAGCTCTTGAATTTTTATGTATTAAACAAATTTGAAACATGAAGGTGCTTTCAAACACTGTGTTTTACATCAGCAACTGTAAAGGTTGGGAGTTCATATGGTTAATGTGACTCACTTGACATTAGCTGTAAATAGTCATGCCATTGTAATTTAATCATTTATGATCATCTGTTCAAAGCCTGAGATTTCTTTGGTCGCAGCCAGAAAGTGCATTAAACAGTAGGAATATCTGAAAAAAGAAAGCTGTAGGAAGGGATAGAGAGAGAGATAAAAAGGAAGGAAAACTAAAACTGAATAGAGATTTACAGAGATTCAGACGTTAACACAGAAAAGAGTCGTGAGCTTTTCATTTGAAATTGGTTGCAAGCTTTCACTGATGGATGTATTCACCCAGCCTGGGAGGAAGCGATGTCTGTTCCTTCAGCCTGTCTTCTGTAATTGCATCAAGTGGATGCCATTATTTCTGGGTTTCATATTCATCTTTCAGTTTTTATTTTCATTTCTTTGGGGTATTTTACTTGTGTTTTCTACAAAGCTTAAAGGTGCTTTAACTAAAAGAACTCAGATGGATCACGTCCTCACATTTCTCTTGTTTTCCACTTTTCTTATCTTTATCTGGCAGTGTAATTAAAAAACCCGTCCCTTTTCTGAGAAGTTCTGTGCGCCTTGTGTAGATCCTGGAGCGCGTCATGTTGATACATGGTGAATAATGAGGTCCAAGCTAGAGATAAAGTGCAAAGGTTTTGGAGGACAGAACTATTTCATGTAGTGAGCAAGCTCCTCGTATTTACAAAAGTGACTTTAGATTTATTTTTAGCTGCCAGCCACAGTCTGAATGCAGAAAGATGGTGCAAAATCTTAACAGCAAAATACAGTGAATGAGACCGTAGTGCAGATTTCTTCTTTGTGCAGTACTATTTCACTGCTACTTTCTGTGCTCTGGTCCAAAACTAAGACCTGCACTGCACCAGAAAATGAGCATTCAACAGGATGTGTTGTGACCTGTGAGGTGACCAGCTCTTCACTAGAGAATAAGTGATATTTTGAGCTAGGTTACAGGGATGCTCAGCGATTTAGAAACTTCTTTTTCTGTACAGATCTTTTGAAGTGTTTATCTTTCTAAACGTTGTTTTCCAGAGTAGCTCTTTACTGTGTTTATCCTGGTACCTAAATCCTCTGAGTGTGTCCCTCTAATGTCTTTTAAAGGTAACACCTATTGGTGGAGAGAGCGCTACTCCAAGTGAAAAAAAGAATTAATTTTCTAGCTCAGTGATTTTCAGACCTTCTTGGTTTGTAGATCTTTCTGTATTTTTCCAACAGCATCTGCTTTTCCTAGGTACTTTTTGTGGGTGGAAGTGTAGCAGATGTAGCCCACAGACTGCTGTTTACAAAGCTCTTTACTGGAAAGTGGGAATGACATGGGTCTAATTTATCTGGCTTAGTGCCAGAATTAATTGTCTAAGTTGGAGAAGATATGGCTTGGTGCAAAAATTGAGAGACAGATAAGCAACAGGACAAAGGAAAGATGTGGAAAAAAAGGAATGTTAGTCTGGAAGGAGAGTCCATGTAAAGGTCAGCTAAATGCTGAGCAGCAGGCTAAAAGCAAATCAGGTGTTAGGATTTGTTAGGAAAAGGAGTAGAGAAGAAGAGGCCTTTGTTGCACCTCGCTGTATATCCAAGCTTTGCCCACGTCTTGAATGTGAGTGTCATTCTGGTCCCTGTCAAAAAGGCTATGATAGACACAAAAGAACTGGAAAAGACTCGGAGGAAAACAGTGATCAAAGACGTGATCCATTGGAAATGACTATGTAAGCTAGGACTCTTCAACCTGGAAAAGAGAAGGCTGACATGGGCTTTGGTTCATATTACAAAATCTGTGACACAGAGAGGTTCAGATGAAGTTTGGCGCACACACACGCCACGCCCCCAATACAGGTGCTAGGGTATGTTAATAGGTTAAGGCCTGGTTCAAAACAAACAACAAAAGGTTGCTCTTTGCACAGAGGGCAGCGGATGTGTGTGGAACTACTTTTTCAAGGGTATATGGCTCCTAATAGCTTATCTAGCCTGAAGGGGAGGTTGGACAAGTTTGTGGAAATTCATTGAAGGTTACGAAGTAGAATCCAGGAAACCACATCTGTCTCAGGAAGTCACGAAGATTAAATTAGTTGGGTGCTGTGAGAGTTTAAAGGGGAGCTATTATGTGCTGCAATGTTCTTACTCATCTTGTGACATCTGCTCGTGGCCACTGTCAGAGACGGGATACCAAGCCTTTGTTCTGACCTAGCGTGGCGGCTCGTATGTTTCTTAAAGATTGGTTTTAAGCATGATGTTAATATTTTGCTAAAGACCTTAGCATAAAAAGGAAAAGCCTAATAAGCAATTTTCTAATGAAAGGAGTAATACACTAGGCAAGCACAGGATGTCTGTGAGCAAATGGTGTGGTATACACCTGTAAAGAAGGCAGAAGCGATCCTAGAAAGCATGAAGTACTTCAGATAGTGCTGGGAAGAATTCCTGTAATTAAACCTATTCCAAAATACTACCTGCCACTCCAGCTGCCTGTATTCATGTGCAGAAGGGGCTGCTAGGACAGTTGTAGAAACGGAGTGTCTGTTGTACAAAAAGCATGGGCTTTAATTAAATTGCGTGAGGGGATGCCATGGCTGTGTATAAATGCATCAGGGACAAAATGCCAGCAAGGGAAAAGAACTAATCAAGCTAAGGAACAATATTGGCGCAAGAGCAAATATGTATAAATTGACCATGTGTGAGTTTAGGCAGAAAACTGGGGGAATCTTTCTTGCCATTTGCCCAACAGAGTTTTGCAGCAGTCCTCCAAGAAATGTAATGGGGTTAGAAATAGTAAAACTTTTAGGGAAAAAAATGAGTGCTCTCCATAGTTAAACTTCTGTAGTTAAAACAAGCTTGTGGGAGAAGTCCAGGAGGGGGGTGCAGAGCTCTGTCTGTTCCTTGGAGTGGCGCAAGGCCCCCAGCTGCGACCTGCCACATGGCTCTGCTGTCTGTTTTCTCTCAGCCAGGTTTCGTGTTGCTGCTTACTTAGCCTTGCTGCGTTCTTGCCGCTTCCTGACCATGCCCCTTCTGCTCCTTCAGATAGGGATTTGGATCTTGTCCATCCTTCTTTTTTCTGATCTTAACCATCTTGTGAGAGGCAAACACTTGCTGTTTAGCCAAAAAAAAAAAAAAAAA
>Ga0065711_1005255_pt1 | contig 27364 bp, 17 predicted proteins | sample Hoacrofraction12_FD_59098 | JGI IMG/M metagenome (GOLD analysis project Ga0065711, IMG submission 59098) | Hoatzin crop microbial communities from Cojedes, Venezuela - Epithelial fraction 12 v2 (version 2) | ecosystem: Host-associated > Birds > Digestive system > Esophagus > Crop | place...
CCGCCTGGACAAGGTCCTGTGCAGCCTGCTGTAGGTGACCCTGCTTCAGCAGGGGGGTTGGACTAGATGACCCACAGAGGTCCCTTCCAACCCCGAACATTCTGTGATTCTTGATTCTGTCTCTCCCTGCACCGTACCAGTGAAGGAGGGCTGTGTCCCTGGGATATTTTCCCCCCTAGCCTCTGACAATCCCGGTTGCCTCCATGTTGGGAGTGTGCACGTTCATGGGGTTTGCACTCTGGCAGCATGCTGAGGAAGCAGCACAGCACACACAAAAGGCACCCAAGCTGCACATGATACGGGCCGTATAACTCATTCGTGCTGCTTTAGAAAAACAACTTAAAAGCAAGCAAGACTTTCTGAGCATAGAAACATAGAATAGTTTGGGTTGCAAGGGACCTTAAGGATCATCTAAGAGCAGAAAGGTAACGATCTCCCTCCCTCCTTTCTGCAACACAAAGGTCATCACTGCTCATCGTTTAAAGCTACTTTTTGTTTCTTCTGCAACTAAATGTTTGTGTGTGTTTGACCAGAGATTTCCCATGGTGAGATAGGTGCATGTGTTACTCTGAGATGCACTGTGTGACCCATTTGTACAATACAGCCTCCACACTGAAGTTCATCAGCTAAACAGTTTGCTAACACCCTCCCTGCTGACTGCGTCTGCAGACAAATCCAGATTCTTGGAGACCAGGAAATAGTTCAAAGAGAAAAACATCATTGCCCTCTCTACTTAGTCTAACTCCAGTATCTCATTTTCTGGGTAAAACGCCAAAAAGCTGTTAGCAAGCTGAGTCAACAGTACACTTTGTGCATTAGTATATTTATAGATGTATGAATACATCTACACACTCACATGTTCGAAAGTGTAACACAGTGAACAACCAAACCACTTCTTCCCCTGGATGCAGCTCTCTCATCCAAAACATGCTACCACCTAGCCCACAAAGCAGAGCTACACAGTGCTGTGAAGTTAATCTCCACAACATTGCATTAAATCGAGTGGATCCTGAGCTCATACCTCTTCCACGGTTGTGTTTGAAATCCCATAGCAACCAAGGTGGAAATCACTCAAGCTGGTATCAAGGGCTCTGAGAAGCGCCTGGTAGGCCCCTGAGACTGTGGACTTGAAGGGTGGAAGCACGTACACGAGCTCTCCACCAATATCCTCCTTGAGATAAGCCTCCGGGAGGTGGGACTGGATCAAGGAGGTCACTGCTGTGGTGTCACACTCTTCTATCATGTTCTGAAAAAGGAGGAAAACACTCTGTGGCCACCGAGGGCTGTGAGGTCAAACTTCTACTGCAGGATTTAGCCCTATTTATACCATAGCATAATCGGTAGGTGATCTCAGTCCAGGCATGCCACATTTCAGGTTAAATATCAAAAAGAGATGAAAGAGGGTTTCTGGCCCTTGAACAGGAGGTATGGCACTGTGTCCGTCTTGGTCCATCTAAGATCTTGTGGGTCTCTCTCTGTCTACAGAGATACTGGGATTGGGCTGAATCAACCACGTGGCAGTAGCTAGAGGGTTTGTAGTACAACAGAGAAAAAGCCTAGCCACAACAGAACTTAGCTGCCAGCACAAACACATTCTTTTTCTCATGAAAAATGGGCCTTGCACATGGGTCTTTATTCATTTTCTTGATCTATACTGCCAGCAATTTAGAAGAGGGGCTGATCTCTTACGGTATCTGTGCGTTATTCTGTGTGCTGGGGCTACAAACAGCACTGTATGCTATCACGAGCAGAGTTCCCCCCTCCTTGCAAGCAGAACATTTTGCCTCAGGCCAGATACTATCAATGGACTCTTCCCATCTCCTTTACTTCTCTGAAAATCTCCAGAATTCATACTCTGCACCCAGCCTTGCCTTTAACCCTCAGAGAGACCCTGTTTTTTTCAGCAAAGCAGAGCACTGACATTCCTGTTTTCCTAAGGTCCAGTGGTCCTGCTGGAGAGCCTCCCTCTGCTTAGAGGGAAGTGGGGGCCACACGTTCTGTTAGCACCTCTCACCAAGAAGCAGCGTGCTCACATCCAGATCCTCAGTAGTTCTTTGGTACCACTGCCATTCCTGGATCTGTCACTCAGCTCCTGCCGACACAGCTGTAAGCGCCTGCATCCCTGAACAAGCCTTGATGGCCCCCCTCAGAGATTAAGCTGCTGAGAGCTCTAGCTCAGCTCCATGCAGGCTCACAAGCAGGAGAATCTCTGCCTCTGCCCCCAGCAGTGCCTGCTGCGGTGACCGTGCTCATGGGACACAAAAGGGAGCTAAGGCCCAGCGGGGAAGGGAGAATAAAAAGGACTGCATCATGCACCTGGGATACAGAAAGCGTAAGTTCAGACCTCTGTCTTGTCTATTACTGCTGCAAAGCTTTGTGTAGAGGGGCTGAAGCTAAGACTGCTGTGTTTTGGGGAGCTCTCCACGTAGGCTGTCTTTCTGAAGGAAACTTCTTTATAAAAAAATCATGTGGATTCCAGCATGGGACTAGCAGAGTGAGCCAGAGAGTAGCATGCACTGTAACCCAGGTATCTCAGTGGCTGGGGTATATGAAAAAATTATCTTACTGGCAGCCCAGGAAACAGTCCAGCATATTCTCGAACCTGTGTGGCCAAACCCAAGGGTTTCAACCCAAAACACATCCCGCTTTTACCCGGGCATAAAGTGGACACATAAAGAAGTTATTCCACGAAAGTAAATTATACTGGAACAACCATTCCACTGCAGACATCTAAGACTGATATGAACCTTCTGCAGCACGCTTCATTTCTGTGGGACATTATGATGTGCCTCCCTCCTTCCCATCATATGACTGACTCAGTTTCCCTCACAAGATGGTGAAAATTCAGGACCAACTCAGACACAAACCTTCTTTTTTGTGAGTGTCAGGTGGTACCCATCACCAAATGTTTCCTTGAGGTAGAATGGTGAACCACAACATTTGAGCCCTCCCTGCTCTAGGAAGGCTATTCGATCACTCAGAACTTCTGCTTCATCCAAGTGATGTGTTGAGAGAATGATGGTTCTGCCTGAAAAACACAAAGCTCATCTCAGCCACCACAGAATAAATGCACATGACTACATGAGACAGGTGAAAGCTATGGCGAATGAGGGGACAGAGTATCAGGTGAAAATCAACTGTGCTTTTTGGGAATTATTAGTGAAACTGGATGAAAGACAACATTAGAGAGAAGCTGAAAGTTACTGTATTGTAAATTGCGTATTATGGTAAAATTACTTTTCAAATGACACTGTGAATTTACAAAAAACAACCAGGGTGCACCCAGAGGGCCTGCACAATCCCAGTCTCCCACAACTCGTTCTCTGTGGTCTCCAAAACCCACCGTTCAAAGCCACTGATATCGTTTTCAGAAGTGACACAAATCCCCTTTGCCACTGGGCAGCATCTTGTCTCATCACGGTACCTTTTTTATTCTTGGAGATAATTTCCCAAATACTTCTGCGAGAGCATGGATCCACCCCTGTGGTTGGTTCATCTAGTATCACCACCCTTGATCCACCCAGGAGAGCAATGGCTATAGATAACTTCCTCTTCATTCCCCCAGACAAGGAGCCAGCTAGCTTGTGACGATGGCTGTACAGTCCAGTCTCCTTCAAAGTCCTTGAAAACAAATTAAAAACACCCCCCAAATGTTGTCCTTCAAGCACCTTTTAAAAGGAGGGAATCTGAAAATACCCAAAAAACATAACTGCAAATGAAAAACTGCTCAAGTATGGACTACTCTGCTGAATGGTCACAGTGCAGGGAAATGATTCACCCTGTGGCTCAGTCACTGGGATTTTAATTTAAAACGTTTTTTTTAGGATGTTTTCAAAGTTTCCATCTGACAAGTCAAGGTTAAAGGCTCAGCCTCATCAACTGAGAACACCAAGATCCAAACTCCCTGGGATGTTCTGGCTGCTTCACTTCTCTGCAGAACCAATAAAGCCGACATCATCTTTCTGACTGGTTGATTAAATCTCTTTCTGGGGAAAACTGTAAAACAGCAAGGACTAGACCCTTAGGCCTATAAATTCATCCCCAAAGAATTGCCACAGAAGCTTGTAAACCCCTTGGAGAAGAGACGTTATTTTCTTACAGCCACAGATACCAACACTCAGTATATTCCTCTAGTCAGACCAAGGCATTATTTGAACTCTATATAGGGTATGCATCAGTCCTCAAAATCATTCATTTGAGCTTTGCAGTGACAACAGCACTACCACACAATAATTTTGACAGCACTCCCTCCCTTTTCCAACCCTGCTATTTTCATACCTCCTCACTTCTTGGTAGAGCTCCTGTTTACTCCATTGAGGGACTTTGATGTACCCATAGAGCAGCAGGTGTTCCTTTGTGGTGAGGTAGTTAAAGAGCACGTTGTGCTGCATACACACACCCATGTTCTTCCTGATAACTTCCTGATCAGTCCTGATGTCTTTGCCATACACAAAGATAGTACCTGATGATGTAGGGAACAACCCAGTCAAAATAGATCTGAAAGGGAAAAATAAATAGAAAAGCAAATTAGAAAAAGGAGAAAGCCATAATTATTTTTTTCACATGGTCCTGCACATTTTATCACTTTCAGAGTTTTCTTACATAACTACGACACCTCTTCCAGCCAGAAACCACCGACCACTGGTGCTTCTGCTGTCTGTCCACGCTTTGGCTGAGCAGTGGCCAATTAGTATCAAAGGACATCCTCCTACCCCTCTGCGGGAACGCGAGGGCAAGTACCAAGCTCACACACTGAACTCTGCCTATTTTTCACACATACTTTTTACTTTCTCTGGCCTTCCCCTCCCTAGGTCAGACCATTGCATATCCTGTACATCAATACCCATGAATGCCCTTGGCTTCCACTTTAATCACTGGGAATTCATATAATGCAGTTACTCTTCATTCTTTGAGGTTTGTCTGCAGTATCCAGACAGCCTCCTATTGCTAAGCACAACAGAGACTGAAAACTGCATCTTCATCTTACTAACCACATCAGAGCATGGAAACCTGATTTCACTGCCATTGTTAAAAAGAAATGGGGAAGGACTTCCAGACAAGACACTGTATTTGGTTTGCGTGGCAAGGTCTTGGTACTGCAGGGGCTACATGGGGTGGCTTCTGTGAGAAGCTGCTAAAAGCTTCCCCTATGTCCATTAGGGCCAATGCCAGCTGGCTCCAAGACAGACCCACTGCTGGCCAAGGCCAAGCCCATCAGTGATGGTGGTGGTGCATCTGGGATAACACAGGTAAGAAAGGGGGAAAAAACCTGCGCAACAGCATCCAGAGAGAGAAGGGAGAATACATGAGAGGAACAACTCTGCAGACATCAAGGTCAGAGCAAAAGAAGGGTGCGGATGTGCTCCAGATGCCAGAGCAGAGATTTCCCTCCAGGCCGTGGAACAGGCTCCTGGCAGGACCTGTGGAGAGAGGAGCCCACGCCGGAGCAGGTTTGCTGGCAGGACTTGTGACCCCGTGAGGGACCAATACTGGAGCAGCCTGTTCCTGAAGGACTGCACCTCATGGGAAGGACCCACACTGGGGCAGTTCGTTGAAGAGCTGCAGCCCGTGGGAAGGACTCACTTTGGAGAAGTTTGTGGAGGACTGTCTCCCGTGAGAGGGACCCCACGCTGGAGCAAGGGAAGAGAATGAGGAGGAAGGAGCAGCAGTTCAACAACATGTGATGAACTGACCACAACCCCCCATTCCCTGTCCCCTGTGCCACTTGGGGGTAGGAGACAGAGCAAATCAGGAATAAAGTTAAGCCCTGGAAGAAAGGAGGGGTGAGAGGAAGGTGTTTTAAGATTTGGGTTTATTTCTCATTATCGTACTCTGATTTGATTGGTAATAAATTAAATTAATTTTTCCCCAAGTCAAGTTTGTTTTTCCTGTGACGGTAATTGCTGAGTGACCTCTCCCTGTCCTTATCTCGACCCATGACCCTTTTGTTATATTTTCTCTCCCCTGTCCAGCTGAGGAGGAGAGTCACAGAGCAGCTTTGGTGGGCACCTGGCATCCAGACAGGGTCAAGCCACCACAGACACTTCACAGTGGGCAGCACTTTCACCTAGTTCAAGCAAATAATTACCTACCTAGCAATAACTAACAGATCTGAGTAAAACACCCTCTGCTCAGAATATCTATTTGCACAACATAGGTCACTTTTGGTGCTGTCCTACAGGGACTAAAGTGAGAAGATGCATCTCAGACTGCTGTTCACCTTCCCAGAGCTCCTCTCTCTACTGGGACTTTTAACTATCATTAAAAAGGAAAGAAGTAACTTGTGACCTTACTCAGGATTTGAAGCCTGAACTAAGTTTCAAGAAGCCATTCTACTTTTCTGTAGATCACCTTTGTCTACACTTTGCAAAGAGGATATGAGATGAATTGATAATAAGCTGAGATGAAGCATACATCTGTCTTACTGGTTTTGTCTCTTCTGAGGCTTCTATTTATCAGCTTAATGTTGCTCTCAGAGTGATGCATGTATATATCAGTGGAGAAATCAAGTTCTACAGGTCTGTTTTAGTGCTGTTATCTAACAACTCAAACAATAATTTATAAATGGCAAGGCTGGAACGGCTGAAAGACCGATGTATTAACCCACTGCCATTCCAGCCTAGCCAACACATGAGTTTGTACAGCTGAAATATACCTTTCTTGCTAACATCCCTTCAGCTTTGGTGTGTGCATAAGCTCCCCACAGCTTTCGGAACAACCTAATCCCAGGCACCAAAGTGTCATGGAACAAAATGCTGGAACAGCTGCTGTGCTGTGTATTACAGGTATCCTACCAGACTAAAAAGCATGTTCCTAAGCAGAAAAGAACCTTTAATTCTAGTAGATGAAGGGACTGTTGAGGTCATCCATGAGCAAGATAAAACAACAAGAGAGATATGGCCTACTAAAGAATCTTATTCAGTCTCCCAACACTGCACAGCCCCACTTGCTCTCTCATTCACCCAATCATGCCCCACACTATGAAAAAAGCAGCTTTAAAGGATACACACATGGTTGTAGTTTTCCCAGCTCCATTGTGTCCCAGCAGGGAAGTGATATTCCCTTCATAGAAGTTGAGGCTGAGATTGTCCACTGCAGCTTTGCATCCATAAACCTTTGTAATGCCACGGAGGGAGACTCCCAAGGTGAGATCAGTGGGCTCTGGTTCCAGGTGAGGAGGGGGGGCACCTTTGAAGGACCAGAGGACAGTTACTGCACTGCAGCAGGTCTCTGCTAATTTTTTCACCTCAGAGATAAGCAGGGCTTTTAAAATCAAAATAGAACAAAAGTAGGTGCCTTTCAGCTAGGAATGTAGAGAACATTTCAGAGGATCTGTATCATTTTGAGCTCTCCAGGATTTCTCCTTTTTACTTCTGCAGCTTCTAATAACTCCTGACAATAAGCATTAATCACTTCTGCAAAGGTCTCATATTTCAATGTTTTGGAGCACCTAACTTAATATATACTAAGCAAGCACAGAAAATTAGAGGACATACAGCAAAACTACTGAGTTATTTTTGGTCAGGTAGAATCAGCAAGCTTTTATGCATGATCTCACAATATTTTACAGGCTAAATATTTAAAGAGATGAACAAAGAAGCACACATCCCTTTTGCCAACTAGAAACCTGTATTTGCTTGCACAAACAAAACTGTACTTCTACACAGAGCACTGGAGACTGAGATAAATGCATCTAAGGTAACTTCCCAACTACAACATACACAAATATGCATGTGAAAAATCAGTACTGGATTTCCACACCAAATAGGAAGAACAAGTATGATTTAAAAACCATATCTCCAGTCATGTAAGTGACAACTTCCAATTTTTCCTGTGCTATAAAATAAGGAGGAATATAGAAATGTGCTTTCTGAGTATGGTGCCCTTTTACAAATTTGGCTTCGTTTACCTAAAACGTAAGTTAGTATTGCTACCCTATCTAGCACTCACGTACATATCTTATTGTTGAGGGTGGCTTCTTTTTGTAACATCAGCTTGGTGAAGAGAAGGCCTCTTCGTTTCTCATTAAAGAAAGGGAGGTAACTGTTATATTCAACCCAGTAAGATGGAAGCAATGGGAAATACCAGGGAGCAGCCATGCCGTATCTACCTGCAAGGAGAAGAGGAATCTCACTCAGATATCCGTTTCTGAGGAAGTATCACTATTGGGGTGCACTCAAAATAGCAAAAATATACCCCACAGAGATCTTTCCCCTCTTGATGTTCTCATGTAGTACTGACACATGGTGGAGAACTTGCCCATTTAACACAATAGGAAGCATTTACTAATTTGTTATTCTGCGTAACTTCATAGCTGGAGGGCAGGAGTACTTTACATTTTCCACTGGATAGATTTCCGTATACCAGTGGACTGCTTCATTAGGTGGGGAAGAAAAGCAAAAGACAAATGTACTGGCTCTTGCCCAAGGCAGGAATTACTTTTTGAAATCAAATTATATAAGTAACACAACACAAAATTACTCAACTGACAAACGCAAGCTAACATGCTCTCTTCTCATTTTCACGGAGCAGACTGCAAACACATTCTCTTGTGCCCTTGACTTCAGCTTCTTCAGGAGACCCACCTACCCATGTGATAAGCAGAGGAACCCTAATTCTCCCATGTTCTGCCTTCTCTCAGTTTCATTAACACTCTCAGACATCCACAAAGTCATGCTCCTTTGATCTAGAAACAGAGGTATCCTGTGCGTGCAGACTGTTGTATTGCCTGAACGATGGAATCAGGCAGTGTTGTATTCATCTTTTTCCAAAATAGATGGTAGAGCACCAGCCTCAATGCTTCATATTCTTACCTGGGAAAACATTCCTTATATACCAGCCCAGGATGAAGTAAATAAAAGAGTCTATCAGAATGAGCCAGCACATCCAGCCAAAGGAAGTGTTGTCTCCAATCATTGGTGACTTATACATGTTGTCCCACTGCAGGCCTGCAGAAAGGAATTTAGAAATACAAATAGAATCCATATTTGTTAATGAAATGTCAAAACCATGGGACCTCAAAGCCTAGTTTTGTCTACAATAAACATACCTATGCCCTGTGCCTCATATCGAGCAATGTATTGACTTGCATAACTGAACGCAGTTGGAGACAACAGACTCTGTGGAACAAACAAAATTGAAAACAAAGAATTTATGCATTAGTCTTCAAGAGAAATCAAATCTGTCAACCAATCGGGTACCTCATTGGCTCAGTACAGTAACTAGAAAAATCAGTGGGTTTCTTTTTCCAGCCGTCACAAAGAGCACTGGACCAGGCTTATGATGGGTAACGCTTCTCGTGCTGGGCTGCAGAGTCTTCTTAGAGCCTGCCTGCCTTTTGCTTCCATGCTCAGGACCTAACTTCATCTCTCATACAGGGCTTTATTTTTGGCTTTTGGAATACAGGCTGACTGGTGGAACCTAATATCTACCTATTTCTTCCCTTGGTAAGAAACAAGGCTTTACATCTATTTCCATAGCTAGAAATTTAAGATACATGAAACTAGAGGATGAGCAGAGCCAGCTCTCCCTCACAGCCCTGCTAACTAAACGACTTACTGAGACAGCCTCGTTTTTCACAGTGCTTTTTCTTTGCAATTCAAAAGGGAAAAGTACATATCTCGAGCTACTCCAACTCACCTGGCAGATGGGAACTCACTAAAATTCCACAAGTATTGCTTTCAGTCATGGGACACACTAATTCCAGGTCTCCCTCATACAGGCCATGACCATCTCTCCTGTCATGTGCCGTCGTACCTGTCACCACTCACTGATGGAATCTAGAAAGGCACCCAACTCGTGTTTATTTGTGCCACAAGCTATAATAAGAGCTGAAGTTTACTGAAGGTGTCAGCTTCCACACACGGTCCCTATTATTGAAAAGCAGAACTTACCAGTAGGCTCTTCACAGAGAAGCTCAAATGATTCTCGATGACGAGCAACACGATGAAGGGGAAGAAGGTGAGGATGTACACGAGACTGCCCACCAAGGCTGCTATGTTGGTGTTATTGAAGAAAACACTGATGAAGTAGCTCATGGCTATGATGGACAGGCTGTAGTCCATAAGGTACAGGAACAAGAGTGCTGTGTTTGTTTTGGGAAGGATGTCACCCACTTTCAGAACAATGACAAGGAAGGTGACAGTAATTAGAAGGAAGATGGCGCACTCTATGAACCAGGCGATGAAATGGCTGCTGGCATTAACACCCATCATTTTCATGTACTACAAAGAGAAAGGTGAAAAAAAAATCAAAAATGACAACTGTTTAAGTGATCTTTCTGCTGATATTGAACTGTTTCTTTTTTCAGTTTCTGGACAGGGCATACAATCAAAACATGCTCTTTCATACTTTGGCATACGGCATGTTGATAACCAGGGAGAAACCATGCACTCACATTTCTGGAATGCCCTAGGTTGGCAAAGCAGTCTATTGCAAAAGAACAGCACAGACAGGATCTGCAAGTATGAAGCGTTGCAGCCCATAAGCTCCAGAGCAACTCCTGGCCTTAGGATTGTAACTTTTCTAAAGCATTTTGGTGATTTTTTAAAAATAATGCTAATTGATCCAGTGGCTTGAGTGTAAAAGCTCTTATGTATCTTTGAAACTAAACCATTTCTCACGTACCCTCAAGATAACAAATAATAGCTAAATTACCATGATTATAAGGAAGCAATATTAATTTATATTAGCTGATGATTAAGTCCACAAGACTTGTATAAAACTGTAAATTTGTATTGATAAAGCCAAAAGAAACTACAGGTGCTGGTGTCCTGTTGTAGATTATTACAGACCTAAAAACATTACTGACACCCTGACTCTTAGAGACAGTGAAACTGGGTTCCCTAAACTACAGAAAGGGGCTGTTGGCTAGCCACTGGGGTATTCTCTTTTTCAATCTCATCACACTTCATGGAGTGCCCTTTCTTGGAAATGTTTTTGGTGAATCAGTATTTGTTTCCATGGTATTGGATAAAAAACAAATCTGCTCGAGCCTTTGTTGCTTGCTGAAGCTTAGTTTTACAAAAGTTCTTTGCTGCTCATCTCTGTTGACTGTGTTCACACTGAAAACCCGAGTTAATTTAATAAATTCCCTGTGTCTCAATGTCATTTCTTTTCCAACAGGCAACCTGAATGAAGATCTTTATTTCAGAGGAGCTGATGTAATATGTAGCACCTTCTGAAATATTAAGTATAATAACTGCAAGGATAGGAAATAAGTCACTTTTCATGTCTTTGCCCCCAAAGGGCACCAAAAAAAAAATTACTTAAAGCCAATTTTTAGAGAGTTTTAAATCCTCAGAAAACTTGTAATTTTGTGAGGTCCCCATGTTTCCAGTGTTCAGAACTGCAAAGCAATATTCTCACCACTTGAAGGGCAAACGCCCTACATCTCTATGCTTTTGAGCTTGGTTACAATGTCAGAATACAAACACTGCAGGTCAAACAATAGCTATTTGGAATATTATTTTCCTTAATGCTTGTTTTGCTCCATTTAATATTGCATGTGGGACATACTACCCACTAACAAGGAAAATCTGTTTATAATTTTGCACGCCCCAGAAAGTTTCACCATACCTCATAAAGCCTCAGATCTTTCTCTTGAACAAGTGTTTTAACAAAATCAGCTATAAACAGCACCCAGGCAGCCATCAGAGCAAATGGAAGAGAGTAGGTCACGCTGGTTAAGAACCTGTAAAAGGCAAATGCAGGCTTTAGCTGAATACAAAATGTTCTGGGGATTAAAGCTTTATACAGAATATATTTTTCAGAATAATACTTTGGCACAGGAAGAGACATGCTTATATTTCAAAATGTGGAGTATAATTAATAATTACAAAAAAAAGGCTATTTTGCCATTGCATCAGATTTGCTATTCATGAAACTCCTGACTGTTCAAAATCTTTTTTCTATTTTCGTATCACAGAGGGATTTCCAGATGCATTCTGGAAGTTTTGCTCAGCAGCACCATTGACAGGAGGAGGAAGCACCATGGGCAGTGGCATCTCCTGGCTCTCTGATGGCATGCATCTCATTTTGAAACATCACAGCAGCCAGCCACAATCCCCAGTTCTAATAACAGATGTAATGGCCAAATTTTATTATCAGGTAATATTTCCTGATGTCTGAGTTTGGATATAGGTGCTTCCCCTCAGAGCATCTGTCCTATTAACCCATGGAACAGGTATCGCAGATCCAGGTCTACAACACAGGCTTCACAATTCTCGGCTCTCTTAAGTGACAGGCTGACACAGGAGGTTAATGGGTCTGCTATGGCTGCTATAGCTCCTATAGCTATAGCTCTCAGATAATCTTTTAGCTCATGCAGTAGACACGCAGGCTTTTCCATAAAAAGAGCTCCTAAGTCTAGTCTGTACTCTCAGTCCAAGGGAGACCCTTATGTCAGGACAGAGTGACCATCCAACCTACAAATACTATTTGCTCAACATCCTTCAGTGCTTTCTGATGGACATGAAATCTCTTCCCTGTGTGTTTTCCACTCAGTGTGGCCACCAGCTGCAGTCAGGGTAATAACTCTGAGAAAGTACCATGTTGCCAGCTTTCCAACACAGACCAAAATCATCTTGCCAGAGGGGCTGGTCTTCAGCTGTGAGAGATTCACTTCTCTCTATTGCATTTGGCAGAGATGCAGTTTACACTAGCTGCAGATCTGGCTCAAGATGAGTGGAAAGGAAGCTGATCCAAAACTTTTTGATCTGCTTCACCATTGAGACCTTACTCTGGTCCACACACGGTTCACGCTGCACTGCTCTGTATAACAGGCCGTTAACCCTGGCAACTCAGCGCATCAAAAACTTCTCTGTCCTCCCTCATTATTCTAGAAATCAATGGTAGAATTTCGTCTTCCCTCTTATCCTTCTTAAAGCATCTGAGAGGCACCTGTATTGAGAATTATTCACTGAACATTAGCTAGAATCACTGGAATGAATAACAAATACCACAGCTGGATAGCAATCTCTAGGAACAAAGCTCATAAACGGAGGGACTCTTTTTTTGCCCAGTAAATAAATTTCCTAAGTTGTGCTGCATTGTCTGCATGTAAACACCTGAAGAACAAGGCAACACTCATATTTGAACGCAAGTCCTACCAACCCCAGCCTCAGTTCCAACATGTGTGGTAAAACAGGGACAGCGAATCTTACCTGCTGTAAAACCTATAGTTACCATGACAATTCAGGTACATACAGAGCACTGAAAACAAAAGATTAGACAAAGAAAACAGAGGCCATTTATGTTAGAGTTCAAAATTCCCTCTGTTGTTCAGACCCTTGGGGAAAATAAAAACCAAACACAAAATGGAATTATTGGTGTGCCATGTGAACATGGTATTAAGGAGACCAGCGCAGCTGGTGAACTCCACCAGTCAGACAAGATAAGCTTACACGAAGCATGAAGACAAAAGCCACACAAACTTACATATCCTTATTGTAGCAGGGATAGGGCATGGCCTGAACCTGAACAGCTATTTCCTCTGGATTCTTGCCAGTCTGTAACTCAATAATGGCTCTTTCAATGCTGTCCTGGATATAAATAAATGCCCGGCTGTAAATCTGGCTCTGGGAGGTGGAATTGTGCGGGCCCACTGTCCAGATGCGCTCCCTTATTCGGTTGGTGGTTTGTGTGATCCTGCTGCTCATTCGGATGGTGTAGTGGAGCACAGGAGGGAGGGCCTGGTCCCTGTGAACTGAGCGTCCAGCACTGCTATGACTTGAAGGCAGCTTGAAAATAATACCTTGGAAAAGAAAGGGAAAAGGCTTTCCTTCAGAGATGACAGCACAAGAGCAGTACACAAAGATACGTAGGAATTCCTCATTTTTACAAGCCTTTTCTACATTACAATCCATCATTTCATTTCTTGCTGCACAAATGATGCTCAGATGGGTAGGCTGCTTATCGAGGGTCTGGAAGTAGAAACTATACATCACTGCAGCTCCTCGTACTTTCAAACATGACCAACGATTCTGGGTGTGAAATATACCCCCAGAGCCTTTAAATCTTTTCCTATAGAGCATTGAAAAGTCACAGGCTCCCAAAATAACCAGCTGTATTTGGAAAAATCTTGCTGTTAACATGAACTGTCACATATCTGTTAGGTATGTCACTCGGCACACACACCTCTCATGAAGCTGTACCCAAAGGTACTCTATCAATAGAGCTCACATAATGATGCTGTAACATAAAAACCTCAGGAACGCGGTGTTGAAAATTGTTCATGACCTACACACATATTTTTGTGCCCATCTAAATTCCTGCAAAGCCGAGACATCTAAGAATGTAAAAGTTTTGCAAGTCCTTGTTAGGAAATGGCATGCTGTAGACATAGTTTGACAGACAGGACTTTTTTCCTTTAAAGTGTTTGTCTGAGTAGAGGCAATACCACAGAAGGTTTTCTCTCTAGAGTATTTTTCCTGATTATTCCATATATAAAGCATATGATGGAATGGAGGACAAACATAGAACAAAACTGCTTTTATGGGAATAGACAAATATTATCAGAGTCTGAAGTTCCAAGAAAAGCAAAGGTTTCTATCTACTCCTCAGTTATGAGGTATAAAACCAAACAAGTCACAGGACTTATGAGTAAATCCTGATTGAGGAGATATTGGGCATCCTTTAAAAATTAAGACACATTTGTATCATTAAAATTAACATAAGTTCCTATTCTCTACTCTCCCTGCACTCTTCTGCAGTCTGATCTGAAGCTGCAATCCAATCCCACAAATGTGAAAAATGTGACTGAGAAGACCTGATATAATATTGCTGTGTTTGGCTGGAATGCCTCAAGAGCTTCATGATCTTCTAATAAATAACTGTCTCATATCTTTCTCGATTAAAGCATATTTTCCCAGGGAATCTGGAAGAAGGTACATATCATGAAAATCTCTTAAGTGCAGTGAAATTTTGTTCAAACTGAGAACTTACCAAGAGAAAACATCAGTTGATCAAAAGCTTTCTATACAGACAGTGGAGGTGTAAGAGAAGAGGAGGTATAAAAAGGAGAGTGCAAAACGCTGACATAAGGAGGTCTGAGTGTGCAGGTCCCACACACACCAGGTGAAAATCAAATGCTGTGTGATGGGAGCTGTGACCACAACAGTTGCTGGTGGAAAGCCAAACTTCTTATGCTGGACTCCCACCCTGTACCAGGCTAAATTTAATTTACCGGGGGACTCAAGACTCTGTCACATACTTGCGAAAAGCTCGTTCTTCAGAAAGAGCTCTTTAGCCACCATTTCCATTTCCTCTAAGGTTCTGACTGCCTGAATGCGATTAAATGAGACACAGGAGGACACATTTACAGCAAGGGTAGCTAGTGTATTCAGCTGATCGACAATGTCAGCATTGTTCTGTAATTCCAGCCGAATATCATCTGAAAAAAAAAAACCAAACAAAACCAGTAGCATCACTACACATAGCAAAAAATTCATCACATCATTCTGCTCTTTACACTAACAATGACACCGGAAAGGAATAAAAACCCCATCATGCTAAACATTAAGTGTAAAATACATTTCTGCACTTAGCAGTGCAATGAAGGCATATTGTTGACCCAATTTTTATGTTAATCATTTGTAACATGCTTGTGAGTTTGCCTTTGGGAGAATGCCAACAGTGTGATGTGACAGCCATCCCAAATCAGACATTGCTACTAACCTGCTGAAGGTTTTAGGCTCACACATGATGCTCGCCATTCATTCCACATCTTATGGTTTTTGATGTAATCAACTCATCTCTTGAGCTGCTCTGTCTCAGGGGAGAAAGTGCTTTATAGAAGCACATCAAGGAAAAGTTATGTCTGTTGTGCTGATGCGTGTACTAAACCTGATAATGCAGTTTAATAAAGAAGCTGCTGTTTCCTGGCTGTTTTAAAAGGTGACTGCGTAATGCAGCGTAACTAATATGGAACAGCTGCTGCAGGCACAATGATTTTGTGGGGAGTTAAGACAGCAGATGCTACTCATGAAATAACACAGGGGTCATCACAAACAGTATGTGAATATCCTTCTGACTGCAACAGACTACAACCACTCTTGGTTTATGCTGGGTTTTGCTAGCATAACCCAGATTTATGTTGACATTCATGGCCACTCGTTGAAAAAGCTGGTAGGGACAATAAGACCAGCTAGGAAGGGACTGTGATCACTGTGCAGTGCACTAACAGGGGATGTATCCACCACTGCTGTTAGCTGATGATTACCACAGTGCAGATCAGCAATTCCCACCCAGAAAGACCATGCAAGACCACCACAGAACAGCAAATTCCAGCAAGAGCATCTTGTAATGATGCCTCCGGCTTCATCAGCCTGAGTACCTTTATCTGATTCCTTGCTTTCCTGCCCTGGAAAACTTTTAAGTTGAACCCTGATGTGATGCATCCACAACATTTCCCAGCAGAGTCCCAGGTATCTCATTTGAAGTGATAATTATGGCTAAACAGTGTCCTCCAGTGGCCACACTCAGCTGCAGAGATTCCCATCCTACTATCCCTTCAACACTCAGAAGAAACATCTCTTCGTACAAGCCCCTTTGCTTTCTAAGCGTCTTTTCCCATAGACCACAAAATTTTCCAATCTCAGCCGAAATTGCCTCGCACTGAAGCATCTGATGCTGGCCAGAGAAGAGTAGTACCAGAAGATGGCTACAGTTTGGTGACCCTGGAGCTCCCAGACCTGAAGTACAAATAAGAGGGCAGCACATGTGGTGGAAAAACTTACCCAGTTCATTTATTTGACTCAGCAGTTCAGCTGCATCCAAATCCACCATCAGCTTGATAAAAACCTGCACAAATGGATTCTGCAGGGTGTTCTATCAACAAGTAAAAACAAAAAGCATCAGTTTGACCAGAAGCCCCTTCAGCATATTTAGTGTATTTCTCAAATACGAAAGACCAGCTGCCATCACTGACCATTTGTACAACCCCCTCCTACTCCTTTCCTGACCTTCCATATTTTGCTCTGTGTATCAGGATGAGGAAAGGCTAGCAATGAAAACATCATACAGAGCCCTTTGAGTCCAAGCTAGGGTTTCTTGGAGTCAAGACAGGAGGCCTACTGAGTCTCCACCAGGCACCAGAGTCCCATGGAATAATCACTGATAATCTTTGTTATTCTAAAGTGCAGAAACTTTCATTTGTTTCTGTTTTCAGTCCTGTGAATACACCCAGAGGACAATGGGTAAGTGACCAAATCTTAGCTTGGAGACCAGCAGACAGATTCTCGTTTGGCTGAATAGTTCATCATTCCACCAATGAGGGCAGTCAGCAGAGAATATTTCATTTCACTTTTGCGTATTCCACTCTGGATTTTCTCTCAGTGCCATGGAAATTACAATGAATTCCAGCCACTGAAGTTAACTTGTAATGCTTTAGGGTTCCAGAGATCTCATTTCCATAGTTTTGTAAGAAAAAGAGACAATTTTTACTGCAGAGGACAGGAAGCAAGTATGTGAAACATCACAGCTTACTGCTTTCTGTATCGAAGCAAGGCTAGGCTCCTTAGGAGGGGGAAAAGAAATCTTATTTACATTTACTGAGGTAAAAAGGCATCTTCTAGCTCTTATGTGTGTACTCAGAGCCACATGCTTATTACAGACACTGTTTCATTTTCTGAAAAAGTCATTTCTTGCCTGGTCTTGGCTGGCTGGATCACTCCATCAAGCAGAAAGTTAATTTACAAACTGAAGAGCATTTCCTGCTCATTTTAGCCCTCCAGCAGCCTCAGCATGGCCAGTGTCAGGGAGTATATTACAAACAGATCATTTCAGAAGGAGGATTTGCATGGAAAGGTGCATCAGGAGTATTTCTGTTACGGGAATAGATAGGCAGAGAAACTGTGAAGTCCAGGACAAAAGCCTGAGAAGGGTTTCCCCAGCTGACCTATGATGCCCCTGAGGTCCCTGGAACCCCAGTTTACTTCAGTGAAGAAATTCATCCTCCCAGTTTCCTCCCGCGAGAGAGACAGGGGAGACAGGATCTCATACCTTGATCATCGGAACTGTCTGGTTGAACTCAGTCAGTGAATTCATGATGACAGGAGACTTGTCCAGCCACTCCTGGGACTTCAGGGCTAGATCAGCCATCTGCTTCAGGGTTGCATTAGACTATAAAAAAACCCACAATATGTAAGGATTCATTTATTCATTACCTTAAAGCTTTTTAAAAATATATAAGTCAATAAAACAGATAAGACCAAATTTGGTTTCTGTGGGACTTTTCTTAGCACCCTATCACTGTTTGGCAAAATGTCCCTTACACATCGAATTTGGATACAAATGCTTAAAAATATGGCCTCATATGTAAGATTTGAAGCACATCTTGGTATCGGCTTTCCTTCTACTGCTGGTCTGCTCGTGAACAAGTACTGGTTATAGCATTTGCCGTAGTAGACATCTATTTCTTACTGAAAATATGGGGGTGAAACTTCATAAACTGAAAGCCTTAAAAATTCTTTAATAAATATTAGAGTAACAGCAATTTTTTGGAGGTAAGATTCATTCAAAGACAAAAGATGATTCATATGGCCAGCAATACAACTAGGAAAAGATAATTTGACTAATACTTCAAACAGCCAGAAAATAGACTTCTGCTTCTCAAAGAAACAAGCCTGTGCTAGATAAATTACAATCCTTCTGAGTGGGTGTATCCTGATGTGCTGTAAACAGAGCCATACCTTTTCCATGATTGCTCGAGTTTCTATGGTATCTGGTGTATAAAGGATCTTCCCAAGCACCATTGGTTTCAAAAAAGACCAAATTAAAGCTCCAGTTGGGGTCTTGACCAGGTCCACATAAAACGATAAGCAAAACGGTGCTGCAAGGGGAGAAAAGCAAACAAATTGCACAGAGCACAAACAGACCAGACATGAGAAAGCTACCAGTGTATTTTTTTCTCCCATCTGCCCAGTTTATTGCTGTGTCCAGAGACTGACCTCAGGGCCCTCTTTGCTGACTGATATAATGTATCTTGACAAAAGCAATCCACCCCCAAGATCTCCTGTTGCTGAACTCAAAACAAGAGTCTCAGTGTTCAAGCCAAGATTCTCTGCTTCAAGGTTAAATGGAGTTTTGTGAACTCAGAGGAGCTAATAATGTCACTACAGTCAGAAAAACCACACATCAGGAAAAAGCAGTGACCTGTCAAACCCTAAGACCAGATCATCAACAAATGGGAAACAGTGCAGTATCAAGCACTACTCTCCTACATAGGCTGTTTTCGTTTTAACATTTATGGAAATAAACCACCAATAATTAGGGCAGTGCAGATCTTCATCTAGCATAAATCATGAACACTTACAGCCCTCCAGAGACTTACGGGGGAACACCTCAGCACTGGAACTCTCTGGAAACAGTAGAGTTTGGCTCTGAAATGCTTTTGGCTTAAGGAAAAGCCGGACTTACTGGAGTCACGAGGAATCCCATATTTCCTCATCATCTTTTGGACATAAGCATCCTCCACAGAAGAACTGTTGCTCGCAAGGTCTCCAAAATTTGGAAGCAAGGACTCAAAAAACAGGGGTGTGATCTCCTGGTTGCAGAGAACTTTTGACATGGACTTAAATGTGCCATGTGTTATCCTAAAGTTGTTTGTTTTAAATAATGCCTGCAGAAAAGACAAAATGCAAATAAATCCTGCATGCTAAAAGCATCCTGTTTTGAGAGGAAAAAGAAATAATAGAAATAGAAGGCAGGGATTGAACATTTTTACACTGTTTTATTATGAGAAATTTGTTTCCACAAAAAAAGTGACTTTCCATGAAATAATGCTTTTATGGCTAACCTCTGCTGTGACAGAGATGGGAAATTAATTTCCAGGTAGGAGACCCAGTGTGGGATTTGCCTATAACATGTGCCTGGTGACACATACAGCCTGGGTTACACGACAGAATTTGTCATACAGATATGCACATCCCCTGTCCCCACCTAGTCCATGACTGCATGGGGTTCTGCAATATGCAGGTAAAGTGATTATTAGAAACTATTCCTGTGATCTATGCTGTCATTGACTATGAGTTGGAGAGGGACTTGATCCAGTGGTGCAACATGAAGTTATTGCAGCTGTTGGAGCAGGACTAGGTTTGCAGTAATGTTTTGAGCAGTCTTGACGCTTTGGGTGTGATCTAATGTACACTAAAGCTAGAGCAAATTTTTGCTGTTGACTTACGCAAGTTCAGCCTTTTGTGGGCAGTTCTCCAGTTGCTTTCACAAGCTGACCCCTTCCAGTACACCTGTGTATTTTGCTGGAAGTCTGCCCTCCTTCAAGACAGTTGTTCATCCCCTGCATTTTTGTTCCTAGTGTCCCTCCCACAGCATGTGTTCCTAGTGTGCCCCCCATCACGAGCACACGATGGTCCCACTGCTCCAGATCGAAGCTCTCCCAGGAAGGCAGCATGTAAGTTTGACAGAGATTTTTCTTAGGACACTGCTGCTTTAGAAGAGAATCAGTAATCTATGATTTAATGCATCTTTGGCTTCTAGGGTAAGAAATTCCTGTGGAAACTGTTCCAGTGGTGTTTTGCCTCCAAAGCACATGCAGACTACGCGTACCTTAGTCAGTGGCACATTTCTAGACTGCCGGAGTTTTTTCAGTGAATGAACAGCTTGTAGCAACGGATCAATGCCAGATTCAACCTGGTGTCTGAAATCCTTCATTTTTGTCAGAAGGCCTAACATCTTGTCCATGGGTTTCTGAAGTTCCTTAGGGAAAAGCATCTGCAGGAGGCAGGAAGAAAATCAATTATGATTAGCAGGAACCTGTGCACACATGCATGTACATGCCCATATTGTGTTAATCCCAAGACAAAGATTGTGGGATTTTCAAAACTGTATGGAGGCTGAATGGGATTTATACTCCTAAATCTCCAAGTGCTTTTGCAAACCACTCCCATGCTTATTACATATTCTGAACAGTGCATGTTTCCAAACACCTACAGTTGGGAAATGTGTATCAGATATTGGCTGGGATATAATGTGAGGCTCTAAGAGGTAGCATTTTGCACAGCATAGCTGTCAAACACTACGACTGACTTTTGACCTGAGTCACATTCATTGGCATTCTTATTTAATAACTTTTTTCCCCCAGGATCACTTCTGTAGCATTTTAAAATATGTATTCAATACGCACTTCTCTGTGAATGGTATTTTTACATGCTGTTTCTATAGCTGTGTGCGTGGGATATTTGAATCATTTAATAACTGAGCAGTGCCAACTGGATTCGGAAAATATATTTTACAAGACTTTTTCCAGGGCATCCCTATTCAAGGAATAAAAAAAATTAGGCCAATGCCTTTTTCTTGGGAAGCCTGAATTCAGCTGGGAATGTTCAAGAGGCTGTGACAGCGTATAAACGATACTAGCAGATAGGGAGGCATTTAGAGTAGGTCCAGGGCCTTTAAATGAGGTGTGCTAGTTTACACCAGCTGGGATCCTCATTTATATCCATGCTGTCACAGCATGGATATGCAATAAAAATTACTGCATGAGCAAAGCCTGATCTTTGGCTTGTGTAAATCAGCATAGCTTCTGGCCACTGCAATGATATTTTATGACCTTTCAGCCACTACATGCAGCAAAGACTATAGAAAGCACTCTACAAATCCAACGCTAACCTTGTATAAGAAATTGTAAATGTCTAAGTGTCGCAACAGAGTGACCCCCAGGATGTACATCTCACGAGTCCTCTCTGAAAGAGAGAGATTGCAGAACTCTTCTGCTACTGTTTGCAGCTGTGGGTCAGCAGGACGGACGTGACAAGACTCCAGCTGGAAGATCTGAGAAATGAGCTGTGTTTGCACAAAGGAAGAAAAGATTTGTTAGGGGATAGGCTGCTCACTCCAGTATGCATGGATTAATCTTGCCTTGCTGTTTTCTTTCCACAGTGTCATATTTCAACCCTGAGAACCAGAAAATGCCTACCCATTACTCCTGCTCCAAGGGACAAATTCTAAAGATTGTGTTTTACTGCCCAGCTTGCACAGTAGTAAAAGCTTTTGTTGATTCAATTTCCCATTGACTGATGCATGCAAAGGTTGGAAAAGAGCACGCTCTCTAGGGCTCAGTCCAGATAAGACAGTTGGAAAGGGGAAAAGCATCTGGAGCCCTGTTTCCACAGGAGGCTGAGGAAAGCAAGCTCATCTCTCATCATGGGAGGCTATTTCTGGACCGCGAGTGCTCTCACAAATTGTGGTTAGAAGTGTGCTTTTCCATCTGGACTGCAGCAGCTCCTCAGCACTGAGGACCCTACCAAGGACCCCACTCAGTCCTTGCTAGTCTGTTACAGTGAACTGTTCCCTTGCTACGTATCAGAGCAATCACTCACCAGGCAATGCATGGCTGCTTACCAGCTACTGGGGACAGCCAAAGAGACCATATGGCTCTTGGTCTCCAGTGGCTGAACTGACGTCGATGAGTGCTCTTACTGCGTTTCTGATGGCTATTTTGATCTATAACATCCTTTGCTGCCTGTTCCTGTGGGATCATCTACCTCTCTCTATGCTGTCATACATGCAGTGATCTGCTTAGCTGCATTCACTAATGAATTCTGATTTAAATGGTCTGAGAGGTAGAAAGCAACAAGATCTCCCACCAGGATAACAGCAAACTTACCTGACTGCTGTTTTCTGGGAGAGATGCTTCCAGAAGATCATCAATACTGGCTGGGGACATTCCTGTTGTGTTTTTGAGATCCTCTTTGAGCTGGTCCACATTTTTAAACACATCTCTTAACTTTTCTGTAAAGAACAATCAATCAAAGAACAACTGATGTAACAGCTTTCACCAGACATACAGCAATCTCAAGCACACAGAGAGGACTTTAGGTGAAGTATGGAAGTGCAGTACATCACTGCTGATAAAAAAACTTGCAAAATATAGTCATATTTCCTAAGTTTTACAGTCCAATTTGTGGGCTGAAGTTGACAGGTCTAGCGATAGAAAAAGTTGATTAAAAACAAAGACTCGGGACTTTCAGCACGTAGGAGTATTTGTGCTGCACAGAAGAAAAACAGTGGTCTAGAACAGGCTCTAGAATTCCCCTAGATAAAGGATCCCAAGGGCATGGGACATGGTGTATGGTTATCTCATTACTATCACTTCTTCCTGGCAGCTAAGCAAGTCTTGGGATTTCCAACAGAAAGTATGGTACACCAATGATGCTCTTTACCAACACTGTAAAGTAAAAACAGAAAACTACCTTGCTTGCTAGAATCTGTTAAATTCTCAGTGATGTTCAACATGGAATTCAAAGTAGCCATATACTGAGGAATCTCTTGAAAGAATGCAATTTCTGGTACATTTTCTTGAAACCTAAATTGGAAAAACAAAACAACCAACAAAATTTGGAATACGAAAAGAAGGCAAGAAGTAATTTCATAATTTCTTAAATAAAAAACTAAAGCAGCCTAATTCGGAGGGAGAGCCTCACCAGTTCATTTGTGTCTGGATGTTTGCAGCATCCCCAATCAGTATATTCTGAAGCTCCTTGGAGATTCTTCTGTGATTCACATTGGTCACAACTTGATTGCTCAGTTCAACAGTGTGGAGGAGCTGCTCATGAGACTGACTTTGTTCACACAGTTCTCCAAAACTAACATTAGGGAGATGGCAAATATGCTGTATTGACTTAAAGCTCTCAAAGTCACAAAGAAGTGTTGTCAGATCCCGGAGGTGAGATATCTTCAAAGGAAATTTTGAAAAGGAAGACAAAAGCACAAACACCAGTTAGATGACAGAATTAGAAATGGCAAGTTTTAAAGAGTCTAGCAGTCCCTTTCCATTTTTCTTTATGATTAAAAGTATTATATATTTTTAGTTCATTCAAAAGGTCTCCAACAGAACGGTTCATAACAATCATTCCTACATCAGTTTGTAGCAGATCTGGCTACACAACATTGCACAGGATCTAATAAACCTTGCAAGCCTTAACATTGCATTTCCCCTGCCCAACACGCATACACAGTAATACTCCATTTGGACTTGCCTGTCGACCAATTAATTTTCCCAAAGATCAGATAAATCTACCTTGTGCAACAGGTTTAGCCTTTCAGACACCACCTGGTCATATCTACTACAGCATATAAAAGGGAGTTGGCTAGAAGTCAGGACCTCCGCATCTGCTAACCTTTATAAAATTATAATCCTTTGCCTACTCTACTATTATGAGCTTCCCTTCTGTCTGACATCATTATTTACATTATCAGTCTCTTATGGCAAGAACTGTTTTCTGTTTTGTGCCTGTAAGTACCTGTCACACTGAGGCTCATCACATCGTTACAGATATATTATTAAGCAGCAACAGCATTGCATACTGCTATCATTTTTTGAAAAGATTTTTAAATTCTATTTCTCATATGTAGAAATAAAGTGCATGTGTGCTACTAGTGAAGACGTGTGTATGATGTAAGAAGCATTTTATCCAAATGAGGCATTGCCATATCCAAAGCTGGTGAGGGAAGTCCATGAATCAATATTGCTTAGGTGCTTAATCTCAGAAGCTGTTATGGTGTTGTGAGACATCTAGGGCTAAGGGAGCATGTGGGGACTTGGGCTCCAGCCATGCTGGCGTTGGCATAGCTCCTTAGGCATAGCGGTGACTAAGTTAGTTGTGCTTATAACTGCCAATTGGCTATGCCCAGTTCCACTGATTTTCAGCAGAGCAGAGATATCTAACTGCTATTTGTGCCTTTGAAAACTCCTCCCTACATACTTCTCAAATGAAGCTGAGGCATCCCAGAATGATCACAGCTCTGCAAGGTGCTTTGCTAAGTCTCAATGTACTGAACATTAAAACTACTGGTGCACTGATTTATGAAGAATGTGCTGCCACTGTCAACTTATGCAGTACCCAGTCTTGTGGAATGGCTGGCGGAAAACAGAAGTCATTTTATCCAACAGACTGGAAGGACGGGAAGACCTCTATCTTCTCAGAAAAATGGGCATACACTGGGTAGGGACTCACAGAAGAACAACTTCCTTAGCCTAGTTTAATGGTGACCTTTAAACACAGGCAGCAGGCAGAAAACAGAGTTCCAGCCTTAGTTTTTATCAGCTGTTCTTTTAAGAAACTTTTTTTCCATACGCTGTTTTTCAAAATCTTCATTGCACATTCATGTATCACTGCGGGATGTCCTTCAAGTCAGCATTTTAAGCAGACTCACTTTTAGCTTCAGGAGCTCTGGTATGGATGAATGTTTCTCAGAGTTATTATTTTGCATAAAACTGTTCTTTTTCAGATGAGTTTGCTTCAAAAGCAGTGTGATGTTTTCTGTGCAAGGAAGAAAACAAAAGTTACTTGAGACAAAAATGCCAGACTTGCAGAAACTTCACAGATGGGAATATTGGCACTTTTATTCTGAGGCCTACCAAGCATTGCTATTTTCCACCAAATTCACATGGCTCAGGACCTCTGAAATCACAGACCAAGACCTAGGTTCTAATCTGGATTATAATGGATCCAGTCCGCATAGGTGCTCTGGTCCTAAAGAAATCCACCCCACACTGGTAAAAGGACATCTGACAGTGCCCTTCAGAGCACACAGAATAGCTCTGTACTGTGAACAGATAAACCTCTCAGGTTTTACAATAAGCTTGTATGATGAATATCTATGTGAAATACCATGTTGACTCTCAAAAATAACTGCTGTCATCTTATGGGTCCATAAAGCTGTGAAGGGAATATAGGTTTCTATTTGTAAGATTTCTTTATCTGAATGTCAGCAACCTGTCGTCACATAGCGAAGAGCAGACATGCCTTTTGGATAGAGCTGGATGGAAAACTTATATCTGCAATGTGGCATAACTGAAACAAAAAAAGGAGTCTGGCTTCCTGAGGTCTCACAGCTCCAGTTAATTGCCAGTGGATGAAAACATGCAGCACCATTCCTTACCACCATTAGAGAAAACACTTTGAAAAGACAGGCACAACATATTCCAGCTGAGGTCCCACAACATTAATGAAATCATGATTACCTGTCAATTTGCTGTCTTCAACTTCAGTGACATTTATTAAACACATCAGGTAAGGGTTATAGCTGTTATTCACTGTCACCTGTAAGATGGCATTTTCAAATTCTAAAAACAGAAATCTGAAAAATAAGATAGGATTTTAAATCAGCTTCTCTTTCAGAAACAAGGTATACTAGTGAGCAACCTGTCAGCTGTGTAGATGCTGTTCCTTGGCAGTGTAAATAAGAATTCCAGATGAAGCCATATATCTCCCATGACATGTCCCAAGTGGGTACCCTCCCAATCTTCTTTCATCAATTCTTTTTGCTGTTATCTTCCAAAGCTGTCATTCACTCTCAAATCATATGTATAAGAAAACACACTTGAAAGGTTCACTGTGGATGCAAGATATAGATGGAAAGGCATGCCTAGGGGAGACTGAGAATCAAAAATTAAAGTCAGACCACAAAGAAGGGGTTTCTGAAGAGTTTACCACTCATGGCAAGCTTTCGACAGGATTCTGCTTCCACCGTGAACTGATACATGCCAACACAGAAAATTTCTGAAAGTCTCACTTTTAGTGACGTATTCAGTTCAAGGAAAAACTTCCTCTGCAATTTAACCCACGTTAGACCTAGTGTCCTAAATTACAGTGATTGCAGGATTAAACTGCTCCACTGGAAGAAAATAACATACTTCGCATGCTGGAATGAGGATGGTGGTCACTACCCATAAAAGCAATCACAATACCCAAAAAGCAAACTCACCGTGTGACCAAACTGGATAGTGACAGAGTTTTGTCACTCTGAGTCCAAGGTAGGGTCTTGTTGTACAGGGTTTCTGCCATGACAATGAAGTGATGAGCGACAATATCAATCATAGTGTGAAAACTAGTTTTGTTGGAGAGAAAAGCCAAACTGGAACTTATGTTGAATTCATTTAGCAGATCAGAGAATTTCAGGCTTTTGAGAATGTAGTGACTGGCTTCTGCATTTTCTAGAGCTGACACATCATTGGCAGAGTTGTTTGCCACTGCTTCCAACAACGTTGCAAAGACAGCCGTTTCAGCTAGATTCCATTTGGTGTTTAGGAAACTGTCAACCACATCCCAGACACTGGAGTAATAACTCCGTGTGGTGAGGTTGAAGGTGCCTTGGAGTCTCTGTAGCAAGTCGTTCACGTGGAGCTCATCCTGTGCCACACTGAAGAGCATGGACAGGTTATTCCAACCTGCTAAGCTGTCAGAAAAATGTAAGGAGTTCAGCACTGTTTCATTCAGTATGAAAGGAATGAGGATGTTCACAAACTGAGATGGGAGCACAGCACCTACATCTTGGGCTAGGATGGGGCAGGAGGCATTACTCTGCAGCAGCCCCTTCGTGACAGCAGTCAGAGCTCTCGCCTTCT
>Ga0065711_1032428_pt1 | contig 27364 bp, 7 predicted proteins | sample Hoacrofraction12_FD_59098 | JGI IMG/M metagenome (GOLD analysis project Ga0065711, IMG submission 59098) | Hoatzin crop microbial communities from Cojedes, Venezuela - Epithelial fraction 12 v2 (version 2) | ecosystem: Host-associated > Birds > Digestive system > Esophagus > Crop | place...
GCACAGGAAGTTCCGTCTGAACATGAGGAAGAACTTCTTCCCTCTGAGGGTGACGGAGCACTGGAACAGGCTGCCCAGGGAGGTTGTGGAGTCTCCTTCTCTGGAGATATTCAAGACCCGCCTGGACAAAATCCTGTGCAGCCTACTGTAGGTGACCCTGCTTCGGCAGGAGGGTTGGACTAGATGACCCACAGAGGTCCCTTCCAACCCCTACTATTCTGTGATTCTGTGATTCTGTGATTAACACATGGTCACACGTGCTCAAAGTAAGAGTGATTATGTAGACATTCAGTTCCCAAATTACAGTCTTGTTCAGCACCTACTAATTTAGGTAAGAAGGACTTGAACTTCACAAATACTTTGCAACTTGACTTAAATACTTCTCAAATAAACAGGGTCATGACTCCATAAGTAACAGGACTGTCAACATCTCAAAATGCTACTTCATGTCTAATTCACCTGGAAGTCTGGCAAAGAGTCGGTATCCTCACGAAATGCCATTTTTCTTCATGAGTATGGAGTTCCTAACATTCACCTAAGAAGTTGATATTGTAGCACTTTTTACTGGCTTTCCCATAGTTATATGAGCCTGGGGAGTGCCAAACCAACGCCCTCCTCTACCCGTTTCCTTTATTCTCCCACTGCCCTTCTCTAACATGGGTAAGGTCAAATGAAGATGACAAATAGGTCTGCCTAGGCTACATGATAAGAGAAGGGCTACAGAGCTGCAGGCTGCTATTTCCTCTATGAAAAAGAAACAACTATAGAGAGAAGTCACAGAGCTGTGCGGCACCTTGGGACAGTGGAAGTTGCCAGACATACCATATTGGAAAAGCAAGTGTTAAACGTAATTTCCCATAGGCCCTTGTTAAATCTCCAGATGGAAGTTGAAAGATTTGGAACATCTAAGGACAGGACAGTATTTCTTTTTCAGTTTTTTGTTATGAATTGCCTCAATTTTTCAATTCTTGACTAAGTGTAGCACATTCCCTTCCCTTTCAGCACACTGCAGACCAAATACTGTCACACCAACTCCAGGTTCAACATTTCTTCATAAAAGATGCTGAATCTATTAATTCATCATCATGCTACTGTGATTGTTATATAAAACCCACTAAGTGGAATCTGATACTATCCATATCAGTACTACCCTTTCTACTATTAGCGCTGGCAAATAACATTTAGTGTACTCTCCCGAGAGAGCTGAGTCAGTGTTGCTGATCAAACAGGTTTTTTACTAAACATTCATCTAAATCAAGAGTCTGTTTACTCTTGAGTAATCCTTTGCAGCCAAACTTTCTTAAGTGTATTTATTGCTATAACTAGAAAGCTCCTGTATCATATATAGCTTCAAATAATTGTCTGCTGTCTGCAGTCCAAAACAAAATGCATCCTTTCCCAAGGATCTTAGCCTTACCAAAAAAAAAAACACCCAAAAACCCACAGAGGTGGTATCTGGCAAAAGCCACATAAATGCAAAGTGTTTTCTAAATTTATTAAATTAGTAATTGATACAGTGAAAAGAATATGCTTCCCATTGCAGTATTTTAATGAAACATTGGTTAACAATTAAACTCCTCATTACCTCTATAATTAAGAAGGATTTAAAGATTAGAAGAGGAACAGGTTGGTTTGTACCTACACTTCCAAGTAGCCTGATAAAAATTTGGTATTAAATTGTTCTTTCAGATAGCTGCTTTCTAAAACCTAGCAGTAAAATTAGCCGAGCAGATGACTCACAAAATGTAAGTAACTTAATATCTGTCAAACCACATTAAACTACTTTAATTAAATTAATTTATTTTTGTGTAACAGATTTGTCCACTGCTCTGTGGTTAATTATAAACTAAATTTGCAGTCTGATCTATATTAAAGTACCTTTCTGTCTACATGGAGTCAATGAAGCTCTACATGTGCAATCCCACAGGGAATGGATTCAAGATTAAAATAAACAAAAAAAAATGTTTACATTTATCAAACTCTTGCCACCAAAGAAAAATCTCTTTGGAAACAATATCATAAAAAAAACCCCAAACCTCTCCTATATTACAGATTCTGTGTGGCCCTGCTTGAGCAGGAGGGTTGGTCCAGGTGACTTCCAGAGGTTCCTTCCAAACTCAGTCATTCTGTGATTATTGTCACTTCTTCTTACCTTTTAAAACGGTATTAGATAGTCCATATCTAGTGAATGAGATACATCCTTCCAGAATTTTCATTCATTTCAGGTGTCTATTTGGACTCTCTCATCCTCTGAGGATGACCATATTTCGCCTTTTCTTTTAAAGCATTCCAGAGATGAAAGTTTTGGATATTAAAATACTATGTTGTGTTATTTGCAATTTTATGTCTTTGCAAGTTTCGGTTGGATTGGAACGAATTGGTAATTTTAATTCAATGATCTTGCTAAAATGCTGTCAGATTACTGCTCCTAATTTGAGTAAAAAACTACTGAAACCCTGCGTCTGGACTAAAATTAGGAAGTGTCATCTTAAAATGATATCTTGAATGCTAATACCAGTTTCTAGAATTAGTAGTATGACCTCAAAAGTTGGGTAGGAAGGTGTACATCTACCAGTACTACTGAGAAGGTGCTTCAATAGTTATAACAATTTGTGTTTTCTTGCCATCTCACAGAGAATCCAAATTTTAAACTTGGTGGCTCACAGCTTTCCTAATGAAATTCTTCCAATTTGATTTACCGTTTCCAAAAGTCTGCCATTCAGAATTCCATAATAACAAATTTCAGGACCATTTGCCTAAAAAAAACCCACAAAATACGTTTCAACTTTCTTTCATGGTAGTAGTGAAAACTGAGTCTTACTTTTGAGTTATACATAAATAATGGAAAACTGTTCCCTTGCAGGACAAAGGCTGGAAACTTCTACAAACATTTTTAAACTTAGTGGATTTTGTAAAGAAACTAGAATTGAAAACAAGCATTCAAGACAACTGAGCTCTCAGACCAAAATAAAAAAGAAAGAAAATAAATTAGTTCTGTGCCCAGTCCTAAATTTGGATTTCAGTTACATTCTGGAACATGGATATTTAAAACAGTTTCTATTTTTAAACATTTTTTTTAATTCCCAGATTTCAATGCAGCCTGAATTTCATTTTACTGAATCTGATCTCATCCATCGTACTGTATCTTCTTACTAAGGAAATAAAGTTTAGTATAAAAAGCGTAAGCAACAGAAATCCCTCCCCTATAGCTTCATGAGAATGTTTTATTTACCTGCGTATCCGTCACAAAAGATTCTGTACGTGCTGCTTACAAGGCTAAGTCTATGAGCAAAAATGCCTCTGGTAACGATATGCTTGTAACATGAAGACCGAGGCATTACAGTCAGCTGTGAAAAAACTCACTTAAAATGTCTGAACCAGTGCTTTCAGTGACTTGACAATGCCACCAGTCAGCCTGTTAACTTGTTTTAAAAAATTTAAGATATTTTAAGTATTGTTAAGAAGTATCAAATGTCAAAAAAAATCACATTAAATGCTCAGAAAGTACTCAAATATTGGGAAACAATCTATTTTATATTAAATCTGTAACATTTCACGTTTTTGATGTGTTAGTAGTAGCTCTGTGTTACTGACAGGTGAAATGGCTAATTGTAACTCGAATAGAAACTTTACATCATGCAGAAGCCAAAGTACTTGCAAGGTAGCTTCATCACATCCAGTGTAATCATTTTCAGATCATTTGCAAGCAACCACTGCATGGCCTGTGCCGGGTTTTGCACTGATGGATGAGCAGGGACAGCAAACATACAGAGTCGTCTTCTCATCCTCAGTCAACAAGCCAACAAATGCAATTTAGTTTCTGAGCAGAAGGAAGCTATCTGGTGCTACTTTGTTTCTGCAAACATTATTTCCCTTTTGAGCAAGAGGGAAATTATTAAGGGAAAGCAGAAGAGATTATCAAATAAATTGTTGTCTCATGCAAATATGCTTATTTCTTCAGATAAAATGAGTCTGTTCCTCAAAAATGTAGGGCCCTACATCCACCAGCAGGCTCTGCAGCCTCCTAGATGATTGGTGCTTATGTGCAAGCCCACGTTTACATGGTGCAGACAGGTAACTTGGGAGGGAAGGGAGAAAAAGCTGCAAGAAATCTCCTGAGAGTATCTGCCTCTTGGTTTGGGAGCTTCATTTAAGATCAAGCCCTTGCTCCTTCCCTCAGCTACATTCTGTAGATGTCTGAGCACCATGTTGTACTTTGCCAATCCTTGCCCTGACTCAGGGACTTCCTGGCTGGACCCCAGATCTGCCTTGTCAACATGGACTTGTCAGGCTGACATGTGAGGCTGGCCCCAGCACAAGCCCTGCATGCACCAGTCTCAATATGGAGGAGGTCTCAATATGTCCAACTCTTTTAACCTTGTCTTTTCCACACAATCGCATTTGCATCGAAGGAAAAATAATAAACAAATACATGAATAATTAACACGCTACTTCTTAAAGCAAACACTGAGTATACTGTTACTTCTGAACTGACAGTGATTGTACAGAATAGAGTAAGACTGGAAGTAAGTCAAAAAGCATTCTCCATATGCATGAATACCTTTCCCCTGGCTGATCTGTCAGTTGTGCCCTCCATACCGACCCAGCAGTGCTGGTAGTCTTGGAAACTCTCTACACGGACAGATACTGCAAAGACAACTAGACATTTTAAGAATACAATTACAGAGGATGGTGCTGTTTCTGTTGTTCTGAATGACAATACTAAGATTTCTAAGTGTGTTTTTCCAAGTTTTCTTTTGGAAGTGGGGGAAAACACACAGTGAAAAGGAAAACTCCTATGATGGAGACTGCTCACTCTCCCCAACAGCTATATCAGTTCCCTCTGAGCCTCATCTTCTCCAGGCTGAAAGCAAACTCTCCTCACATCACAGATGCTCCAAGTCTTTAATAATCTCTGTGACCTTTCAGTAAGTCCCTGTCTCTCTTGTACTGGGGAGTCTAGAACTGGATTTTTCACTCCAGATATGTCTCACCAGTTCTGAGTCAAGGGGAATGATCACCTCCTTCCACCTGCTAGAAATGCTCTGCCTAATGCAGCCCAGGCTCATTGTCCATGTTCAACATGTCCATCAGGACTCCCAGGTCAGCCGCCTGCAGGTATTGGTGCCTGCAGTTCTTCCTCTACCAGATGCAAAACTCTGCATTTCCCTTTGTTGAACTTCATGAGATTCCAGTCAGCTCAGTTCTCCAGCCTGTTGAGGTCCCTCTGAATGGCAGTACAACCATCTTGTGTATCACCCACTGCCAGTTTTGTACCATCTACAGACTTGCTGAGGGTGAGCTCTGTCTTATCATCCAGGTCACTAATGAAGATGTTGAATAGCATTGGCCCCATTATAGAATCCTGGGGTATATCACTTTTGACTGGCCTCTGGCTGGACTTCATTCCACTTCTCATAACACTTTGACACCAGCAGTTCAGAGAGTTTTCAGTTCATCTCACTGCCCATTTACCCAAGCTGTACTTTATCAGTTTGTCTATGAGGATGTTAAAGGAAACAGTGACAAAAGGCTTCCTCTTGAAGTCAAGACAAATAACACCACTACTCTTCCCCCATCCACCAAGTCTGTCATCACACACAGCTGTCAGGTTCACCTAGTGTGATTTCCACTTTCACCCACTCTGACCACTTGCAGTCACCTTCTTGTCCTTGCTATACTTCAAAACACTTTCCAGAAGGACATGCTGCATCACTTTCCCAGGGACTAAGGTCAGCCTGACACCTCATAGTTCCACAGATACTCCTTCTTGAAGACAGAAGTGCCACTTGTTTCCTCAGGAAAGAAGGAACCTCAGGAACCTCTGCTGGTTTCCATGATCTTTCAATGATAATCAAGGACCGTCTTGCAATGACATCTATCAGTCCTCTCAATACTCATGGGTTCATCCCATCAGGCCACAAGGACCTGTGCACGTCCAGTTTTTTTAAATGTTGCTTAACCTGATCCCCCTCCACTGAGGGCAAGCCATCCTTGCTCCAGAATTTCCCCCTGATTGCAGAGGCCTGCAATTCCTAAGGGTTGGTCTTATGAGTAAGGACCGAGGTAAAGGAGGTAGTGAGTACCTTGGCCTTTTCCATGCCTTTCATCAACAAGTCCTCTGTCCCAGCAGGGAGCAGCAGACCCACGTTCTGCAGCAAGTCCATACTTTCCTTAGCCTTACTTTTGCTGCTTATATTCCTGTAGAAGGTCTTCTTGTTATCCTTCATATTCCTCACCAGAACCAACTCCAAGTGAGCTTTGGCTTTTCTAACTGTGTTTCTACATGCTTGGACAGTGTCTCTATATTCCTCCAGGTCACCTGTCCTTGCTTCCACCTCTTCGAATCATAGAATCATAGGTTGTAAAAGACCTCTAAGATCACCAAGTCCAACCATCCACCCAACACCACCATGCCTACTAAACCATACCCCAAGGTGCCACATCTACACGTTTTTTGACTTCCAGGGATGGTGACTCAGCCACCTCCCTGGGCAACCTATTCCAGTGTCTGACCACTTGTACACTTGACCACTCTTATATACTTCCCTTTTAAATGAAAAATTTTATCAGGTATCTTCATCACCTGAAGATAGTGATTCTTGTCTCGATTCTGATACAATTCCATAAATCTATGTAAAAAGGACAATGCATTCTTTCAATGCTGAAACCATCTCTTGAAAGACTAATTTGTCATGTATAACTTCAAATGTATGAATGAGTATATGTTATATCCTTCCTAAAAGTTCCATTCAGTTTATTTGTTTGTTCTTCTGAGCTCTTTTATTAAACTACTGTTTACTTACTCTTGAGTTGTTCAGAACTCATAGAATAGCTAATAGAAGTCTCAAAATTGCTGTTGGCATCTTCATATCAAAATGGGTGGTTGCCAGCAAAGTAATAGAGCATAGCATTTCTCTTCACAACTACGCTGCCAATGAAACTAATGAAAATGTTGATACTAAGTACCTCACTAATCTTCAAAATTATTTTAGGCAAGACACACTTTCTTAAATAATTTAAAGAAGAAAAAGTTCAGCATGAGGAGACTGATACTGACTTTTAAAATCAAGCATCTTTGGCTCTTCTCTGCCTTTTCTGTCTTGATGTTTGAGAATGTGAGCTGAACTGATCATGTTCTAGGGAACAACAGTTAATAAACAAAATGAAGCAAGCAATGTATTAATCAATAAAGAGAGAAGCTGACCTCAATGCAGTCTCTAATGTTTCTGTTGGGGCATCTTGTAAGGTAAACATAGGCAGTAGCCATACAGTTCCCTGTTATGCCTGGCACTGGTTCTGCTATCACTGCAAATATCAACATATATGTATGTTTATGTGTATATTTCTAATACTTAGCTTTCTTGCACATCTGTATATAACCATCTATGCAAATATCTTCCTAAGTCTGGCCTGCCTGGCTTATACATTTATTTCTTCCTAAAAAAGAAGCCAAAGGTAACACTACATAGAATGTGGTTTTCTCTTCAGAAAAAAAAGACATTTTGCATAAGGAACATTTGATGGACTAATTACATCACAACGTTATAGGAAGTGAATACTTTGGTACCATGACATCCTCTGTCTGATGCTGTTAGCTATTTTCATAAAATAGAGTTTCCTATTCTTATTTTATTGCACGTAATTGTAGTGTATAAAGAAGAAGGTTTGAGGAAAGGAACTGGTCTAAATGCTGTGTCTCAGCCTAGGTCAGAGACAGAAGGAAGTTGTCTTGTCCTCTTGATAGAGACAACAAAACACAAATGTACCAAAGAGGCAGACAAAGCCCAGCTGAAAATTATACGAAAACATATGTGATGTTTGAGGATTGTACAAAGGTACAAAAAATAGAATATATGTAGGAAACAAGGGGATATATGCAACAGAAGAATAATCTTGTATTTCACACATGCTTTCCACCCATGGGGTCACTCATAGAAAGATTTCTTCATGCTGCTGGTTACTATGGTGACAAGGAGCGCCTTAGAGCCTACTTAGGACAGAAGTGTTGTACCGCCTAACCCATTACTCAAGGCAGTGGGATACTATCAGACAGAAACATTAGTTCAAGAAACCTGTGATTGAAGACATCCTCTATAGCTCAGAGGTACCAGAGATCGATTTTGTTTAAGGGAGGAAAGACTGAGTGGATATATTTCAGATAATAATGAGAAGACTTCGCTATGCGTTTTAATTTTGGTGTTTGATACTTCCAAATTATTTCACAAATGTCATCACTATGGAGAAATTAATCACTTTGAAGCAGGCTTACCTAAGGCAAATATAATGAAGCAATGTTTTATGATTTTTAATATCATTTTCAAAAAACAAATGTGAAAAGCATCCATTCCAGTATCTGCAACTTGATTTCATTTTCAGAATGCTTGTGCGTGTCAGCAAATTGAGATAAAGACTTTAAAAAAAGAGAAAGATGGACAACCTTGTGCAAAGACTTGTTCTAAAAGTCTAAAACCCAAAGGGTTTGCCGATTTGAGCTATAAATGGAAGGAAGTGGGAAGCAGAAGATGCACAAAACAATGCACATACAACTTCAGGACTGTCGGACTGCTCCAGCTTACTGTGTGTGTGCGCAGAATTCAAGAACTGGGGAAATACCCAGGAACTGATGAAGCCAAGTTCTGACAGGACTAGACAGCTAATAAGGACTTTGGCACTTAAAGCAGGAGGTGTGAGGATCTGAGTTTTATACTAAATTTAAATTTGTGTTTTGACAGAGTATATGCAAGCAACATATCCACCTGAAAAACAGGTAAACCTAGCTTCTCCCATTTTATAGAGGTGCTCTAATGAAGAATACATAGAGATTCTGAGGCTGTTGTGTTCATAAACAACTGGAGCAGACAGGTTAGCTAGACATAAAAATATATTTTTCAATATACAACATAATCTTACATTTGAGAATTAATTTCCTAAAGATTGGCAGAGATGCATTTAAGAAGCACATCTTTTTCAGCACTTGGAAAACATCATAACATAGCAAGTGGTGATAAATGGTGACCCCAAACACAAGTGCTAATATATTCCAAAAGCACTGAAACGGAACACTTGGAAATAAAAGAAATATGAAATTAGCATTTTCTATATTATATTTTCTGCAACATCTCACTGTAGTTATTTCATGAGCATCTAGCATGACAAAACAAACAGGATTCAAGTGCTATGAAACATCCTTGCTGTAAACTAGCCTAAGGCAGTTTCTCTGCCTGTGCTAGCAACTGTGCTAATGATACAGTAACAGCTTTAGAATAATCCTCCTCACCCTCAGAAACACAACCAGCCTTGTATAAACAGAAGAGAGAGGATCTCAGAGTTCTTCCTTAGACAGTTGTAGGCAAGAGACGAGAGACTCCACACAATTGCCTTGTGTGTAGTGGACACATTACTCTGTCACTGATAACAGCATCACTTAACAAGAACAGCAGCAGCACTGGCAGTATGCCTTGCCATAAAACAAGCCTTTCCACTAGCTAGTACAAATCAAAAATCAAATTAAGGCTACTGGTGGTCTAAATTCAGTAAAACATACATCTATTTAAATTAATTAGTGTGATCCAGTAATAGGATTCTTCGACAAGTGGAAGAGATGCTAGGTGAAATAATTCATTGACCTTAGCTCTAATAGCAAAGACATAATTGTCAGAGATCACGGATTCTGCAGGACATAAACAGAGCATGGTGCAATTGTATTTTCACTGACTTTAACCATAACATTATCTGTCTAGTCACCGAGTCACTGTTTTTAAAACTAGACAAGTATAAAAATCTCAGTGGCAAATCTTCAACCAATTATTTACACAACATACAGTAAACAGTACCAAAATAGCATATAACTCTTCAGCTTTTCAAAGGACATCATCTTCTGTTCCACTTACAATAAAAAATACTAGTTACATATTTCACCCTCTGTTTCTTCCGCCTCATACTAGCTTTATGCCAGAATAATTTCACAGCCTTTGAGTTACTTCTGATATACAGAAACTGCATCTATGTAAGAAAGTAATTTTTAGTTATCTTTTATTGCTTGTAAATAATTCAGAATATTTTTAAGGCAATACGCGGCATAGGACAGCTTTTAGGGGACTTCATTTACCTGGGTAATACCTAGCGAGGCCAGTTGCACTGCCAAAAACCTGCCATAACAAGGTGGGGTCTTCTTCTCTGTTCCGCTTGAATACATCATCCAACGCTGCAGTCCAGTTGAGTTCATTTAACACTATCGTAGCTGTCAAAGACAAAACAAATTTGGTATTACAAAGCTACATCCTAACACAAGCAGCAGTGACTACAAAAAGCAAACTGAACTATTGCAGAAAGTATATAAAACTTCATTTAAGTAATTAACAAAGTAAATTTAAAGAAACACACTCTTCTTCCTTGGAAATTGTCTTTGAAGTTCCTCGTGCTCTTTCAATTGCATTATTTGTATGCAATGACTGTTGGTTTATTCACATAGCCAACATCTTCTGCAAATACTTTGTTTCTGAGATATCATTCTAATTGCACTTCCCAGTTGTAGAAAAATAAATGCAAGCTTATAAAGTTGATGCTTCTACTAATTGCAGCCCACTGCAACAAGAACAACTAGAATGATGTCAAAAAAAGCAGGTGAGTCTCTTAGAAAGGTAACAAAGATGTCCTTTTCCAAATGGATGCTGTAGAGGATTTTATGGGAAAAAGATAATGAGGAGTTATTTGAATTGTAACATTGAGGTGAGACTGCATGCACAGTAGTACTCCTTACGGCATGCTAACAAGATATTGATATTCATAGATGTGATCCCTTACAGAAAGATCAGCAGTGTGAAAGTTAATATTTATGAGTTGGATGAGTTCCACAATGAACTTAAAATTCAAGGAAATTCACATTTCAGCTAAGCACTATGTGGCCAGTTATACGGAAACATCTTCATAAAGTTGTCCTGTACTGATGCTTGTTTTAATCAATGAAATATATTATGCAAACAATCAAGTATGTAATATATCAACACATTCTCTGCCTTTTTTCCGAAAAAAAGGTATGTTGGGTCACTTACTCTAAAACTGATGAAGACTGCTGCCATAATAGTAATTCACTATAGTCAGTAGTCAATGACATTTTATTGTGATACAGAACACCTTACGATATAACTTCTGATAAATTACGCTTTTCATCTCATTTAATCAGCTGTAAAAACCTCATTAATTTCCCCCAAAGAATCTTAATAATGTTAGGCAATAGGACACAGTCAGTTGATTGGAAAGCGCAAGCGCTTTTTGTTAGTTTGTTCACTAACTCTTCCTTTCATGCTGCCTAATGGAATCATAAGTACTGTTTCTAAAATTGAAACACAGAGACTAGCAAGTCAAGACTGGAAAGGGAAGTAGAGGGGAAAAAAAACCATTTGAAAACGCCTGAAGATGTAGCTATAAATCCTACAAAGGTTAACACTGTAATACAGATCCTGTTTATGCTATGATCTTGCACATAGGAAAGAAAATTCAACTTCTCTTGCAAATGGGCAGGTCAAGCTGAAATAAAAACAGTTCACGTTTAAGGCACATCAGTGGCATCACAGTACAAAATTTGGTATGTAGGTCTACATTCTAGCAGTCTGCTACCATGAGAAAAAGAAACAATAACAATCAGGACAGGTTGAAAGTGAACATTTGACAGCCCATTTCCAAAGTGAGGTTGTTAACAGGTACTAGAGAAATGAGATCACAACACTAAATTTTATAAGCTTGTTTTTAAAGGTTAAGGAGAAAATTGCTACATCATGTGTTTTGCAGAAAGGTTTATCTGTTTTTCCAGAGCATTTTTAAGATAGTATTTCTCTCTTAAGATACAGCTTTTTACAGAAATATCAAATTAAATTTCCAACTCACGAGATTCCCTGTAAGCAACAAGCTTGTATTATATACCTATCTTTGTCAAGTAGATAATTATAAATATATACATGTTTACTTGAGAAAAAGGAATAATTCCCTGAGGCACCATGAGAAGTTAATTATCATTTTAAAATGTTTACTGTTGAAACATCTCTTTTAGAACCAGTCTGATTCCCTATGTAATTAAGCATTATGTACAGACTTTCTAAACTTGACTGTTTCAGATCTTACTTCCAGAAGTGGCTCCATGAAGTCATTAGAAGCTCTTCTCTTTACTTAGACCAGAAATTCCTTTCATGCTTGAATTTTTATTTTTCATGTGACCGCTTTCTCATCTGATGCACAGAGTGCTTGGCCCAGTGGATGCCTGCGCCAGTGGTTCCTGGTGGCATTTAGGGCACTGGAGCTTAGGACAATTACTTCAGGCACAAGGGAGGCAATAATTCTCACCTCTTTGCCAGCTGCAGAGCATTCAGGTTTCTGAGTCCTCTATGAATTAACAAACCCCATAACAATTTAAACCAATGCATTTTTTTCGCCTCATGACCTGACTTTACCAGCCCGGTCAGACCACTGAAACCCCTATCCAGCAAAACATTTAATCATGAAAAAACTATTTTTAAGTTAATCATGCTCATAAATACTTTTCTAAATTGGTAACTCTCCACCCCACGAAAAAAACTCTTCATATATGAAATGTGATACCTTATTTCTAAAGAGAGGATTTCCTTCAGACAGTAAGCTTACAAATGAATAAACTATAGTCAATAAAGGTATATTAAACATATTGCTATACATTTACAAATACTATTGCAAAGAGTATCTGTACAACACCACCCAAAAATGTATTGCAGTTTTATGTATACATATGAACTTCTATGATTACACACACCTCTACACATACAAAGTCATATATAAAAAAATACATATCTAAAATACATACATGTACAAAAAAAGGAGAAACTAAGGAGACAATCTACAAATAGCGAAATAGCTAAGTACTGAAGTACTGAATGGATATATTGGAACTAATAATATCAGAAATTTATTAGACTTCTTGTGATAGGCTATAAAGCAAGACATATAGCTTGCTAGATCTTATTTGTAATACTTGTGGAGAAGCGATGCTTTAGAATCAGAGTTTTATGATCTTGTTTACATCCCATGTTCCCTTCCTTCTCCTCCTTCTCTACAACTTTCTTCTAGCAACAAATACAACACCTAAAAAAATCCAAGAACTTGCAGCAAGGGAAAAAACCCAAACCCCAACATATGAAGTCGGAATATAAAAAAATAAATAATGTGGAATTCAAGACGAGCAACCAGAACAGAGCATCCTAACAGAAGCAAAATGAAATAAATCTGGGAAAAAGCTACTAACACATCTGTTCTCAGCTACCGAAAAACATATCTTCCTGCACTCCAGAAATTCATAGTTAAGTGCCCGAATCTCATTTCAGAAATAAATTTTAACAGCACACATGTAACTTCAACATACACCACCTTAGTCTTAATTCACTTTCTCACTATGACTACAACAATTGGTGCTTGGAGCAGACAGACAAGATTTCACCTGGTGGGACTGATGTGTGAGCAGCTGATTGCACAATCATTACAACAAGCATTCCTGGAGCAGTTTGCTATTTGTAATTCAGACTTGCTCCCTTCATTCAGGGATTTTTCTTTCTTAGTTTTTTTTTTTTTTTCATTCTCTATACGAGTACACTTATATGGAATGCACTCGCATTTGTTTTAACTAACCCAGTAATCGGTAAATAAGGAAATGGGTGCTGGGAATTTTAGTTTCAGTAATTTATTTCTCTAAGTGTTTTTCCACAACTTATATTACTCTTTAGCTTCTGCTAAAGAATATACCCTGGATTTCAAAAGGCAAGCGGTAAATCAAGTCCCCTACTCTTTTCCTGAATGCAGTTCCTCTGGTAATGGGCAATTTCAAACCAATATATCTAGATTCTGGTTTAAAGCTTAAAGCAATGGATTTGAGACTTGCTAACCAAAGAAAAGCTAGCACAAATGCTCGTAAACAGCAACGAAACTATTCTTCAAATGGTTCCTACTAAAATATCATGGTTCCCAATTTGCACATAAAAATCAATGCAGTGCTGCTTTCACTGGCACATAGTAGAGACCATAGCACCTGTCAGAATACCCTAATTTGAGAGACATGGATTTATATTGACTTCAGGAATATAGTGAGAATTACATTTCTTTTTCTGTTATTAAAAAAAAAAAAAGCATTTTACTGAAATGAACTGTTTAGAGGCATTATAGCCACACCTACTGAGATGCTGTATATCTTACAAATACCTTTCCTTTTGAGTTAACTTCCACACAGAAAAGAGCTTTTGACTGATAATTGGCAGAAAATCTAGTTGGAGAAAACTCTCCAACAATCTTATTTCCAATTCTGCTAAAAGAAGTCTTTGAAGATCACTACTTCAAAGTACTTCAGCTGCTACCTTTCACTTGATATAGGCAAGATGAAAAAGTAAAATTTATCATCACACAATAGGAAACATCATTCTTTCCAGCTAATTCCACTGCACTCCATCCATCTTTTCCTTTTTTCCCCTCTTCCTTATGACATGAGGTTTAGGGGCCTTGACAAGGAATGGATTCAATTTTCCTCTGCAAATGCAATCAATAAAAAATAGAGCGCGCTACTGTGCTCTCTTAAAAAGAACTGGAATACACTTCTGATGATTTATTCAATATATAGGCTCTAGCCTTCATACAAGGCACAGTATAACTTTATTTGAAAAGCCTAAGAGCTATTTACTATGTCTGAAAGTATGTCAGCTGCTGTTCCCTGATCTGGCAGCTACACATATGCTGGGTAGAACAGAAGGGAGCTCCTCAACAGTTCATTAATCTTCTTTTAGTGTGTGGAAAGTATTACATTTCCATATCCTGTTTAATGAAGTTGACTCATTGATTTCTTTAAAGATAACACTGACTAGTTATTGCTATGAATAAGTATTTACAATCAAACATCATGGTATTTAAAAGTGGGCACAGTGGGACAATACATTTGGAAGTGCATATTCTTGTATATATGTGTGCAGACACAGAGGTTTCCATCTGTAGCCATGCTAACTGGATATTATCGAAACTCTACTGATGGTACAAACTAGTTTTCTTTATGGTTTATGTGTTTACTAATTTTTTCAAGATTACTTTCCTTCCAACAGATGTTAAATTACATAGAATGCTACATATTCTCAACTGTCACTGGAAAATTGTACTCCCATCTCACCATATGGTGGACTAAGAAGGAATGGTCTTTTGTATTTTAAGGTAATTTTAATGAGATTTTTGAGCTGGCTTATATATATGTATACATACACATTTAAATATATGTATATATTCTACATAATTCCCAAATATAGTAACTTGACAAACTACTCTGGTAGTAACTTGAACTTCAACCCTTCAAATTTAGATGCACATTTTAAGCCGTATACTTCTCTCATGCAAAGTTCAACACAAGTAAAAGGCCAGAGCAAAGGAAAGATGATAGTGGCTCCAAACTAAACACTGTCTCCAAGGTAACTGATCCTCAGAGTGGAATCGGAAATCTGATTTTAGATACTTAGATTTTCCATAGAAAACCGCAGGACAGTGTCCAGCTCACAACAGTCAACCAAAAAAACCTTCACAGCTGATTAGAAATCAGTTAGAAGAGAATAACAGAAAAAGTCAGAGAACTGTGGGAACTGGGGAGTGGTTTATCCAACTTCTCTGTAAAGGTTAAACAAACAAAGCAGAACTCCAAAGGATGCACTTCCACCCACGTAGACTGGTAGAGCACACTGTGAGATACATACATGGATCGTAGGAGTATACCTACAAACTGCATGCTTTAAACGTAGTTCGCACACATCCTGTAGAATGCCAGATTTATCAGATCAGTTACAAACACTGTAATAACTTGTATTTAGTTTTGAAAGCATCCACCAGCTGATTTGAAAGTGTTCTGTTGTGTGTAGGTTTTCCATACTAGGAATAAATTACATATTTTGAAACATAAAGAATTACAAATGGGAAAAATACTACAAACTGAATAAACTGTTTGTTTTTATCAAAACAATGATTTACAAATGCGAAGGAAATGTATTCTTTTCGTTAAAAGTACAGGAGGAAAAGAAGAAAAAAACAGTCTAAAATTTAACATACAAAAGCTATTATATAAGGGCATTTCCAATTGGCTTGGTCGTTATTTTAAGTGATGCTCTGTTGGATCTTATATACATAGATCAGTTACAAAATCTTGCTTTGAAAATAGCATTTGTGTTTCCTATCATAACAGAATTTAAAATTACTGGATAATCAGAACTCTTCGGGTAATATGCATTCAATGGTGCATAAAAAGTAAAGTATTAAAATACGATTTTTAGCATATGGAACAATAATGAAATCAAATAATTTCCACATCTAAGACTGCTGAAAGACAATTTTATAGAGTAGATATTTTATGCTCTTAATTAAAAGCATAAATGATGAAATGTCATGTACTTTCTTCTTTAAATGAACAACTTTTCTACGCCCCATTAGATATCTGACATTATGTCCCAGACGCTTCTATAAATAATTCTCTGAAGAAGTCACTGAAGTCTAGCATGCTGTTGTGGCTGTGTCAAACCAAGTAAATTAACTGGCAATGCCATACGCTGTCTGCCGACTGGCTTAGCCGCCACATGCTGATTGCTGGAGCAGCACAGTAAAAGCTCATTAAAACAAGAAACGCCCAGGAGAAGGAAATGAGAATGAAAATGTCAAGCAGAGAAGATGGAATTAAACTTCTGTTATAGCTCTACACAACAGAGCTAACACAATGGAGAGTCATAGACTCTTCAGTATGCACTCATAATTTTTCAGCAAGATATTTATATCTAGAGAATACAAAAGACACCCACACTGTATACTGCAACCTATTGCCGATAAGAGTGTTTGTGCATCTTACAAGGTGGGAAGGATGAACATTATTTTTCACCTTGCTTCCTCTACTATCAAACTGTACCAGCATATAGTCTAGTATGGAATAACACCCGACGTAAACAACCATACAGTACTCCAGGGCTTTTTTCAGCGAAGATGGCAAGAAGACAAATATATGAAAAATGCTGTTGATTAGAGTGTTTCTGAAGGACTTTCAGATTTTGTAGACCCGTGCAGAGTGTCAGAGCTTAAGTAAAATGAAAACCAGAATGAACTTATTAAATTATAGCACATCCTGATTTTTTATTATTTATTATTAGTTTTTACAGGAGACTTCAAATTAGGCTTTCTAATTCGAAGTAATTCCTTCTTTTAAAAACCAAAGTATTATTTTTAAATGAGTATGTTGTATTTTTATGGAAATATCAGGGAATAAATATGAACAAAACACCCACTTAGAAAGTAATGATGACTATATTACACGTATTAACTCTGGTCTTCCTTCACTTTGCTCTAATTATTTTTTAAGCATTTCAAAGTATATCATAGTGACACTCAAATTAAACTAGCTATAGAGATATGCTTGATCTTTAATGAAGATTTCTCTCTACAAAAAAATTAAATTAGGTGTTGATAAAAACAAACAAAATCAATCAAGAGACTGTCTGGAAATGCTGTTCTGGAAAAATTTATTAAACTTTCTCTTCAGTCTTCCAGGGTACCACCACTACAATAACCTTCCAGTCACTAAAGCACCTCACCAGACCAGTAAATCCTAAGCAGTAGCTGGGTTAAGCGAGAAGGAAAAGAATTAGAAACAGGCCAACTCATGCAAAAGCGTTCTCTCTCCTACCTCATGCTTTGTGCATTTTTTAAACTATTTTGCTGATGCCCAGTATAATTTATATCACTTGTAGTCTGAAAACTCAGATAATTTAGAAACGGATGCTATTACATGTTAATTTTACGTAGACCACCTATTAAAAAGTTCTTCTAATTTTTCTTACAACTTGTACTGTGGCCATCAACAGCAACTGCTTCTCTCCTCTCCCCAGCCACGGTAAATTGGAAAGCACAATTATCTCCAGCAAAAACAGAGATACGTTCATACAACAATATAAAAATCACTTGACACATTGTCTGGGTTGTTATCTGGTTTGTCCATTATGCCAAAGAGATGAAATGCAAGCGGAAAAAGTGCTGAAAATGGCCACTGAGATACCTGGTGAAGAACAGAAAACTTGTCTTCTGAAAGGAGACATAGAATTTGAGTAAAATAGTCTAAAAAAATGAGGCAGTCAGAAAGCAAGCCCAACCCTGAGAAGGGTAAGTAGGCATGAGGATGGTGCTGGCACAGTAACAAACTGGTATGAACTACTTAAGAATAATTTAGATCTGGTAATTAGGAGGTCTCCGAGAGCAGAAGGTCTTAGAATGGCCTTCAGGTAGGAGACAAGAGCAAGGAGCCCAGGTCTTTTAAGACAGAGCTTGATCAGTTTACTGAAGGAATGACATGGACTAGAAAAATTAAGAATGGGAACTGTAAAGCAAAAAGCTGTTCCCTGTCCTATTCTGATATATTAACCTTCGTTACAAATAATGAAAACGTCCTTTTAGAAGCTGAAGTGTAGTAACCACAAACAATGCAGTTTTATGTAGAGTTAGTGCAGTACAAGAAATGGGAGTAAAACCGCTTTTCATATTCATTTTTAATTAATGAATATTAAATATTTGTAAATAAACTGTGCATACTTTTTGACTACATTAATACATATCTCTAGACACAGTACATACACATGTATGTTCTAACTATAATAAAATCTATATTGTAAATGTATATTATTGATAATTATATGTTATAAATTTATTGTCTATATATTACATAGATCACATATGGAGAACATACGTATATATAATAGATAATATTTTTTTCTGAGGTTTAGGCCTTTTTAATAAACATTACAATAATACAGTGGATTTGGCTAATGGATTTTAATCTAATCCCTATATAAATGAAATATTAATGAATAGCAGGCTGGTTTAATCTATCTAAATGCATCTCTGGCAACAGAAATCCAAGACACACCAAGTGTGAGGGGAATACAGTGCACAAGTGGGAAACGTGAGAAAACTGACGATGAGACAGCGTCTGTTTCAGCACCTGACCTGCTACAGATGTGACAGCTCCTGCTCCTCCGCAATATTTGAACAATCTCGCGGATGAGTCTTGCGGACTAAAAATAATGAAACTGCCACAACCTTTCTTTTTGTTGTTTTTGTTGATGTTCATTTTGGCCAAAGGTTCCACCAAAGAGGAAGAGGATTGATATTTTCTACAATTCAGCGTCCCAGGGAAGAAGTCCTCTCTCTCCGACAGGTGAAACATCTGTCCCACGTGTAACGGCATTATGCCTTCTCAGAAGCAGAACATAAAAAAAAAAATTGAAATTGTCATTCTATGACCTGGCATCGCCACAGGTATTGTACCTTGACTATTAATTAAGCTTAGTTTGGTGTTGTTTTCCAGTTTATATAAAGGGAATATGAATAAAAGTCTTCTCTTAGAAGATGAAGGTACCAGAAAGGTGAAAGTTCAAAGCTCGCTGCTTGTACGAGAGAATCCTTCTCTCTCTGAAGACATTGCTATTTCTTGCTATAAACAAAGACTTTGCCTGTATCTTTACATGAGGAAAAATATATTCTTCTTATTTCATCTATAGCATTCAATCTATGAGGAACAAAATGCAAAATCCCAGCCCTGCGCTTCTGAGATGCCAAGCTGAATGCCACTTTTTGGGTGAACCCTGGCCTCCCTGAAGTTAATGACACAACTCCTTTACTGCACAGAGAACTGATTTCATCCTCTGTCCTCAGAACCCCATAACCCTGCAGTGTTCAGCCGCTCTCTGTGTACCTAGTATTTTGTCAGCCTAATGCAATAGACAGATCACAGAATTAGGAGCCAGGACATACTACTTTAAATGTTTGAAGAAAATGAACAAAACCCTGCAAATCTTACAAATCACTTAGTAAGACCCAAAATGCTTTTGAAATAATAAAAGACTCAAAAGGATCTTTGGAAATGCAGTAAAATAAAGCTTCTCCAAAGTTTTTTGTCTGTTTCCATGCCATGAGCACTCTCTTAGGATTCACCTGAATTTTCTGTATTCACTGCTTTATCCACCCGATACAGCAGCTCTTTGAGTTTTCTACAAACAATGTGCAGACAGAAACACATTTTTATAATCATATGCTTGTTGAAGTTCTCCCTGTTTTTAATTTACTTTGTGGTTATATGAAAGGAAGAGGCAGTAAAGGTGCAGAAAACAACTGGAATGGGATGAACAAAAAAATCTTATCACCTTATATATATATATCTACCCTACGGTTTAAGAAGAAACCTTGTTACCTTATATATATCTAGCCTAAGAGTTTAAACTGTACTAATTTTTAGCTACTTTAGCTTCCTGTATTGAAATATGGGCCATAATCCTTCCTAAATTAGTAAATACTGCATAAACAGAACTTAAAAATCAGAGAAGCTGCTGAGTTGGAGATTTCTAAGGGCTTGTATATAGACCATTCCCAGTAAGAGGACAAGACCAATGAGTTAAGGAAACACAGACATGGATGGAACAACTGCTATGGAGTGAAAAAACGCATCAGGAACCAAAACAGTTAAGAATGCATTATAAAGACCTGTGGAGTCATACAGTATTTAAACAGCTACTTTCAGGTGAAGTCAGGCAGTGAGAATACAGAGTACCACATTTCCTAGGATAAGGAGGAAGATATAAAAATATGAATCTGGAATTAAAATAAGGCTTTAAGAAGGAGGCATATCACATAGTGAAATACAACAGACTCAGTCATAGGCATTTCTACACACATTTAACTTTCATATTTGACAAATGAAGGAAGCAAAACTGAATGCTGGAAGGTTAGCACCAGCCAAATCCCATCGTGCTCTGATAATCTGTATCAATTCAGGATGCACTCCAGGGAAATAAGGGTCCAAATCTGCTAAAAACCCATTTCAGCAATTGTTTCAAGAAAGGAAAAGCAAAGATCTAGTGGTTGGGGTTTTTTTTCATATCACTTTTATAAAAATGAGTATATGAAGCAACACAGGACTTGTCCTAAGTGTGAAACTCATTACTCTGCTTTTCTAACAGCAGACTGGTTTTCAGTGGCTTCATCTCTCTCAGCCAGCAGTGCAGTGCGATGGAAGCAGCTCTGTATATTGAAACAGTTGGTGCTGGGGATGTTACATTCACATCATACGGGATTTGGAGATTTTATTTTCTGCTACACCTGATCTGTGCTGTAGCCTGCCTGCCTGTTAACAGCTGATGCAGGTCAGATGCACTTTGTGAGTGCACCTTCTGGTTTAGCTGCATCGGAAGGGAATGCAGCCGGCATGCTCTGAGACAGCTCAGCGATGGCAAGCGCAGTAACTTGCGCCAAACAGCATTTTCTACCGAAGGGCATTTCTGATCGGAACTGCAATACTAATGTAGACAGAGCCAGCTCTCCTGAAACAATAATGAAGTGTCAGAGAAATGAGATTGCTTAGAGTGAGAGTAAGTTGCCTATCACTGACAAAGAAGTTCCCAGTCAACAGGCAATACAGCTCAGGAGTGTCCGTTTGTCTCAAGCACAACGTCACCTCGCAATTTTCATCATCTTAGTCACCTTTAACAGCAAATGTGCTTGGATTCAGCTATAGCTGTGTTATTTACTATAACTGAAAGGAGACGACACTCAATTTCAGCTAACAAGATGGGCCTAAGCATGATTAAAATCAAATAAATACGTCTTTTTATACATCCCAACAAACGGTACATATGCAACAGTGCAATTTCTCATTTAAAAAGCAAGTGCTTTCTTGGGACAAATATTCTGTAGACTAATGGCCAGATTTTCAACTGTTGCAAGTGTACATATTTTCACTAAAGCCACTGATAATGGTATTGCAGTCTATACCAGCTGAAATTCTGACAGTGATTTTATAATTATTTATTTCACCATTACAACATGTGATCCAAAAGCAAAGTGAAGAAATTTTGGCACTTTAAGGATCCAACACCACTATACAAGAGTTGTATTTCACTTTAGTCAGTTCCCCCTTCTAAGCTTTATGCATATAGCAATGGTTCAGCAAATGAGATATCACCAGTAGTGAAGAACCCAAAGCTGTGACCCTGGCTTATGTAAACTGAGGTGACACCATTGAAGGCACTGGTGCATATTTGATGTAGATACTTTTAACTTTGATTCAAATACTGACTTTCAGGAAAATCTTTGGCATGTCACAATCTTACTAAGAGTCTTCCTTAGCTATAGAACAGGAACAATTTATTTATTCTTAATGCCATTGTCAGATCTCTGTAACAAACTGTAAGTCTTTAATCTTTTGAAGGTCTTTTGAGCGATTTCTTGCCATTGTCTGGCACTTTGGCACAAAAGCAGCTTCATGATGTATGTAGTTTGCATTTGTAAACTTATATTGGAAGAGTCATATGTAAAGAAATTACTTAATGATTTTTTGTTCAAAGCATCAGTCCAACAACTGGAATACCGAATGATTCCTGCAGGGCTATCAAACAAAAATCACTTTTTCATGTCAATATACTTAGTATTTTTTTATTTCAGATTTTCAGGAGTCCACTCACTGGCAAAATTTTAAGAAGATTTTTTTTAGAGTCAAGAAATAAAAAATAATAAGAAATAATAAGTTTCAAAGAATTCTTCTTGTTTTAAGGAAGACATAACTACTTTTGCAGAAACCAGAAAAAATTACTTTACTCCTTCAGTTATCTGCAAGATAGAACCAAAAAAATCGCAAGGTACAAATGTTATGGATGAGAGCTCCTAGAAATTTGCTTCAGGGAACACTTCTGAAGACACATTGCAGGACTAACCAAATTTTTTTCTCAGAAAATGAGATTTCGGGTGTATGACCTAGTGAGTGATCATCGGGTATCCCTCCCTTGCCCTCCTTCTTGACAGCTTATGCCATAGCAAAGCATAAAATACTGTCAAAGGCATCCAGTCTGCACTCCTGACAGCATAGAACAACCCAAAAAAGGAGACAAGCTATCTGTCATCTGCTCAGAAGACTATGACCCCTTGGGCAAGGGAAGGGAAAAGAGAAATGATGTAGCTATGTAATTTGTCATGATTAGTTATTTATTAAATATTATGATTTAATTTTGCGAAGTAGGATCTTATCACATAAGCAGGAATCTTTCATGTCTTGAAAATTTTAAAATGAGAATTAGGACCTGATGCATTAAGATAAACATGAGCAGGGGATCGAGGGAAGAACCGTAGCGGTAGCTGAACAAGAACAGAGGCTATTGCAGAGTTCTGCTGGACTCTTCAACGACCTACTGTCCTCCTGGTTTCTGCAAAATAAAAACAACTGCTTAATATACCGCTGCCTCTGACCTCCCGTTCTGTTATCTGTGACAGAGAAGTCTGAGCAAATTAAGGAATAATTTGAAAGTGGAAGGAAACTTCATTGACTAGAAATGGAAGAACTAAAGGAGAAGTGGTGCAAGAACCGACCTGTTGCAGAAAGGGAGAGACATTGATAACAAATAGACTGAAAAGCTGTGTTCTGTGCAGACGTGTAGTCAGAGATCCAGAAATGAAAAATAAACGTGCCTTGAGGGAGATCAACAATCGGAAGCATTGAGTGAGACATTTCAAGTCCGTAAGTCAAGAATTTGCTTGTGAGACAGGCAGAAAGTATTTAATGAAATTAGCTTAAAAATTAGTTCTGATTATTTCAAAGGGAAACAAGGAATAAAAAACTAACCCCATATGATGAACTGCAGCAAAGCTACTTGCAAAGATGTACAAAGAAAGATCTTTGGTACATTATATATTTTGTGCCATCTTCCATCACCAACCATCAACAAACACATAAAAAATTTATAAAAAAGGCATATATACATCATTCGTAGCTAAATACATTTTAAATATTCAGTGTCTTCTGGATTAAAAAGAAGTAAAGGTAGGTTCAGATTAGGAAATAAAAACAACAACAACTAAAAAAAACCATCCCAAAATAGCATTCAAATTTCACTGTGCCGTATGGATCTACTGCTTAGGAAAAAAGGAAAATCATCAGTTATCCATTTAGAGATACACATTCAAGCTTGCAGCAGACTGTGAGATCGGTATATAATGCTTTGAGCTTTTGCATAATACAAAGCACCATTCCCAAACAACTTCTTAGTTTATATACAGACAAGCAGACTTTATATAAAAATAAATAATATAAACTCCTTTTTAATATTTAGTCTCTGTTCAGAAAGACTGAACATCCTCTTCCTTCTGTATTTTGTACATTTTATTCTTGTTCCAGGTCACTTCCATAACACAAAACTATCACTCACCCACCTATTTTTATGTTATATATTTCCACCTACATCAAGTCATATATATTAAGGATCAAAACACAAGTAGCACCCACATCACTAACATCAGCATCACATTCCTGAGCTAAAAATTAGGTGAAAAGTAAAGATGCAACTGTTGTTCTACATAAAAAAAACACGCATTACTGACACTTTGCATAAAAAAGAGTGATTTTTTTATTCAGGGTTGAACTCTCAGAACTAGTCCTGTACTCCAATGAGCCTGGGAAACTTTAACTGATCAAGAAAAAGATTAATTTTAGGAAGAACAGAATTATTATTTAGTTCTATAATGTGTGGATTCAAACAGAAGTAGCAGTTTAAAATAATCACGATATCTTATGCGTGTAAAATGTATTTCAGTAATTTAAAAAAACACTCAAATTTTAAAAACTATACCGAGGAAAAAAAATGTTTATCTGCACAAGAAAACTGATCTGTGTTCCAGTATCAACCTAGGATTCACAGAGCAGGCAAAAAATACAACATTTGAACACATACAAAACAACTCATTTCCTCACAATAATTACATAGATTATATGCATAATTATGTAAATTTGCAGTTATATACATGTATATATACATATATACACGTATACACATAAATGCAGTGAGTAATCAGTTCAATCTACAGTGAAGACAAAAAATACAGTTCTCACAATGGAGTAGTAAGAAGCTGAGATGAGCAGCTACTTAATTCTGCCTCAGACTGCATATTCCTTCAGTCCTTCTCTAGGCTTCCACTAGCCATTATAACAATTTATGATTTGCTCATGATCGTGCCTTACCTGCCTAGAGCTGTCACTGTTTGTATGCAGCAAGATGCTGTTAGGTTAAATAAAAAAAAATAAAAAAAACAAACACGTAGAATATTTGTTTTTCTCCACCAAAATGAAAAAAAAAAAAAAAGGCAGGGCTTACCATTACATTTTTTAGAATTCCCTGGGTCTGAAATCAAGGCATAAATCACCATTTCTTCTAGTGACTGCATTTGCTGATTTAATTAGCATTACATTACCCTAAATATTGCAAATAATGAACTCTTCAGTGGGATCTACAAGTAAAAACTGAATCAGCAGATGCATCAGCAACAAAAGCATACAAATTTACTCACGGTAGTAGTCTCCCTGATATTAGTGCATATTTGTATGGTAGATTGAGAGGTTTTTTCTGTCCAGTGTGAACAGCAAAACTGAATACCCACACAGTCAACCACTAGATTGGCACATATTACATTGTCATATTTTTAATTATCATTTTTTAGGTCTATAGAGTATACCTGAAATAAAAACAGAACAAAGCTCTAATGCAGGAACTCTGTCTTGCTCTTCTTTAGAACGCTACGTAATGACAGTGGTCATCTGCCTCATTAGTCAACTCAGTAACTTCAAGATGTCCTCAAGCACTGAAATTAAACGCTCAAGTAATATTTCTGTCTTTGGAAACTACCAGAATGCATGAAAAATGCTAACGGATCATTCATGAACGATCATAAATCAAATAACTTACCTAAGCAAGCAGCAAAGAAATCTCAGCACTATCACAGTTCTAATCTTCAGAGATAAAAGAAGAATTTAGCTCAGTGATAATCAGCCCCTCACTGGAAGTTCAACAGCACTTACTGCATTACCATTTTTCTTCCTTTCCTATATCTCTACCTACACATATTGAAGACATTTGAAATATTTTTTGGTAGTCATCACTGGTGTTAAGAAGTCAAACCAACCTTCAGAGAAGTGAGCTTGAAACATCAGTAGTAAATAATTTACATATAAAGCAAAACTGATACACGTCTCCTGAAAAAAGCCATGTCATTACAGCTTTTGCTCCAAACCCCCCAAACAACAACCCCTCTCCACACACACAGAGTCATGCTCTATCTGCTAACAGGAAATTTCTAGAGCATTCTTACAAAAACCTTAAGGCGTACGGGGGAAAAGCAAGAAAAACTTTCCTCTTAGTCAACATTGTCTTGTGACTCTAAGAACGTAGAACAAAGCTTTCTTGTGTGTTTCTTACTCTCTATTCAGTACTATCAAAAAATGTATTTTTGCAAGACAAGAGACCAAATTATTTATAAACAAGATGACCGAAAGAACTGTCTAGGAGAGATATTAACTATAAAGCTGTGCCTCCATCCTTGGAGCTACTCCAAATCCATCTGGACACAGCTCTGAGCAATCTGCTCTAGTTGAGCAGGGCGTTGGACCAGATGGTCTCCACAGGTCCTTTCCAGCACCATCCATGCTGCAATTCTGCAGTGCCATCATTACACGTAGGTACGGAAAATCTCATTGTTGTAAAGGGTCTGCTGGTAGATCAGAACTGTGTACTAAATATTTAGGTAGAAACAAGGACAGCAGGCACTAAACATGCCCACATTTGATGGTATGTTGTGTTGGTTTATTAGTGCCCATCAACTCGAAATTTAGCCTCCGTTGCACTTCATTAGTGGAAGAGAGACCAAAGACATTTATCTCCCTCTCTGATCTGTAGGCCTGTCATATCTGCTGTTACTCCGGAGGAAGAAGAGGAGGGAAATAAGCTCATCAGAAAGCCATATATAAACCACTCCATGCAGAAAAGAAGAAGGGGAAAAACGGTTGCAGAAAACCTGCTACAAATGGACTTTGAGTCTAGTCCAGATCTTGTTGAATCTGGTGGCTGGCACTCTATGCAGTAACCACACGAAAAAAAAGTACAAGCCACTGAAAAGAGACAATATAGGGGATACGAATTTGGATGCATCCCTTCCAAAGACGCAGACAATATTCTTTAAAAGTCTGTAAGAAAATACTTCCCTTACTTCCCTAGCACCTTCCTGTGACTGGCAACAATTTGAAAAAGCTATTAAAGACATGAAAAAGAACTAAAAAATCTAAACCCAAACAATTGCATACCTCAATGAGTAACTTAAAAAAATTAAAAGCATAATAGAATAAGCAACTGCACTAGAGTAACATTATTCTTCTATACCTTATCACATGCCCTGATCTTTTTGATGCAATGGTCTGTATTTTCATACTGTACATATTTTCATATTAATCTTATTCTTGCAAGACTCTTCTTTTTTTTTTTTTTTTTTT
>Ga0065711_1032429_pt1 | contig 27362 bp, 12 predicted proteins | sample Hoacrofraction12_FD_59098 | JGI IMG/M metagenome (GOLD analysis project Ga0065711, IMG submission 59098) | Hoatzin crop microbial communities from Cojedes, Venezuela - Epithelial fraction 12 v2 (version 2) | ecosystem: Host-associated > Birds > Digestive system > Esophagus > Crop | place...
CCCGCCTGGACAAGGTCCTCTACAGCCTGCTGTAGGTGACCCTGCTTCGGCAGGAGGGTTGGACTAGATGACCCACAGAGGTCCCTTCCAACCCCTACCATTCTGTGATTCTGTACCATGAAATCATGTTAAATCAATGGCAAAAAACTCAAGTCCCATGAAACAAATAGAAACCTTTTTTGTGAAATAACAAAATAAAATTCAACTTGAGACTGACTCCTTCCTGACAGGTTTTCCTGCTTTAACGCATCACAAAACGATGATAAAAGCAGTCATAGCCAAGGTTTTCAAACGACCCCTCTGGTTCCCAACTGGACACCATCAAAGCACTTCTAGATTTCAGCGCAGACACTGTGAAACTTGCCAACTTTTAATATATGTTTCTTTGGTCATCCCAAATTTAAGACACCCTCAATCACTAGGCTTCTGAAATTTTTTGTCCACCTTTCTCACACTACTCTTAAAAGAAATCAGATATAGATATATGCAATTTTAAAGCCAAAATGCATAACCAGGACAAAACCGAGGATTTATCAATGCCAAGTGAAACAAAAGACTTCAATCAACTTTACACTTTCATCCTGCATTATGGTTTGGTGCTTAGGGTTTTTTTTGTTTGTTTGTCTTCCTTGCTTATTCCTTCTCAACAATTTGCAGGTAATCACACCAGTTATGCCACTGAGCAGGTACAGTCCTACTACTGTCTCAGACAAGAGTCCTGTTTCCCAATCTACCCTTTCAGAAAGGAAATCGAAATGTTCTAGGATTTCTATGACGGTTACAAAATACACTTTCTATTTGTCTTCCTAAACTTCCCTTTGCTGTAAGATTTCAAATCCAGCAAAGGTCTGCCAGCAGCCCACTTCACTGCAATAATGTAACAAATTGTCAGGTACTTAAGCACATTTCTACCACACAATTAAAATATAGGTACATTACAGCTGTAAACCGATATTCAGACTTTGAAGGGTATTTGCAAGTACATATTTGCTTCTCCAGAAGAAACAAATTGCACCTAACCGCAGCTACCCTGGTAATTATTTCATTTTATAATGAAATAGAATGAGTGGGAAAGCCTGCCTTCCAATCTCATTTCAAGGGCTCCATCATAACATGGGTCAGCATCATGCCAACAGCACTTCTGGCAATAAGACACTGCTATTGACATAAACCGTTACAATGATTACAAATACACTAATGCAGTGAAGAAATTCATTACATGCTTCTGCCATCACTGTGGCACTGAACGTGCTAGGCTATTCGTCAGGTCCTGCTTAAGCACAAACTGTAAATGACTAAAAGTGATTATTTCAATTCTTGTACAGGCTGCTAGAAAAATCTCCAAATTTACCAGTTTATGCTCACCTACCAACTCACTCATAAGTTAGCACATAAGTGTGCAGGCATAAAATGAACATGTCTTTGCTGAACATTTAGGTGACGTGATCTCAGCTATTTAAATATTTAGCGCTGCACTCCCCCATACTACAGGAAACTTCTGTTCCACAGCAAACATAACACAGTGACCTCGCAGTCAGACTCTTACTAAATGCAGGACTGTGCTCACCTCCGCTCCCTGCTCTGTGTAGTCTACTATAGACTATAATACTACACACTAGCTCAGTGTAGGCTCAAGTTCAGCAGAGCTGGGAGAAGCTATTCAGACTGGTATCTTTGGTACCTTTTTTCACTTGTCTATTCTGGAATATTCAGTGAAATTAAGGATTCACAATTTATGAGTTTTCCCCATTAGCAAAATTTAATTATTATTAATTATTTAACTACTGTCTTCATAACAGATATTTAATACCCCAAGACTATTATGAAAACTTTCTCCCCACAGTACAGCTTGATGTTTTTGGTTTTAATTAAAATAATAAGAATTTTTTTCAAAAATCCCATTTAATTGCTCTGTATAAAAGCAGGAAAAATAATGTTAGCGCACCTGAGCTATACAGTTGAAACCTCAAATTAGTTTAAAACCTTTCCCTTGATGCACTCTCTCGCACTGCCATCACACACTAACTATTCTCTTGGTGCTGGACAGCAGTAGTCTATTTAACCCTCCAAAGCTGAGCAGGGTTAGCCCACATCTTCCTCGGCACTCTCTCACTGCGAGTGCCTGGACAAGCACAGTTTCCAAGAGCTGTGAGGCCTGTGGACAGCATCCCTCCCAGAGCTCCTGGCACAGTGCTCAGGAGATGTGTAATGCTTTTGGTTCACAGTCTGTATTTATTTCACCCACACACATTTATAGTTTGCTCCAAAGATGCTATGAATGGCTCTGCGGCTGGGAGCGTCTAACGTAGGTGTGTACAGTGCTCCGCTCACCCAAACCTGTGTGTGGTGCTGGACACTCCCCAGCTTCATCTGCACGGTTGACAAGCACACGACCTATCTGCTGACAGTGTGGATGAAAGCAGAGAAGCTCAAGTTACTCTTCGGGGTCACTAAAAAACTTTTTCAAAAAACAGTTTACGTATTTTTCATATGTTCATCTATCAGTGACTTCCGGTGGTTTTCCATGCTTTATTCTGCAGTAAGATTTCACCAAGTTTTCTCTGCTTTCCCATAGCATTGCGGAGCAGCAATGTCTGGACCTGCACTCAGAGGAAGAACATTGCTAAGTGTAATTCACTGTGGCTCAGTTAGCATCATCCATTTTGCCTTACTGCAATTCTAATTCCTCAGAGAATACAAATGGAGCAAAACAGAACAGCAGTTAGAATATAGCCAATGAGTATTTGCTGCAGTTTAGATGTCTACCTTTCAGGAGTCCATGCTGGTGTGAATGTGGGTATGTTCTCCACCTTCAGGGGTTATTTTGTCTGGATTTTTTGTTGGGGGGGTGGTTTGGGGCTTTGTTTCTTTTTGGACTTTATTTTGTCTGTGTGTCGATTTGCTCTTTTAAACAGTAAAACCTCCCATGTCAAAGGGACATATACATATAAAAGCTGTACTTGTGTTTTGTAACATTTATAACATTTGTACTAATTCACTGGGGTTTGAAGTTCCACATCACTACTTTTAGAGTGAGTTAATGATGGGAGAAACAGAACTATGACCAAGCAACCATGATCTTAGTGGCTCCACATAGATGGTCCAGCTGTCTAGAGCATATATCAGCCATTATTTCTTCAGATACAGGTACCCAGTTTGTGAACAGATAAACAGACAGGGCTCTGAACCATCACTCAAAGATAAATGGAAATATTTTGATTTGGCATGGGAAAAAACCACCTTCACTGCTACAGCTCCAACACTCATATTTCTTATCCAAGTGTTACAAAAGCAAGAAGTGCTTTTATACAGGTGCAAGGATACCTTACCCTTGCTCAAGGTATATACAGTTTTGAGATCAGAATGAATGTCTGGAACAAGGGATTTTTTGCTAGTCTAAGAAAATATTTACAGGCCTGCAAGCAGTTTCTCAATGAGCCTCATGCTGTCAGTCTAAAGGAAGGCAAAAATCCAGGGCAAAGTCAAAAGCCATCTGATGTCATCCACAGATACTTCAGAAACTTTTCGGAAATAATTGGCCTAATACCCAGAAACATATATGCAACATTTTGTAGGCTCAAACCTTAAAATAAATGCATAAAACTGAAACACTGATTCCACGTCACCGGAACCTTCAAAGGAATTTAAAAGAACTGATCACAAACTCCTATTCAGTCTCAATGCAACTTAGTGTTGGATGCCTTAGAAGTCCTTCCCCAGACCTTTCCAAAAAAGCCAAATCTCTCTTTCTACTCTAAAAGAAAAGAAAAATAAGCTAAGGCACAAGGAAAAAAGCTAAGGTGATAAAAAGTCTTCACATTTCCCTCTTTCAATATCTTTCCCTGCCTTTTGAGACTGAATTTCTAACTTTTCCCCTTTAGACATAACTGTATAGCAAATGTTGTTCCATGAATCAATTTTTTATGGAAGTACACTATACAAATTACCTGAAATAAGGTAAAACTCGTATAAGTCAGATTTTAAGACTAATGAATATATTGATTTCTTTCAACTTATCAAATGTGTTACAGAATAAATATCTTAGTATTTCAAAATAAAACATGGATAATCAAAACAGACTTCTGAGAAAGAAATGTAAGGACTGTCTACATAAATCTGACGACGTTTCAGTACTTAGAAAGATCCACACCTATTCTGATACTGAAAGCATAGCAGCTAGAAAATAAATATTTTGCAGATTTGTAACAGCTGGCATTAAAAGTCAGATTTCCTACCACAAATTCATTCCCAATGAGAACCGCAACAAGGGAAAGTCTGTCACACACAAAAATAGACACAACACTCACTCTCCCAATTCCAGCGCTCAGGTATTAGTGTCCACAGCAACACAGCACTGTTTATTTTATTTATTAAGCACAAAACTGTGAAAATATTAATAATGAATGGCATACATGAACAACAGCCATTCCAATACACAATGAAGGAACATTCCCAAACGTACCATGGAAAGAGAAAAAAACTGCAATGTGACTGGGAAGAGTAACGCCACAAAAACTCCAAGCTAAAGTGAAAAGACATCAAGAAAGGCTCTGTACAGGTACACAGAAGTACTTACGGATTGAGGAACTCCTACAACTCTATGTTTCATATAAGTCTCCTTATAACATTTTTAGGAATTCCCCTCCCCCTAACCTGCTCTGTTAACAACAGTAAGCTTTCTTGATTACGTAACCAACACACATGTAAATAGACTTATGGTATCAGCTTGAATCTCTTTCAATAGTACAATTACGTTCACAGGAATCTTCATCAAGATTTTAGTGAACACAGTGTCATCATCTCCTGTTTGGACAGCAACAAGAGGAGTTATCTGGTCCTGAAAGGGACAGCTTTGAAAAAAACTGCAATTGGTGTATAATCAGGAGTAACATGACCAGGAGCACACTGACACAATGCTTTCCTGCCTGCACTGGTTGCCCTGGATGCTCTATGCACTCTGTGTTTTTTAAGCCACATGTTTTCTGTTAGCCAGAAAGCCAAAAGATCACCTCAGATCTCTGCGACTTCAAAACAGCCCTAACAGCTCAGTTCTTCACAAATAATGGAGACATCTGTAGCCAGGACGACCCATGTCAGGAGCTAGATGCCCAGTTGTGAAATTTCACATTCAGAATCACAGAGTTAGTCACAGGTTCACAATTCACACACCTGATGCACTTACCCAAATTTGCCATTCACTTTATTAATAAAAAGGACATAAGCCTTTCTTTGTAATGAAAAGCAATTTAAAACCCTGATGCCCAGTATCCATCCACACGCAGAGATTTTGTCTGATACATTGGAGGGAAAGATACAAACTACAGCTTACATAAAGTACAGCTCCTAACCTTTTTTACACTCCTGATAGAAGATGCTCCAACAGCACAGTTGTGAATGCAATGAAAAGAAATCAGACACATAAAGAACAATCATTTAGTGCACACATGCAAAGATAAGCACAGACAGTCCCGAGTTCAGGCTTTGACTGCAGCACCTGCAAGACAGACCCAAGCCAGCAGTCGGGCCGGCATGGTGCTGCCCCGCAGCTTTTGCTCACTGGCTTGAGGGGAATGCAGCTACCTCTTCCCGCAGCCTGCTCCACACCAGCCTCTGCAGGAGCTGCCTGACAGCTAACTGACATAATTCCAGCAGGTTTAAATGCTTTGTCTAAAAGTAATTCAAATGTTCTTAGAAACAATTTATCACGTTGTTAAAAACCAAATACTTTATTTACCTGTAGCTCCTAAGATTGTGCCAGATTGAAATCTCACTAGTGTTTTACCTCCAGATAGTCTCCTCTATGAAGATGCGTCGTATGCTACATCATAAAGAATGGAGCCAGAAATCAATTTTTAAGTAATGTATTGGATTTTCAGGATCACAGTATTTTCCAGACAAAGAAAAAAATTTTACTGAGAAAGACTCAAACACGAACAATGATTAATGACCAACTCTGAAAAGCTAACATCTTTTAATCATCTGTCTGGACTTTCAGTCTCCTCCAAGCAGGCTGAGTTCTACTGTGCTGAGCTATGGATGCAACTCAGGTAAGACTGCAAAGCAGCTGGGCTCACGGGGGGCTACTCTAAGAGTATGTCAAATGCCAAGAACCAAAAGCTTTGTTTCTAAATGGCAGAAGTTCCAAAAGCAAGGGGGTAAAATGTATTGGCCAAAACCATGATATAGGATCAGATTTTTGTCAACAAGCTTAGCACACAGGACAGAAACAAGTGAGGCTTAATGAAAATGTCAAGGAGCAAGAAAAAGACATGAAAGGTTTTCCATGATCTAAACATTGTTCTGCACAGATGAGTTTATTAGTACTGAACAGCCAATAACAGACCCAATATTCATAAGTGACTTTCTGTTTTGCACTTAACAGTTCCAGTCCCAAGTCTGCTTCTTATGATGTCAGTAGTCTGCAAAGACCCTTCTTACTATTACTGTACTGGGGACAGACAAAACTAGTGATGGGTTGGGGGTGGCAATTTATTAGTAGTAGCTGGCAGCACGTAGCAGTGCTTTATAACTGAACTTTGTAGAGTTCTTGTTCCATTTAATATTAACTCCATTAATTTCAACATTGTTAAAGAAAACCAGAGTAAAGTCATGCTAAAAATCAAGTATGAGAAATGCTGCTAGGGTAATATCACAGGAGGAAGGGTATTATGATGAGCAGTGTTCTCAGCAAGCCTAGCAGCTCCAGCCTGCCCAGGGAGATAGATACAGCTGTAGCATTTCGAAGCTAATGCCCTCTGTCAGGAGCTGCAGCAGCGAAGAAGCCTGCACGCAGCCATTTCTGCCACTCCTGCTCGCTGCAAGAAGCCTTTAGCAGGACAAGACAGGGAGAGAGGAATATCAACAAAGTCGATGTGAAAGTAAATGTTGTTTGAAAAAGCACAGGGACATAGACAAGTAGAACACTCGTCAAACATAAATAGTGTTTTAGTTTTGCTTGGTGATGACTACAATGTATCATATCTTAGCTAATTCAGTCAGTATACTTTGCTGAAGAGAGTTACCTAACCACATTCACAAGTCTTCAAAGGAGAAATACTTTCATGGTGGTGTAGTCTTAACTCGCTCTGAAGTGTTAAGATTCACAGCATCCAGTCTTAGATTTTTGGGGTGGGTGGAATAGTTATTAGAAGCCTATTACTACTACTACATCAGAAAGCCTATATAATCCATTCACAACCTAGAATGTCCCCAAAAAGCGTACTGATATGTCAATCTGCCTTCCACAGACTTCCTACCTATTTCTAAAAATATCTGTGTTGTTAAATAGCCGTGTAGGATTTGTTTCAAATAATATTGATATTGTATACATTGTATGCATGTATATTGCAGCATCTGAATAAAGACATAAAAAGCATAGCATCCTTGTCTGTTGTCAATTTTGCCTGGAGGTGAGGCAAAACAATTCCTCATCTACTTCCTTTTTTACTTACAGTCCACTTTTCCACTAATGCATTCTGAAAGAGTCCCATTCTTATGAGCCTTACCTACTTTGACCTTGTGTCTATAAGGCATTCACTGTAAAGCCCCAGCGTGCATTGTCACAACAGATATCTGCTAATTATGACACTGAATTTATTGTACAACAACATGAAAGTCAGAGAACTCAGCACTCCCAGTAAATGGAAAAAATACATTTACTGTATTTGTATTACCCAAAGATATTTGCAGATTTTTAAACTCTTAGAAGTGCATAAAACATATTAACTATAAGCAACTAATTTCCAGCAGAGATGCAAATCAGTGCCTCAAGAACTGCAAGTGATACCAGAACTCTGAATCACCTATTTATAGATACCAGTTAGCTTAAAATGTATGTTTTCACTATTAGTGAAGGTGGCAAAAATCACTGATTATATTTCAGAAAATGGATGTTTCCTTTCCTCATTCTAGACATTAAACTCGAATCAAGTACTTGCTGTGTAGTACTAGACATACACAGGACATTTCAAAGATGACAAAGATGCAGATCAGGCAAAAATATCAAACTAATAACCTAAAAGTTATGTTCACGTCTTCTTGAAGAATTAAGATCTCTAAGGAATCTAAAGTAAAATATTTTTAACCCTCCGAAACGAAGTGCAGTTATAGCTCTAGCACTTCACAAACACACTACTGCAACGCCAAGATAAAGACAAAATCCCACCTTGCATCCAAAAAGCTCTTTGTTACATTCCAAAAGATTTTTAAAGGAACTTTGCAAAATGTTCTTGAACCTCCAGGTCATAACACAGTACTAATTCCTGCTGGCACAGCTCTGCAGTTACCTTGTACAGCTCTCCTATGCAGCGTACTCCAAAACAGCAGTTTCATAAATCAACACGGAATGTACTCATAAAAAAACACGGGGTTTTTTTTGTAAAAATAATATTTGAAATGTTTCGCCTTTTTCAAGTAAATGTGTTTGTTCGTATTTTATTTAATGCATTTTTTAGCATTTTGTGGGTTTGGTGCATAATAGAAATTTCAAAACAATTCCAAACATTTCCAAGACATTTCAATCTCAGTGAAAGTAAAATATTCCAATTTCATCTTCCTGATTAAATGTTTCTGTCAGAGAAAAAAATTTACGTGTACAGTTTTCTGTCTAAGCAGGCTTTGCCATCACAGCTAACATTCCATATTCAGACTCCAATTGCACATCAAAGCTTTACTTTTAAAATCAGCAAAGACGTAAGTTTAACCTCAGGAGACTATGCTGTCTTAGAAGTTAAAACATTCAGTGCTGCTACCAACAATTCTGCTTTTGATATATCAATTTCTAATGAGAATCACTGAACTGAAGTTTCTCAACAAGCATTATCAGTTATCTTTGGTGACTTGCAAAACCTTCTACTGATTCTACAGAAACTAAGGTTTTCACTTGAATTTCTATATAACCTTCTATACTAATTACTTTAATATTTTGTTTGCTCCCTGCAACAACTTTCACTTCTACTTTTTCTCCCCTACATTAATCCACAATACTATCATCTTTCCTCAGTTGCAACAACACAAGAAACAGCTTTAATTAGCACACGTTTCCAAAACTTTATCACTAAGTACTTGTAGCAATGTGCGCTGTGTCACAACCCCTCCACAGTGAATAATTTCCTGTAACCAAATAAACGAAAAAAATAAACAATACAAGAATTTCTTTTAAACATGCATTAAATTTCAGACAGAAAGGCAACTGAAGGTTCAAGAAAATACACATTTGTCAATTGCTGGCTAAAATTCCAAAATATTTCATCATTATGTCAGTATCTTAAAGAATTATTCCCAGGAAAAAAAAAAAAGCGTTTTTCCCCTCTATTAGCTGCTCCACATATAATCTCTTTTAACACAGAAACATATTTAGAAATCTCCATGCACATTCATCTGTATGTCCTTCAGCAGTTCAGCATCTTCATTTTCTGCAATGCCCTAAAATAACTTCCTGGGAGGCACAGTATTGTCCTCTTGCACCAAATACTTACCTGTCTCAAAGTAAACTTTTTTTTTGTTTTAAGAGATATTAAGGTCCTTAATTACTGTCTTAATATTTCCTCCCCTGCTTTGTAATATAGTGAAGGTACATTCATGACATATAACGCCTTGTCTCTTCACTGAAAGGAAGATGTGCCTGACTGACTCCCTGTCATTTCAAGGGTACAAGTTTTAATCCCCATGTGGATCAGTCCAGCCTCCATCTTTCAAGACAGAAGATCTGCCACCTTGCAAAGGGTTGTATATTCCCCTTTGCTATGCATCCAAATCACCTGAAAAAAAATTATAGTGCAAGTAAGAGAAAACGCTTATTTGTAGAGCCTTTTCTTAGATTAGGCAGATCAGCAACGAAAGACCAGCTCAAACACTGGCTACAAACTTAGCTGATCAGGTACTGCAAGCAGAACCTGGCTGAAGTAAATGCACTTCAACTACAAATTTGTATTGGATGCTGCTCTCCAGAAAAAAGCAATACAAGAGAACAACTGAGAGTGAGCAGGGTTACAACTTTCCAAAATTAGCCTGACATGATCTAATTCAGCAACGTGAGTCCAACTGCTGCCTCTCAAAGCAATAGTTAAATGAAAACTGTCTGTTACTACTTAATTAATATGACCCAGCCACACACATTAATAACTACTTTTTTTTTTTTAATGGTAGCTTGCCTCAAAGTTTCCACAGAATTCTCTTAAGCACCTAAAGAGAGACTTTTATACACATATTTTATATATGTAGCAAGAAGGCTGGCAAAGAAAGGCCAGGATGATACCCTGGAAAGATAAACGCATCTATCAGTGTTTTAGAATAAAGAAATACCAACTCCCTTTGCTGTGTGAGGCAGTTTCTTTATATCCAAATCTGTGCTCTTATTTAACATAAGTTTCTAAATCCTCTAAAAATTGCAGCCACCATTTGTTGCTATGAGGAGAAAACCCTACATCATTTTAACAATTGTATGTACTAGTAATGTTCAACTGTTGCTGCCAGCGATTTTTTCCATGTATCATGCAAATACATCACCTGTCATACAAATGTATATTCTTAACACTCTGTTGCTGTAAGATTAATTTATCTACAGTGCCAGGAATGCAGCCTTGAGGAAAAAAAATATTAAAAATGGCTTTGTTGCTTTCATCTTGATGTTATTTTAATGTGAATGTTTCATTACAGCAATATATCTATGATCAATGAGGGAGAACATTTACCTCTTTAGCTACTTAAAATCTATTTAAATGGCCATTATGAATGATTGTAGAACTAATTAATTTGTCTTCAAAACAGTCTCAGAATTTAGGAAGCATTTTGTAGACATAAGCAGATCTTTAACAAATCTCAAAATAAATATTTGACCAAGCCAATAGAGTAAATACACATCTCAAAACATTTACCCAGGAAGCCATAGCCGGCTCTTTTTAGGTCAGGTTAAGGGGTATATACATATATTGGCTGAAGTTAAGATGGATTTCGGGAGGGTGGGGGGTGGTGGTGTCAATTTTTTGTGAAAATAGAAGATGGAAGAATAATCAATCTATTCATGCGTGATTTAGCAAAGCATAAGAAAGTATATTTTTCCCAAAAAACGCAATCTTAGGTTGAGGATGAGAGGTTGTTTCTGAACCTCTGTATTTCAGTAGCGCCAAACTCTGTAGGCAAATCTTCAGATCTGAAATCAACATCATTCTTCAACCTCTACTTCTCCCGGCTTCAGGAAACAGCTATCTGAATATTTGCATTTTTAATACCTCCAGACTGTGGGCTCTAGACTACACCCCATCCTACAGTATTTGCATCATTCTAGCTGGAGGGACTAGTAACCAACAACTACTTAAATCTGCCTGGATTGTTGTTAAGATATAAGAGAAGCATATTATGACTACTCAGATGTATGATTGTTTTAAATTACCACCTGCACATTAAGAAGTAGTAAGGATTAAATTTAAGGCTTCAAGAACCTGTTTGTCCTTAATCTTATTATTTTTTGTTTTTATAAAATTTTTGTTACAAGATCGGATGGATTTCTTGTACTTATGCCCTGACCGAATATGAACTTAAAAAAAAAAAAAAGGTATTCCATTCTACATAGATATGGTTGCGAGATGTAAACATGTTACGACATTCTAAAAGATAACAATGATATAAAAATTAAGTGTAACATTTAAGAGAAGAATTGCTATATTTTATGACAACCATGATTTTCTATATCTAATATGAAATCAGATCTTAATTAACTTACTTTTAGTCTTCTTGAATCATTTATAGTCTAGCTACATCTTTCAATACACCACTGTTAATTGTCATACAAAAAATTGCAACCAAAAGATCGTATAAATTGATTTTTTTATTCCTCTATTATTTTTCTGGATGGATTTAGCTCAAGAGCATGACAGTATTCTGCTGTTTCCACAGATCCCTCATATAGCTGCAAGGAAACATTTTAAAAGAATGCCTACAATTTTCCCTAATAATGAAGTTTTAAATTCACTAGATTCATCAGTAGCGTTTTCAGGTTCTGCTAGTTTTTAAACCATAGCGGAATTTCCACTTGTTATTCCAGGAACTTTTTATTCTGGGTGATTTTACCGGAAATCAGCAGAAACACATTTACAAATACTTAGATGTTGGCCAAATTCATCAGGCTTCACATAATTAACCACACACTAGTCACACCTGCTTTGAAATTTACAGGATCATAAATACACTTGCAGGAGGCAACATACCTTACTTTCTGTCATTCAAGACCTATTCCATGTACAAGATTTTTAATGCCTTATCAATAATACAGATGAAATAGTGCTCTTACAGTTCATGGGCTATACTGAAATAAACTTCTGCAGAAGATTTCCCATATGACTGTGGCCTGTTCAATTTAATAATCTAAAAGGAATGGTAATACAGATTGCCACAGCCTGTGCAGCCAAGCTTGCTAATGTCCTTAAAGAATTCTGTGGAAAGACTGGAAGAGTGCCCAAGGTATTCCGTAGGTAATTCAAAGCTTCCCAACAATTCCATAAAAACTGAACTTTGTCAAAGCAAGAAACCTGTCCTCAATGCTGAGGCGGCAAAACTAAATCTCACAGCATCAAAATGGGTTGTGGAAGCAGTCGAGAGGGCTGGAAAAAGGGGCTGTGGAGACTCCAGCGCCTGGAACTGGGGTCAGTAATGTTGCAGGGGTCTTTGTGCCACAGACTCCCTCTTTTTTCACCCTTCCAGCTTCCTAGAACAGCCTCTACCTCCACAGTGCTGCGGGTGTACGCAGGTTTACACTGCCAGGAGCAGCCCCATCTCTGTCGGATGCAGCAGTAGGAGAGCTTTACAAACAGAACACCAGAGTGGCAAATGAGGCCATGCTTGCTGCTGGAGCGGCCAATCTCCATCTCTTAACGTAGTCAAAGCAGACAGACAACTGTGCTAGGTGGCAACCTACTTTGCTTATGCTTATGCCTAAAGCCAAATTTGTGTATTACCAAAATGGAAGGTGACAGAATAACACAAAACAGTTTGAGTCAGTAGAAATGTACGCTGCAGCACTCAATTACAGCTGGGTGAATTAAGGACTGTGTTACAAATTTAATTCTCCCGCACGCACACTTTGCAAGTCAAGCTATTTCTTTCAGTACTAAAAATTCCACTGAAAAATTATCTGAAGATCTTACCACCCAATAAATGAATTAATTCAGCTCGTAATTTCTACCCTTGGAGAAGCACGAACACAAGTCATTTTGTAGGAAACTTGTTTTCCTATTTTAAGGGGACAGAAAGGGAGAAGGAATTATCTTTACACCTTTTTTCTGTCCTGTCTAAATCCCCTGCACAGCACTAACTTCAGTTACATTTGGCGAGCCCAATCAGACGACCATTGCCAGAGTGACGTAGAGTCTGTTCTGCATCGCACAGTGCTGAGCTCAGACACTGATTCCAAATTGTGACTGTCTACTGGCTCTACAGATAGTATTATCAGCCAAAAGGCACCATGTTTTATCAAGTCTCTTTACCCATTCCTACTGTACAAACTTTCCCAGTGAAAAGGTAGCTTTTTTTTGCATGCCAAGCCCTCATTCTGACTGAAATTACTTACAAAGACTCCATCCTACAGCTACTTTTGAAAGCATTAGCATCTTCACTATCTTAGCATTTAAGTTAATTCAAACAATATAATTCCTAAACACAAACTTATTTTTGCGTCTATAGCTGTAAATACTATCCAATTCAAGACATCTTCATTTCAAAAACTGTTTCCATTGATAAAAGAACTCTCAACATACAGAAACAATTGTACCTTCATTTACATACCTGCCTCTATTCAATTTTTCTTCCACAATTCTTACTTAGAAAAAGCTATCCAAATGTTTAGATTAGGCCACTAACTCAGCTTCTTTACATGTTCTTAATTCATGGAACACAGCATAACACTGTGTCTGCTAATCATGATCCTAGCTCTGTAATGGGAAATTCAGGAGTCTGATCCCTTGATTTGGATCCATATGCTATGTTCATTTTACAATAAATTACTTCTCAGATAATCTAATCCAGAAGCAAACTACATTGCTCAAACTAGTACTCTTTGAACATTATGCCAAAATTAGTCTCTACCAGAGATATGCAAAAGAAAAATGTCAGATTTCAAAGCACTGTAAGACTGCTGGAGAGAATCTCAACAGCCTAAGACCAGTTCTACCACTCAAAGCTATCTGTGAACCATGACTGAATAGACAGGCCAAACTTTTCAAAGGTACCATAATATTACTGAACTTACTGGCCTATTTTTAACCGAAGTCTGAATCCTTCTGAAGATCTCCACAGGCTTCTGAAGTTGGCCATCCAAATATCAAAGCACCCAAAACTAGAGATCATTTTGGAAAATGCCACCTGCATTCAGCAGTTGCCTATAGAAACAATTCTCTTGTAAGCATTTAACTCATGCTTTGCAGGGCACTGCGGAATACATAAATGTGATAAACTTCATACGGAAAACCTCTGTTTGCCATTTTTGTTGCATATAAATAGAAAGGTCACAGGTGTCGCATTTTACAGTACCAGGAAAGAAGGATCTTTCTCTAAATTATGTAAACCATGAAATGACAGAGATGGAAACGTCTGGCTTACTGTAAGGTGTTGTATCAGTAGGATCAGGAGGTGGAAAATTTTCTGTGAAGTTGACATTACACAAGTCTGTACTACAGCAGCAGAAGCGGTATGTTCCATTCTGAATCAAGGAGGGGGTGGTTGTAACTATACACTCCTCAAAGTGACACTCTTGTGGGTCTCCTATATGAGACCAGCAACCTGTAAAAAGAGGCAAATTAAAGAATTCTTTTTAAAGAAGGCATAAAATTAATTCTATCACATGGACAATTAAACACATCTATAGGAATCCATACATTATCTACTACAACGTAACACAATGGGGTGTAAAACAATTATTATAATTTCCTTGTCTGACTTCACTACCATCTTTTAAACCAAAAACTGAAGAATTTCTTTCAGAATTTACAACAGCCAAGGAGAAGAAATATGGGCAGCAATAAAGGCCAGCATCAAAGGTGTCCAGCTGTTAACCTCAATACGACAAAACCTGAATTCTTGAGCCTTCTAAGCAGAAGTATGTCATTCCTCACTTCTCTGATACCACAGACACTATTACCACCCTCTGGCCCACAGTCTATATGAAATCGTGACCTAGTCCCCTCCTTAGAGCTAGGCCACAAGACTGCATCTATAGTTCGGTGCTTCTTGTGTAATTTCTAAAAATTCTGTCTTTCCTCATTGTCAACATCACTGGACTCTTTCACAGGATCACCACTTATTTCTTGGTTAATGCCACGACCTTTCTCCCTGCAGCAAGTGTTCTTTCCCAAGTATGGTCAATAGCAGTTAAATGTCGTTTATGCACAAATGCCTGGAAAGGAAAGAGGCAGCGTGGGGGCAGAGGTGAGCAGACTGCTTCCTTCAGCAGATTACCGGATCAAACATGAAACAACAACACTGAGTACAACTGTACAGGATGTTTATAAATACCAGTTTTCATTCAGCCTTATAATACATTAACTTCTATCCAAGTAACCAACAGCAGCATCCCTGAGAATGGCAATTAGAACACAGCTCCAGCAACTGCAAGACCCTCTACCCCTGCCTACCACCATCACTCTCCCTGCAGAACACCAGCGAATTGACAGTTAGTGAAATGTGACAGTTTTGTGCTATATCTTCCATTTCCTTTGTAAACAAATATCCAATCAATGCAAATATATATTTTTACTTAATGAGACACTTGTTAAAAAATTTATCACTACATCAATACATATATTGAGCTATATTCAAGAAAGTCATCTTCCTCTGGACATCCTAAGTGACAAGCAATTCGAATGTTTTTTTCCTTCAACTGTGCATTGATCTCTTCGGTCTCTTTTAGAAGTCATTTATTTCAAACAAACGTTGTGGTCATATTTCAAATTGCTAAATGGGAAGTTTAAAATTATGCATTTGTACAATGCATAAACAAACTGTCTAGCTTTGCAGCTGTGCATCTTCGTGTCGGCTGGCTAGATGGCAAAAAGCGAAAAAAGTAGCAAAACTACTGCATTTACACTGAAATGTTGCATACCTTGTTTTACAAGATGTATGTCTCCTTCTCGTGTTTTTTCCCAAAGTCCATAGCAGGTACTACCTTTCACGCACAAAATTGTGCCATTCTCCTGCGAGATTCGGCTTTCACTGATCCCATGGTCCTGCTGATATGGATCCTTAAATGCACACAGCCGCTCCTCACTCTGCACAGCTTTTGACAAAGAAAGGAAAATGTTTTTTGTTAGTGATTTTATGCATAAAATATTAACTTTAACAAGGGCATGATTAAGGTCTTCTGGAAACCTATATTCAAATCATCCTGAATTATATATATCTGTTCTTTAAACTGTTCTCTAACAGGCAGAAATAAAAACGAGGTCTATCCTGAAGTTATGTTCATAAAGAGGACAAAAAAGACCCTCAGCAGATGTTTCAAAATAAATGTGCAAATGTCTGAGGTTCACAGGTGCAGAATAAAAATTTCATTGCATAGACTCCATCATCTGCATCATTTGTCCTTAAGCATAAGTTATGCAACTGTTAGCTGGTTTCTTCAGCAACCGCACATGTTGCTGTTGCAATGTGGTGTTGTTAATTGTTTTCAGATCCTAAACCAAGATGATCTTTTTCAGACTGCCATCCAACCCAGTGCCTACCTAACTCAGAGGGTTTTTTCCACTATCCTTCTATTGACCTATCTCTTTTTTCCACGTTATCCAGCTGCTGCACTGACATTTACTTCTTTTTGCTCTGCAATCTATCAGTTTGGGCTCTTTCACACAACTTCCTCAGTGGCCACCAATAGAAATAACTAATGGCTGAGTAAAACCCATACGATAAGACCCATAAGACTGCCTGTAAACAGGAGCAATGCTGTGTGTAGAGTGTCCCTCCCTGTGGTGTGTCCTGCAGGAACATTATAAATTATACAAAGACAGTGCAAAAATAAATAACCGTGATCACCTGAAAAATCTTTGGACTGTTTTATTAAAACAAACCCAAAACCACCCACAAAAAGCATACTGATTTTTACAAGAATATTTAATCAACAAACTTGAAAAATTTAGTATCTTAAGAACTCATATGCTTTACGTGTATGTATGATTACTGCTTTTTTGTTTAGATCACCTCAATGAAAGAAATCAACCCTGCAGATATGCCTCTGTCATCTTTTCTTTAGAGAGAGTAAACACGTGCAAACAATAAACTCTTCAGAAAGGCATCAAGTCCAAGATAAATAAATCCTACATTCACAGTGAACATGATACTTAGAATATTTTCATTCTTCCCTTGAATGATTTTATAAAATGCACGGAAAGCTAGGCGTGTAAGTACAAGGCACTTAAGTATTATTCAGTAGTACAGCTCAGCAACCATCACAGTAAAAATTTGTATTACGTGTCTCAACAACCAGATTTCATCTAGTTCTTCAACTTACATGAAAGCACTGGTAAAGAACAGATGCAATATGGAGTAGATTGGTACTGTATATGTATAAAACATCTCCTCACTGAGGATTTACTTAATTGATCATTCTGCAGCACTGACCTCAAAGAAGCCATGTTTCAGCCAGGCAGACTTACTGCAAAAATGCTGTTTCATTGTGTCACTAGCACAGATGATTGGGTAGTAGAAAGGCAAACCAAGACTCAGATACCTGATTCACTTCTAAGGCCATTACTATTCACTAAGGAGTCAAAATTCAAAATTATTTTATGGTAAGACAACCATAAATAGCTGCACCATCCAGAAAAGCAGTCTGTCAGTGACTCCCAGTTTATTCTGTGGCAGCTGTAATTAAAGTAGTACAATGTAGCTTATTTTTTTAGCGGTCTGGTAGGGCATATACAATCAGTTGAGCTGCACGTCAGCTCAGTGGTGGTAAAACTCTCAGCTGAGGAGAGAGGAACTTCTCAAGTCACAGTAATTCAATCACTTGCAGCTCCACATACTCCAATAACCTGGCCAGCAGTCTGTGCCACTCACCCACCTCTCTGCACATTGGTCAGTGTACAATTTACACTTTAGATCTGGAACTAGAGTTCTGAAGTGATAAATACATTTATTATGAAGCAGTGGCCCTACATTCAGAAACTCAGCTGTCTCAATTTCATATCTAACTTTTTTCTTTCTAAATGAGTAGAGTTAGCCGAGTCACTGAGGACAAAAACGTCACACACTAACAGCTAGCATATGCTGCCTCAAGCAGTACTTGCCAGTCGCACGTAGTAGTTTTATTCTCAGGAACAGCTGAGTATGCCAGGCGTGAAGCATCTGTCCTGCATTCTCTGCTCCATGACATGGGACTGGCCAAGAAACAATGTATGAAAGGACAGTACTACACTGCCATGAGAGAACTGGAGCTGTCTAACTTTTTGAAAATCGAAAGGAGAAAAAATTATCACGGAAATACAATTTTCAAGAGAGAACAGGAGAGAATTATATGGCCTTGTGAAATACGATATATCTGCTCCTAGGGACACCATGAAGGTTTTAAAATCAGTTGCATGTGATAGTTTAGTGGGACTAAGGTCATCTGAGATGTTGGTTGTTTACAGAATGCTCAGACTGCCCCAGGATAAGCCCTTTCATAATTTGCCCCTATTGTGAAAAGTAAATTAAAAAGAACAGCATTTGTAAAGCAGCCACATGGATTTGGTTTCCTTATCAAAAACCTGTGGTTAAAAAAAAAAGTAATTCCAGGAAAGTCCACTTGCATAATAACGCAATAGTTTTTTTTTAAAAAAAAAAAAAAAAATCAAAATATTTTAACCTTTGTTCTAAAGGAAGAAAAAAACCAAGACCAAACACCCTTTGGTTTTGCTTTCTACTCAGAAACTAGTTACATGTATCACGTGAGTGCTCCACAGACACAGACAGCTTTAATTGCTTACTTGCTGGTCTCTTAATCTCCTAGGAACAAGGTTGAGAGGTAAGAACATGGAGAAGATACTTAAAAAGAAAAGTTGCTAACCGTCATGCCAGATGCTGTCCAACCACGTACTATAGAAAATAACAGTTGCTACCAAAGGCTTTTCTGATTTAAAAAAATGTATTGCCCCATAAGAATACCTGAGAGGGGAGGAAAGGGCAAGCATGAGAAAGTACAACATCCACAGCTAGCAATCTGAGTGCCTATCTTTATCAGTTTTCTAGAAAACTAATAAAAACGCAAGTTAACTTGCCACAATTTAACGTCAGATGATCTCAGTGGGAAACTCTGCCAACAAAAAATAAAGGTTACTCACCCAACAACTAGAGTTTTCATGCTGATCGCTGCACATTCCTGCCTCGATTATGACTTACGACTAGTACAATCCCTGTGGGAGCAGTGCCCACTGCAACACTCTGCTGACCCCTGACCCCTCCCTGATGGCATGGAACATCTGGTGAACAGGGGACTCATAACAAAAGCTACTTTATTTTTCTCTATGGCCTCTGTAGATTCATTGTTGAAGCTGTAATGCCGAAGAAAATTGGGTAGGGCATTCAGATGTCCAGAAACCTCTCGAAGAACAACAGAATAGATGAACCATTTCAATTTCTTTGCATGATTTCGACACATTCCTGCTCTGGGAATCTGGCAGCAAGGTTTGCTTCTTCCAGGCAGTGGAAACTAGTCAGCTCTTTTACTACTGGAATACTTTTAAGTCAGGCCTTGAAAGCAACCTCCAGCCTAGATGAGTAAGTCTTAAACCTTCCCCAAAAGAAACGGCAATACTACTACACAAACACACAGAAGTACTGGCATGCCTATTCTAAACCTTATCACAGAAATCTTACCCTTCAAGGTAAAAATACTGTTGCTTATTTGGATTTACTTGTTCCTCATGGATGACCTTTTTATGCAAGTTTTCAGTCATCACAGGAGCCAACAGCTATGCATGGTGCAGTCAGAGCTAAAACACATTTACCTGTCCCCTGGGAGCTGTGCAACTGAAACATGAAAGGGCAGCTGCTGATGCTCTCTATAGCAGCTTAGCTGGAAACAATTCCAAAGCTGCTTCCTCCAAAACTCCATCCTTGGAAATATTCAAGAGCCATCTGGACATGGTCCTGGGCAACCAGCCCTAGGTAACCCTGCCTGAGCATGGGGTTGGACAAGATTACTTCCAGAGGTCCCTTCCAACCTCAACTGTTCTGTGACTCTTGCAGGACACAGGTCTCAAGGTACTCAGTGTGCACCAACCAGACAGAAAAATTATATTCCTCAGCTGAGTTACTGGCTACTTTCTGTCTCCAAGGCAGGGGAAATCATAGGGAAAGACCAGAACTACTGGATTCTCTTGATTAGCTTCAGTTCAAACAGATCCAAACCCAACGAAATACCTCAATGTTAAAATCTTTACTGAACAACAAAAGCAATTAAACAACTTCTCCTATAAAGACTGAGGCTCTTGAACTGATCCATCTGATATATCCAGGTCATTTGGTACCTATATCAGAAAAATAAAAAATGAAAGGCAAAGCCCCTGCAGACAAATGTGCTCACCATATATTAAGGACCCATGAACAGTTCACTGTGCAGTGCCCTTTTCCTTACAGATTTCACAGACCGAAGATGCACCAGCAGTGTATCCTCAAATCGGCAAAATACAGAAGCCGTTTATAGATCGAGCTATACAGTATATCTGTCCGCACACAAAATGTCCCGGCATACAAACAAAACCAAGACCTAGCACCAAAACAAGTGGCAGCACAGGTTTCTCAAGACATCTGCTGAATGGCTGAAGTCATCTTTCAGAGCCCTGTTCTTACTAAGAAAACTCTTACTCTTACTAAGAGAATTTTAACAGGCCCTTTCAAGCTACCCATCTCATTATTCCCACAGAAGTTAAGCATCACAAAAATAACTGCAGTAACATCAGTAAAATTAATTTCTATTGCTGTTTCTCTATAAACATGTAATTCTATAACAACTCTTTCATCAATAGGTCTAAAGCACAACAAACAGAAAAAAACTGCCAAAGATGCATGTATTCCCCCAAAGAATTTAAACCTACTGAATCAAATGAGCAACTTCTTTTTTTGGTGGGGGTTGATGGGGGATGCACAGCTCTGGAGAGTTCATTGTACTTAAACGCAGTTATCTGATTAGACATAAGTGTGATTTTAGAAATACAGAAATTATGACTGCTAAAAGGAGAAAGTCACGTTAAAGGCTACCTCCAAATCATCTACTTATTATTACTTTCACAATACATAAGATGTAAGAGAAGGACTTATAGTACTTTTATTATCTTCATATGGTAAATTCCATTCTAAATTACTTTTGTTCATCATACAGAACTTGTAATACATTCAGGTCTTTTCTAATTCACCTTTAATGAAAGACTATGAGCGATATTTTGAAACAAACAAATGGCAATTGAATGCTTACATGTCATATGCCACTGAAAAACTGGCTACTACAGACAACTGTCTTAGCAACAGATCGGCTGACATTGAAAAGGACAAAAAGGAAAATCTGAACAACAAATCATTAGGAATTTATAATGAAAAGCCTATTTTCCATTCTCTTTAAATTGTGTACCAGACAAACTGCGTCAAAATAATTCAATAAAAATAATAAAATGAATACAAACTTCCGTTCTCTTATCCAGCAGAGATTTCCAACAAAGACAAGAAAGGAAGGCACCATTCCCAGAAGTTCTAGCAAGGGAAAAAACAGTGAGAGTAGGGCAAGCTCTTCACTTCCCCATCATAAACCAGAGAAAAAACCAAAAATTAGTTGCTCCCCGGCCCATTTTATACCCTTATTTTAGAAAACACACCTTGCTGTCCCTTTTCAAAAATATGCTTAAAACATGAGCAGCATTACAACTGAGTATGGGTGCTTCAAGAAGTAATCTAAGAAACATTAACTGTTCTTAGCTTTCCTGCTTGGCTGCCACTACTGGTGTGTGTAATCACCACACACATATTAGCAGACTTAACTTGGAACAGATTGTGAAACCTTATTGTCATATTCCAAAATGAGAATGGGGAAACAGGCTACTTTAAATTATGCTCCTGAAATCATAAAGCAACTGGGAATCGCCCATGGTTTCCCAAGTCCATCCTGTGGCTCACTCTTACTGCCGCAGTGCTCTGGGGCACATGGAGTTCATCTTCATGCCACTACACAGCCTCAGCAAAAAGCACCAGGGTTCAGGAATTTCCTTTTGGCATATGGTTCGGGTTTGGATACAATTACAATCTTAGTGTTTATCGGTTCTACAGTATACAAAAAAAAGCTGAAACCCCAAGTTATTATAAGAAAAATACTACATTGACACTTTAAAATATTTTCTCCCTGTAACTATACTGCTGTTTCCAACTGCTCAGGAACAGAGAAGTGATTCACACAAATACATGAATTCTGGATGTTTGCAGTCATTCGCTACAAATCCACCCTGAGATACATTTATTATTAGAGTACTTGCCTCTATGCCCCACTGAAGCTATTTCTGGACAGCAAAGATCAAAAGAAAATTACAAGTATATTTACTGTCTGTGTCAGATATCTTCTGCACTATGAATATATGATTCATCTGTACTAGGATGAGTTCAAACAAATGAATATACTGTTATTGCTTTTAATATACTAATTCTTTCGTGACTATTTTGTGTTCTAGGAAAACATAATTACTGAAAACAATTACAACACTGAAAATCCTTAGAACATGAGTCATGTTTTCATTAATAGCATAGGAAGTCAGTTCCATTAGTACTTAATCAATGCTTCCTGTCCTTACATCTATTCAATGCAGTGTATGGAATTTGCATCAAGTGCAAAGGGAGGGGGAAAGCAAGGAAAAAGGACTCAAATGCTACCAAGAATTATTCTACTGCATGTTCTGTCAGGATTAAATAAACATCAACATTTGCAACTTCACGATTAATGCCACGCAATACATTTTGTGATGCAAAAGTCATGAATAAAGAAATCTGAGATAACAGTAAGAAGACAGACTTGTACATAATCTTCAAGAATAGACTTGCTGGCATCATAGACCACACACACAGGTACCATGTCGGTACTTCTGTCCAACTATCTTCATGACCACATAAGTGAAGACTTGAAAAAAAAGACAAAAAAATATTTCTAAGCATTTCTTTGCCTGTAATTCAACTGGGAAACTCACTAGGCTGCAACAGATTCATTGAAAAGACTAAAGGTTTCTTCTTGTAACTCGTCTTTTGAATTAGTGAGATTTTCATCAGAACAGCCATAGACACAAAACCTGTTTTCTTTTGGCCCTGTCAGCTCTCTGTGGAGTTCTTTTATTTACACAATACAGGGAAACATCACTGCCCTCGAGGCAGGGTTATGAGATAGCACGTGTCCTCATAATGCAAACTACTAAAAGGAAGGCGATTAAAGTAATGGACATCAGGAAGCTCCTTTGAGTATATCTTTTCAACTACTGATAGCTGAATTATGGCGTGATGTACAAACAAACAGAATCTTGAAGAAAACGTCACTTAGCAAGCACGCTACTGCTGCTTTTTTTAATCTTTTTTTCCTCAGAGTTTTTAACTACAAATATTTCTAAATGTGTATACACTTACATAAAAATATATCACGCGCAGATGTCTTTCAAAAGAAGTCATTCTTCTACAGACAGACCATCCTTAATACTAACTTAGAGATGGAGGAAGAAAGCTAAATTGTTGGTAATCTTCCATGTATTTACACTTACAGTACTCTGCTTTGCAGCATGATTGGCCAACTGCACAGCAGAGATGTGGACTGAGTGGTCAGGAAGAGAAATAAACTCTCTGTTTAAGGACTGGGCGTGAGAGCATGAAGGTCTACACCAACCCGGAACGGCCCAGGGAGCTTTTGAGCAACAGGTGAGGAGCAGTACAGTGCGACGCACAGTCAGGGAGCACTTGGTCGGCAGACAGCACAGCCCATCGCTTTACAGCAAACTTCTATGCTAGAAGCCCTCCAAGTGGGCTCCACAAACACAACTGCTACATTAGCCTTTTAGAGACAAGGAATACAAAAGAATGGAGATTTGCACAAGAGTACAGTAGGAACTTCCAGGAGGGAAGCAGGAAAAGTGAAGAAAAATGCTTCAGAAAGTTACATCTGTGGTCACAAGCTTTCCTCTCCTTCTAACAAAAAGAGAGGAAGTAAACATCACAATCATTAAAGCTCCCCCTATATTTTATAGAACTTATTACGTACCTCAAGATACACTGCGAAATATATTTTGACAACAAAAGCCTGATCTGATCTGAATACGGTGGAGTACAAAGCATAAAGCATAAAAACATTTACTCTCGACTTCAAATGCTTGTTTTTTGCAACAATCTTAGAGCTTCCACAATTTTAATAAAGTTGAAGACGACTATTTTCTTTGGGGGTTCACACAGCAGAAAGCATCTCTGTGGCTTCAAATCATGCTGTCTGGTTTGCACCATCTTCTTGTCTCAAGATGAAATCACTGCTTATTTTACACCATGAGCAAACAGGAATTCCAGTCTTTACACACAGTTGAATCAGATCAGAAAGAATCTACTCACAGACTCCTGATGTTGGGCAAAATAAAATTTTCAACAAAAGTATTATTCAGGCCAGCTTTAAGGTATACCTTCCACTTTCTTAAAGTATTACTCCAACTCAAGCTAAAGGTCATTTAACCCCAGATTTCTAGAAAAACATAGGGAATGAAGCAGTTGGCTTTCACTGACTCAACGGGATTTTGGACATCCAAATTCTCCACATCTCCTGGAAAAATCCCAGCCTACATTTAATCTTCTGAAAGCATGGATATATAAGTATTACAGGATTTAAACAAACCTAGCATTTTTCCCATTTTTTAAAAAATATTATTCAGTTCATAAATGACTACGTCTCCATTCAGAGAAAAATAAGTATGTTCATGTTACTGTTTGCAGCTACGTCAGAACAGAAATCATCACAGCCTTAATCACACATCATCTTTTCCAGTGGCCAGTGTCTATTCACAGAACTGAAAAAGGCTGAATTCTTTATCTTTGCCCTAGACTGGAGTTCAGGGATTTTTTTCTGTGTGTGAGCGTCTGGCTTTTGTTTATCTGGGTTGTCAAAGTGAAGTATCTGCATGGAATAACACAGGAAACTCTGCAGCAAAAGCAACAGTAAAGCAAACTAATGATGTGGTATTTCTCCCCTAAACTCAGATGTAAAAGACTCCTCAGAGCAGAATCGACCATTTAAGAGTCTACTTTAGATTCCCTTCGAAAAAATTCTGTTACTGGATGTTCCCCTAACATACATAAGATACTCACTTTTCTAGCAAGCAGGGATGCCATTTCTACTGTGCATATCACTAAAACATTTTCTTGAAAACTTTTCCGTAGCTTCAGTTTGGAGAAAGATAGTACCCATACAGCTTGTCTTTTAGAGTATATTATAAAAATTTTTCCTATAAACATTTTTAGGAAGTTTACACTACTGGCAATATGCTGAAAATCTGAGAAGCAGCAAGCATTCTCTGATCTGAAGCTACAAGTAAATTAAGTTCCAAAATCACAATCATATTTTGCTCTCAGTAATATACATTATATTACCTTTTGACTGACTACAGAATAACAACCTATTTGGCTCTGAAATCCAAAAACTCTGAATGAAATGACAAGAGAAGCAAAGGCAGAAACTAGCTTCCACCCTGACACACTTTATCAGGGTGTCAAGCCTCTCACCTTTTCAGAATTCCTCAAAGAATATATGTTTAAGTTAAAAAATGTCTTTATCTTTGCAGCATTTAATGGTATGCCACAGAATATCCCACAAACCATTGTGATCTTGAGTCAAGAGCATGGTCAACATGACAGTTCCCTAGGCACCTTAATTTAGTCAATGCAAGGTGAAAGCCAATTCATGGAGAGGATGGAATATTATCAAGGACTAGTAAGAGATTGTGAGCTGCTACAGGAACTTAAATCTTTGTTGTACCAATAACAACTTTATCAGCTAAGAAGGTGATCTAAGCTAACTTTTGCAAACTTTATACAGTCAGAAAAATCAGTGTCCAGTCAAGACAAGCTCTTCATTAACTTCTGGTTTCTAAACGTATGCATTTAAAAAGGGTATGGTTGGTATACGCAGACAAGCCCAGATTACTGAACACACTTTTGTTTCAAGGACTGGCTTTCATGTACCGATGTACAGTATGTCACACTAAAGAAACAAACTTCTGCGGACAAGGAAATACAAAAAAATCTGTTAAAAAACTATAGAAGACTGTTTTTAATGATCTTTGTTGATATTAATGACAGAAAACATGGAAAAGGGCACTCCCAAAATACAGACACTCACAATGAAGACTGTAATCAACTTGCTTAACATTTTGCATTCCACACCTGAGGATGATGAGTACAATTATGCCCAAAAGACCATCTTAACTCCCCACCCTATACATATACACCACGTAGCACAGATTAAAACATCTCAAGACACAACACGCAGTGTGAGCAGAAAACATCAGGTTCTTAGAGTCACTAGCAAGCCTAACCCACCAACCAGCGGTTCCAGGGGTGAGCATGGAGCTAGACCGGGTGGGGGGCTTCCCCATGCACACCATAGCACTCTCCCACAGAAACAGATACAATAAGCACTCCAGCCCACGATTTTTAGAGTTCACAATTTTTCTGAATCAGACATGCTTTAATGGCAGGAAATAAGCACAAATAGCATCTTGGCATTTGGGACTAATAAGGAAGGAACAAAGAAAAATCTCACCTACAAAAGAAAACTAATTTATGGGCTTCACAACAGCATAATTTACCAGTAAAGAGGTTTTCCCCTCTATATTTTCACATTTTTTGAAAGACTTTAGTCTTTCATGTATATAACATGATGCTAAATAATGTCTTTAAGGATGACAGAGAGCAGCCCTGCTGAGAGGGACTTGGGGGTACTGATAGACGAAAGGCTGGACATGAGCCGCCAATGTGCGCTGGCAGCCCAGAGGGCCAACTGTGTCCTGGGCTGCATCAAGAGAAGCGTGGCCAGCAGGGCGAGAGAGGTGATTCTGCTCCTCTACTCTGCTCTGGTGAGACCTCACCTGGAGTACTGCGTTCAGCTCTGGAGCCCTCAGCACAGGAAGGACATGGAACTGTTGGACTGGGTCCAAAGGAGGGCTACAAAAATGATCCGAGGGCTGGAGCACCTCTCCTATGAGGACAGGCTGAGAGAGTTGGGCTCGTTCAGCCTGGAGAAGAGAAGGCTGCGGGGAGACCTGATTGCAGCCTTTCAGTACTTAAAGGGAGCCCATAGGAAAGATGGGGACAATCTTTTTAGTAGAGACAGCAGTGACAGGACGAGGGGTAATGGT
>Ga0065711_1005869_pt1 | contig 27359 bp, 13 predicted proteins | sample Hoacrofraction12_FD_59098 | JGI IMG/M metagenome (GOLD analysis project Ga0065711, IMG submission 59098) | Hoatzin crop microbial communities from Cojedes, Venezuela - Epithelial fraction 12 v2 (version 2) | ecosystem: Host-associated > Birds > Digestive system > Esophagus > Crop | place...
GAAGCAATCTCTGGCTGCGCAGCCTCCGCGGCGCCCCACAGATCACTGAGTTTACAGTGATGGGCTATCCCCCCTTACTTTTGTCTGATAAGATAAGCACCAGTTATTTACTTCCTTTGTTAGCTCTTCAGCTCTTGACAACCTCAGTCCCTTTGTCTTTTGTCTTGCATTGACAAGTCCAGCAAGGCCATCGATTACAAGGTCTCCCAACTTTCATCTTCACGTTAGAGTGGGAAAAGATATCTTCTAATGTTAATGGCTGCAGATAATAACTAGAAAGTGTTTCTTTAATACACAGAAGCTAAACATCTCTTTTTTTTCATTGTCACTTTTTTAAGGGTAATCCTCTGGGAAATGTGGAAAAGAAAAGTGACACATCAAGATTACCATTTGGGATGCTATGGTTATTTAAAGCATACACTGGGACACTTGATAAAATAAACAAGGGAGATTTGTGTCTTTCTAGACCTATAGGCAGGTGAAACCTTGGCAATACACCTTAGGACATCCTCGACAGCACTTGGGGATCTTACCTTTAGACAAATGAACTGAATCCATCACTTAGTGTAATTATGTTCACAGTTTTCTCTGATCTGTTGGATTAACTGCTTAAACTGAGGCATCAAAATTTCCTTCCTTTGTATGAAACCGAGAAATCTGACTGAGATCTGTGTATTTCACTCTGGCAGTGGGATCTAGCACCACAAACCTGGTGTGCCTTCTTGAGCTAGGCCATAGGTATGATATGTGAAGGAAAAAATCATCAATGTGGAAAAGAAGCCCTATGTTGATGCAATAGATTGCAATTTATTCTATATAAAAATCTGAAAATTTTGCCTTTTCACAGACAGTTAGACAATAGAAGGAACTGGGATTTAGTATCCAATGCTAATGTTATACTTCGTGAGTAATAAGTGGAAGGCTATTGACTTGAACAACAGTGTTGCATGACATGTCATTACCTGTGTCAGTGAATTAAAGCAAACAGAATACCTGGAAAGAGAAAATTAGTTTGGTAATACTGCTGGTAGTCATAACAATGTATAGATTACATATTAACAAAGTAAGATATATAGTTATATGCAACATATTAATTTCTACATTGACATTCACAAATATTTTTAATATTGGGTCTAACTGTCCCATTATAATTTCTGTTTGGTATCGGACTATAGGGACTTATCACTCTTGGAATATTTGGTATAGTCCTTTTTTTCCATGTCTCTGCATTTGTTTTCTTTTGGATTACAGAACAGACAGAGACAAGGTGGCCCAGTAGCTGATCCTACTGGCTACATGCTGAGCAGAACTGTACCTACAAGGGAGATTTTTCCTTGAGCTGTTTATGAACATAATGTGACTCAACTTTATTAATGGAAAACTGTGAGTAAGCAACTTCATTTTAAACTTTTCATTATCTTTTTTTTGTGTCAGTGACATACTCTCTCCATCATGTTTTCTTGTCCATATTAGGCGTTCTCAGGTGTAAATCTGAAAATATATTTCATTTCAAAACTGAGGTATGTTGTGAAGTGATGATGACAAGAGCCCACAACATATTTATGGTGGTGATTTTTGAAAAGTAATTCACTATGCAGCATTTCTTCAGTGTTCTACAGACATCATTTCACATGATTCGCACTGGGCAGTATATTATGGAGGCATTTTCATGTCCCTCAGCTGGTTCAGTTTCTTTGGTGTTAGGTTGTTTTCTGTGTGAGGAATTCATTTTATAAACCCAGTGCTTTTCTTTCCCTAGCAGAAGCACTGTCAAGAGCACTATTTGTCAGCCTGACTTAGGTATTTACAAATTGTTTTAGATTTGCACATTAACATGATGCAGAATAATCTTTTACATCCAGTATCAAGAGATATTTTCTTAACACAAACAACATCTAATAAATGCATCAAGGCACTTCCTATGCAGCTGCTGGCAATACAGGTGATGCCAGATAGAACAGCTCCATTGGGTTAGCTATAATCTTTTCATCTCTGGTTGAAAAATCTCTGTTTCTACAACCTGCAAATGTCAGATACCTAACCAATACTTACAGATAGATTGATATAGGCAAACATAGTAAGTGTCTTGATTATTTAGAGAAAAATACGTGAGAAATCACTGGGGAAATAACTCCTACAAATAGTACTAAAACAACAGACTTGAATGACTATAGTGGAAAGATTCCTACATTTGTGTTAAACAAGCTAGCTTGGATATAAGATAAACAAGATAGCTTGGTATCTATGTAAGATCAAATTTGTCTCCATATGATCAAAATATTATGAGTTTTTCTTTATTATTTGGTATGAAATAGTGTGAAGGATCAATAACACTTCATATGCTTTAGAAGTTTAGTAATAGACTCATGTTTGACAATTTATGTCATAATTCATGACACTGTCACATATCCTCCAAGACAGATGAGCAACACCTGGAAACAGTTGAAATTAGTTTGTTTTCTATAGTTTGATAAGATGTGTCCCGAATACAATAACAATTCTGCAATGTTACATACAAGGATTACCAAAGAAAAGCTATATTAATTTTCAGCTCAACTCTGAGAAGATCTGTCAGGAGACCTGAGAGCATTTCAGATGTTAGTGGGTGCAAATGATTAGCAAGCTGAATCACAACAGTAACTTTTAAAAAGCCGAAAGCAGAAAAAAATAATAGGCCTCAAAGTGTAGAAAAGTTCAAAAAGTATGCAATAATATAGTGCCAGAGCCATGCCAAGATTATGTTAACTAGAAAAACTAGAAACTAGAAAACGCACAGAAGCCAAAATAATGAAGAGTAATATCTTATAAATAAGACAGAGTTTAGAAAAAATAATGACAGGAAAGCCAATCCACCTCCACTCTCTTTCTTGCATGTTTTTCTGTAGTGAGTTTGTAAAGGCCTATAAATGTTTTATTCCATCGCAGGACTCTCAGCTTCACTGGTGAGCCTCATTGAGCACACCTGGACAAATCACTGTATCACAGATGGAAATTTCTTGGTGTTCTGACCAAATCAATAGAAAAACAAACCTAGCTCATGTGAAATATGGTTTTGTCTTTCACTCTTTCATGGATCTATTCCACTCACTCTTCTCTTCTTCTTCTGCCTTTTCTCTCACTTCTTCATTTGCTTGCTACTATAACTGCAGACCAACATTTTCCCTCCAGCTCTTTCCAGGTCCAGAATGACCTATGCAGGAAAGAGACCTATTTAGAGAAGATATATTATCTCTAATTAGAATGATGGGCTAGGATTCTGCTCAGATTTAGATATAAAATTTTCAGTGAGCTTACTAAGCAATCCAAGGTCCCCATAATTAAATTACAACATTTGTTTGATTATCTGTGGTAAGAAATCCATTCATTTTTTCATTAAAAATGAAAAATTGTCACAAATACAGGAACATTCTTAACAATATGATGAACTTTCTAGAAGTTACTAATAAATTGTAATGTTAGGAAATATTTGGGAATAAATTACGTACTTTTACAGAATCTTCCACATTATTCATCAAATATTTTGCAGTGGTTGGAGAAGTAAACTTTGAACAAAGACAATTAAATGACTATGAAGCAGAATCAAATCTATTTAGGACCCTACATCCCTATTCCTGCCGTTTTCTGGAAATGTAGGAAATTAAGGATCATTCAGAGCATTATACTTAATTCAGCTGTTGAATTAATAGGATTTGGAGACCCTGAACTCTCCCAAATACAGGTCCTAAATTAGTTGAGGGTTTGGAGGAGCTGTGCTGCTGAATCCGTTAAAATATATTGTCTATGATTGTCAAATATGCTTTGTGTTTCTATCACTTTTTAAAAGTACAACATTTGCTGGCCTTTCGAACCAGGAATAAACTCAGCCAAAACTCCATCAAAACTTCAGAATAGACCAGCTAGTAGTAGAATTCAGACATCTCTCAGTCTCACCAGGGAACTGACTTTTGCTTGCTAATTGCTTTGGTCTCCTTGATATGTTTCCTGCTGTGCTGTTTATAAGCCTGACTGATATCCTAGAAATGCCTTCTAAATGACTTCCTTATCAGTGACAAATTCTTTTAACTCCCTGGAGAAGCAAGGAAGAGAGTTGTTTTGTCCTTTTCCACTAGGATATGAAGATTACTACTGCTTTTCCAAAAATCTACACACCAACAGACCAAAATGGAGATATTATGACAGACACTTATTTCTATATAGTTTTCCATAATGAAAATTATTTATTGTGAATTTAACACTGCACCTTACTCAGACCCCTTTGAGAAAAGTTAGGGGCACAAAATGAAGAAAAAAATATTGTAAAAAATGCCTGCATTGTATAGATGTTGCTACTTCCTTGTTTAGGTGTTATTTGATAAGCAAATGGGTTAGGAACAAAGTTGAAAAGTGGTGGAAGCAGGTGCAGTGAAAGGATGAGGGAGGAAGATAAACAGCTTTGAGGAACTTCAGGTCAGGAAATAGAAGGAAGAGAAGGAAGTAAATTAAACAGTCTTCAAGGCCAGAGCGGAGAAAATTTAGTTTAAACCACAGAAATCCTCAGAAGGGAAATGCAGCTGTTCCTCCTTAGCCATCCATTTCTCCCTGTATAGCGTATCTTGCCTTCTTCATTCTGCCTGTTCTTAAAATTGTTTTAAATATTATCCTAATCTTTTGCTAAGGAAATTATATTTCCTTTACATTTACTTGCTCACTGAATCCTTTTTGCTCTCTGTGCCCTGGATTCAATCAAAGAAAACCTGTGAAATCTACTGGATTATCATGGCATTACATTGTCTTTGCCCTTCTTTTTTGTTGTTGAATCATCCACTTTTGAGTTGTCCATGAATGATAATGGAACTCTGGAACAGTCCATATGGTGACACTGCAAAATATGGGTGTCCTAGTTAGATAGCATGTAGGAATCTGAAAGAAAAACTTGAGGTTGCACTGAAGGATCAGAACACGAAGTTTTTAACTGTACTTAAAGTTGACACTGTGTTACAATTAAAATGGAAGTTCTTACAGATGTATGATGCCTTTCATATTCACCTGTGAGGAAAGATGTTTGATACTTCTCACTCATGTTTGGCAACTACAAGTCATTTGTAGAGCAGAAGAATCTCTTTCAAAATGAGAGTTTTTCAGTGATTTATCATTGCAGCTAAACTCAGAGGGAGCACTGTGATACTAGGTGGAAACAGTGACAAGAACGTAAGACTGGAAGGGGTTTACTGAGGCTTCAAACTATGTCTTCTTCATATGAGTATGAAATACAGTCTTCTCACAAACTCCAGCATTATCTGGTCAGACAATTTTGGCTCCACCAAAGGATATTTTTTTCCTCTTGAAGCATAAATGTATCCACAACAAATGTGTACCTTGGTTTTTTTTATACCAGTGTTGTCCTTTAGCTAAGGTGATTCTCTCCCATCTATTGTCTTTACTTCCTTGATCTGGTGGCCAAGCAATCATTCCAGCTTCATCCTCCAGCCCCTGCAGCTTGACTTGAAGGGAGAATCCTTTATAGCTCTTCCTGATAAGGAACCAAGTTTTAAAAAGTGAGCAATACTGATTACCTTCAGCGGAGGCAAGAGGTGTATTTTATCATGAAATCAATTGTCCCAAACATGCACTGAGACCCACCTTTTCAAAACTGCTTACCTAAACCAGGTGGCCTAGTGTTCATAACCACCTGGCTTTCAGAGTTGTATGAGATGAACAGCCACAAATTTGGTACACCAGGTTTGCTGATACAATAACCTTTCTTTAGTTAGAAGGTTTTCAGTAAGTAATTAAAAAAAACATAGAAATTTCTTGCATGTTCAGTTCCTATGGTGTGTATCTAAGTTTCCAGACTCCCATTGGACATGATACTTACAATTTGCTTTCTCTGTGTTCATAAATTGCAGTCTGCTTAGTACTAATATATTTGCTATTGTGAGTTTTTGGTGTTTCATCTCTTCCTCATCAATGCAAGATAGGCTTTTGCACATATTAGATTAGTTTTGTTCCTGATGGTGTGCTGGGGAATAAAGCCCACTGGATCCCTTCTTTCTGTGAGAGAACGTGAGTGCTGGGCAGAATAGTTGTCAGGTCTTTTATCCAGATGTTTTGGAGGAAGCTGTATCTGTCCAATAAACCGAAAGTGATTTTAGTAAGACCATTTCCCTCTAGCCTAAGTTACAAATTTAAAACTGAGTGTTACAAAGTCTGCCTCCTCTGCTCTTGGCTCTTTGAATAACATTTTCTTTCTCAATTAATGTGAAGTCTTCAGTGGACAACTTCAGATAAAATAGGTAATTATTTCATAGTACATCCAAAAAAGTAATTGGAATATCAGTTTATAGCTTGATTCTAAGATAAAACACATGGAATTTGAAACAAAGCAATACATGTTTTTTCTGTTATTTTTATCATACAAATTAAGTCAGTTTAGGGTTCATTATAATCACTGCACCAGATACAGAAATAGTAGGTAAAGCAGACACTATATATATGTCAGTACTCCGATATGAGTATAGGAAATGCAGAACAGATCATCTCTTTGGTCTGAGCAAGGGATCAGAAGATGCAGATCTCAAATTTTCCTTGCAACCTTGAGAAACTGTGGTGGGCTGGAGGCTGAGCTCCTTGCAGAGGAGGGACTGTGGGGGGCACTTACTATTATGCTGTCTCATTATCCTTCTGGGCAATGTAAATTTGTTATGCTTGCTAAGCATAGCCAGAGCAGCCAAACTCCAGGAGTCTAACAGGGAGTAATCTGTTGATCTTGCGCATCAGAGAAAAACACAAGTGCCAAAATAACTAGTTCAGAACCCAGAATGCCTTCTGAACTTGGGTCATAATTTTGGGTTCATCTATTAGTTATACATTTCCAAGATAATCCCATTAATTGCAGCATAATAACAGTGCGATACTTTAATTATTACACAAATCCAATAGAACTGAATTTGTCCAAGATACCTCTGACACTAGAGTTCACAAATGAAAATCCTTAGTCATGAAGTCATAGAATAGATTGGGTTGGAAGGCACCTTTAAAGGTCAACATCTTCAATTAGATCAGGTTGCTCTGAGCCCTGTCCAACCTGACCTTGAATGTTTCCAGGGATGGGACATCTACCACCTCTCTGGGCAATCATTTCCAGTGTTTCACCACTCTCATTGTAAAAAATTTATTCCTTACATCCAGTCTAAATCTACCTTCTTTTAATTTGAATCCATTACCCCTTGTCTGATCGCAGCTGGCCATGCTGAAAAGTTAGTCCCAATCTTTCTTATAAACCCTGTTTACGTACTGGAAGGCTGCTATAAGGTGTCTCCAAAGCCTTCTCTTCTCCAGGCTGAACAATCCCAACTCTCTCCTTTCCTCATAGGACAGGTGTTCCAGCCTTCTGATCATTTTTATGGCCTCCTCTAGACCTGCTTCAACAGTTCCACATCTTTCTTGTGCTGAGGGCTCCAGAGCTGGACACAGGAATCCAGGTGGTTTCTCACCAGAGCAGAGAGGCAGAATCACCTCCCTTAACCTGCTGGGGATGCAGCCCAGGGTACGGTTGGCCTTCTGGGCTGCGAGAACACTTTGGTGGCTCATGTCCAGCTTTTCATCCACCAGTACCCCCAAGTCCTTCTTGCAGGGCTGCTCTCAATCCCTTCATCCCCCAGCCTGTACTGATGGCAGGGTTTGCCCCAGCACAGGTGCAGGACCCTGCACTTGGCCTTGTTGAACCTCATGAGATTCACACAGGCCCATTTCTCAAGCTTGTTCAGGTCCCTCAGATGGCATCCCGTCCCTCAGGCATGTCGACCGCACCACTCAGCTTGGGGTTATCTGCAAACTTGCTGAGGGTGCACTCGATTCCACTGTCTACGTCATTGATGAAGATACTAAGCAGTAATGGTCCCAGTACGGACCCTTGAAGGACACCACTTGTCACTGATCTCCATTTGGATATTGACCCATTGACCACTACCCTCTGGATGCAGCCATCCAATCACTTCCTCATCCACCAACCAGTCCACCCATCAAATCCATATCTCTCCAATTTAGAGAGAAGGATGTTGTGGGCAACTGTGACTAAGACCTGACAGAAGTCCAGATAGATGACATCCGTACCTCTTCCCTTGTCCACTGANGTAGGCACTCCATCATAGAAGGTCACTAGGTTGGTCAGGCAGGACTTGCCCTTGCTGAAGCCATGTTGGCTGTCTTGAATCACCTCCCCGTCCTCCATGTGCTTTAGCATAACTTCTAGGAGGATCTGTGCCATGATCTTCCCAGGCACAGAGTTGAGGCTGACAGGTCGGTAGTTCCCAGGGTCCGCCTTTCTACCCTTTTCTAAAATGGGTTGAATGTTTCCCTTCTTCCAGTCACCAGGGTCTTCACCCGACTGCCATGATTTTTCAAATATGATGGAGAGTGTCTTGGCAATGACATCAGCCAATTCCCTCAGGACTCTGGGATGCATCTCATCAGGTCCCATAGGCTTATGTATGTTTAGGTTCCTCAGGTGGTCATGAACCTCATCTTCTCTTACAGTGGGAGGGACTTTGCTCCCCGAGCCCCCATCTTGTGGTCCATCCACTTGAGAGGTGTGGGAAGAGAGATTGCCAGTGAAGACTGAGGCAAAAATTTGGTTGAGTATTCAGCCTTCTCATCATGTATTGTTACCAGTTTGCCAGTCTTGCTCATCACAAAGGTACACTTTCTTTGACCTTCCTTTTCAGGCTGACATACCTGTAGAAGCCCTTCTTGTTATTCTTTGCATCCCTTGCCAAGTTCAGGTCCAGCTGCACCTTGGCCTTCCTGACCCCATCCCTACACAACCGGGCAGCGTCCCTATACTCTTCCCAGGATATCTGTCCCTGCTTCCACTGCCTGTGCATTTCCTTCTTGCCTTTTAATTTTACCAGCAGGTCTCAACTCATCCATGCTGGCTAATAACTGTACTAAGGACACTGAATTTTCTCCCATGTACAAGTGGTGTAAGACAACATATGTATATGTATAACCTCTGCTAGAGAATATGCCACTTTTATCTAGCACTGTTCATCAGCAGGCATCTAATTCCTTAATAATGGATGCAGGTATTAATGCCTGTATTTTACAGAGGAAAACAAATTATTTTTTCAAATTCAAAAATCTAGTCTCTGATATAAATGGGACACGTTAGTAGATCTGGTTTATCAGTCCACAGTCTAGCCGTATGCAATGTCCTGTGGGCTATGTCAGCTCTGCAAACTAGCTGCTGGGTAGAAAACAGAGATTGCAAACACCAAAGCCAGCAGTTTCTAAGAGAAAAATCTAAATAAAATATATTATAGTAATAAAACAAATCTGCAGCGGTTATCCTGAGGCAACAGTAATGAAGCCCTCATGAAACAGGACTTTATTAGAAGTAGTAACAGTAATCATAAGTTCAACTTTAACTAAGTGGGCCATTAAAAGTGGAATGCTGAAATGAACTGAACCAAATGACAAAGTAAAACATGCTTGGGGCAATGAACAGGTTTTTAATTTGTTTGACTTCCATCTCTGGTGTCTGGCTTTAAAAAATGACGTGACTAAAGACTGCTCGCTACATTCTAGTCTGAATGCTAAATAAATTAGTAATAGCAGCAGCAACAGTGCTACATACAGCCTATTCATCTCCCACAGTGCTAACATCACTAGTCCTCTCTGGCTTTGTGCTTTGGTTTTCCTTATTCAGAGAAAAACATAGTCCCTCCCGTTAGCAGTCATGGAGACTTTCATACAGTAAAGAGCTACCAGACCCCGTATTCAGTCACTGTTGTATAACAGAGGACTCTAGGCTCAAATTTAGCAGTAAAATCAAATTGAAAATTTCTTGTACCAAGTTTTTTCTGATTTTCTTGTTCTATGGGGGACGACTATTGGTAAGAACCGCTGGGTGTGTGCCACCCCTCTGCAGGTACATCCAGGCAGACTTGGTATCTCCTGCACACCGTACAAGTGTGTATCATTCAGAGAAGCCTTAGGACTGCTCTGGGATGTTCTCATAAACTGTGGGTCCAAAATCAGAATGGAAAAGAACACCATATTAGGTTAAAGCCACATTTTTCAAACTTCTTTAGACCAAGACTTCCTGTAGAATTTGTATTTTACCTTTCTCTAAGATAGAATGGTAGTTATTTTGCAGTATAGGCAGAACCATTATTTTATTCATATTTACTTCCCTTATTTTAATTCAAGACTGGGCTTAGCTCCTGTAATCCTGTTCTGCTTTTGTGAAAATACATTTTCTTGTATACCGAAACATTAATGAAAAATACTGCTAAAGAAATAAAGGTAACCACTGTTTTCATATAGCATTCATAAAACTACTTTAAATATTGTAAATATCTATGTCCATCACCAGGCATACTGAAGAAAGGTCACTAGAAAAAAATGCCATATTGTGTTTCAAGGATTTACTGAAAGCAAAAAATTGCATATTATAAATCAAATTCCTTAAAAACACTGACTTAGTTTCAAAATCATTTTCTCTATCTACTGAGTTTCTCCTTGCTGTGCTAGAAATTGTACAGTGAGCTTTATATGAACTCTGAAAACGGATTTGTGATTTTTAAGCTAATAAATCTAAACCAAAATGGTAGTTGCCATTTAAACAAATAAACTTTATCCCTGCATCAACGATTTTTTATGTTAAAAACAACAATCAAAATTTGACCAGTCAAAATCTGATTATTAGAAACATCATTACAAAATGAGAATTTTTTTTTACTTGATTTACGAGTCGGTGAGATAGGTTCCTCTTGTGAAGAACTGTATGCTACTCAAAATGTAAATAACTTCTATAAAATCCATTTGTGCCTGGAATACTAGGAGTTGCAAAGCAAAACTTAAAAAAAAAAACAGTAAAACTGGTCAGTTTATTAGGACTACTTCATAGTATGAGTTGTTGTAGTCTATGTAAGAGCGTAAGAACTGCTGTACTGTGTGTGATCCAACTGTACTCCTTGTAGTGGTAAATACTGGACACACAAGGAAAAAATTATGAAAAATGGGCAAGTTAGCTGTATACTTCCTGGTCTCGGGCAAGCAATAAGCTAGGGCCTTCCCGAATCTGATGTTGCATCCAAATTGTCTCTTTGAATAGCAACGGCTAGAATTATGAGGGTCTACTCACTTTTTTTTCAAACCACTAATATCTGTGATATTCATGATAACATGCGACTGTCAGTTTCACAATTTAAATACATCAGAGTATAAAAAGAAGCATGGAAGAAAAATGGCAGGTAAAAAAATCACTTTTCTCTTGTTTTTACACTTGCAGCGAAGTAATTTTGATGGTAGCACACAATTTTATGATGCTAGCCCGTAGTGACTAACCATAGTTGTTGCCTGTAGTGACTAACCATAATCCATTCACTTTCTCTGAACTATTTGTAGTTTGTAGACAGATTTTAATTTCCTATATGAATAAATTAGAAGACTGAAGTAAAACCTAAGGAATCACACATGCTACATCCATACTGCAAAATTCATCCATCCACACATGCTCACCCTCCCTTGGGCAGATTGGCCATAAATGATTATTTTTGTGTATATTTTTTTTTTTCGGTTTCGGGTTTCAAGTACCTGAAATAGTAAGTGTAAAAATCCTGGGATAGTGTTGGAGTACACTGGAGGAGGGCTAATACAGCCCCAAGAGAAGTAGGCTTCTCCACACTACCTAATGTGAGCAGCTTCTAGGGTGAACTATATCCAGAACGTCACTTGGAGTTTTTTTATCAGATTAAACTAACAGGTTACTCACAAAAAGGAGATTGAGAATGAAGTAACTTCTGTGCTCCATGGACACAGTAGGGAATTATTAGACAAGGCAAATGCACTGAGGAGCCATCATTTTTCAATGCAGTTGTACCCACAAAGAGTGTTTCATTGCTATTTCCCATTCTCAGGGAAACCATAGAGCCTTCTGACATTTCAAGTTACTCGGAGACTCAATCAGTCTGAAAATACCCTACAAAGCAAACCCTGAGCTAAAAATGTCCTGTCACACCCCTCACAAGTGAGATTTTGTGCCCTAAACAATGGTAAAATACCCAAGAAAACACCAGCCTGTGAAGCATGATGTCTTCTCTGTGTTCAAAGAAATCAGTGTTGTCATCAGCATTGAAAATTTTCTTGCAGGAAAAGAGTTCCTGAGGTGGTGAGGACTTTTAAGTTTTGCCTTTTCAGGAAAAGTTCATTGTCTTACCACTGGAAATGACACTTAAACTGGAAAAGAAGACCTCATTCAATTCTATTTCCTAAGGAGCCACTATGTACATCATCAAAAATTGCTAATCTCTGAATGTGAATTGTTTTTTTTTAACATTATTCAAGGGAATCAAAGACAAGACTTGTATCTTGTAGTTACAACCTTTGTAACAGAAACACATCTGAATAACTCCTGTGTGTATGTGGCAAAGTGGTGGAGTTAGGAACACTTTTCTTCTGCATACTTCATTCGCCGAATATTTCAACTGTATAATATTTTCCAGAGCATATAATTCGCACACATTAGAAACTACAGGGAAATATAATTAAAAACTTTATATAACAAGTGCTGCTTTCGATATGTGCCTACAACTTTTTAAAAATTGTGTCTAAGAATTTAGACAAGAAGTGAATGTAAATGCGCTAGCCAGCAGGTGCAAGTCAAATGATGAAAAGGCTAATGAGATTTGGATCTTTCTTCTTTCAGTGAAATTAAATTTAATTTTCAACTGCTCTGAATATGCAGTTCTATTTTCTTCTATTTGTTTTTAGGAAATTATGTGAGATCCTCATTATACCAGTAGAAAGGAAGTGAACATGTATGCTAATATTCAAACTGCTGTAGTGAAATGTATTCAACACATACGGTTTAAGAGAAGAAATTTCCAAAATGGACTTGATCAATAGCTCTTCTACAATGTTTTTGTTTCTAATGGCATCCTCTACAAGTTTCTTCAAAGGAAGTTACAAATTGGATGATAATTGTTCTACAGATAAAGTTACTCCCTAACTTCCTAAACTAATGGTTCACTTATGCCCTGAGAAATGCCTGTATTTCTTTTCTGAAAATACTATTTTATATCTTATGTAAAGTAACTACAGATGTTCTTGTTATCCCTATAAAGTTTTAATCCTTTTTCAGTTCCTGCTAAGCTCTTGGTCTGAATGCTGTGTTGTGACAATGGGATCTAATAATGTATTGTTGTGTCTTTGACTATTTAAAATCCCTCTTAGCCCACGTTTCCAAAGTATGTTTCACCTGCCATTTTTTCACTGCAAGATTTAATAAAAATGAGACATTCACTTCTTTGAAAGCCATATTCGGCTAACCTGTTAAGTCTTGCCCATTAAGATATGCATTTACCTCTTTCTTCCTTTTTAATTTTTCATTTTAATATTATTTAAGATTGTTAAAATAGAGACAGATTTAGTGGTTAAATTATTAGCTTGACCAGTGTTTCCTTGTTCTGCAACTTCTGCCTATGTGATCTTGAGAAAATTATTGAGGAGTTTTGATACAGTGACTCATCTGTACAAAAGGAGTAGTAGTATTTTCTGCCTTAAAATGCATTCGGAAATGCCCAGTGGGATAGCTGGGGCTATCTGTCTAGGTGTGTTAAAAAGATAATGTCACTAGGTTTTAAGGTTTTGCTTTAGCCAGATTCCTTTTTTTTCTTAGTTTAATCCTCACATTTTTCTTCATAGTCTTTGTTTTTATATGATTCCTTTACTGAGGATGTTGGATTTAGTTATATGTTAATCACTGTTACAAAGAAACTCAACTATACTAATTGATGAAACAGTTCTTTCTGTTACAGTATATCACTATGCACCACACCATCCTGCTTCAGCAAACATTTAGTGTATCAAGAAGTTAATTTACGTTTCATGTAGTTGTACCATTTGACCACTCTATACACGGATGCTTCAAGGACTTCACGATTACTGTTTTATAAAATGCTGAGTCTTGGTCTGTGGTTTCCTTGTTGGGTGATAAGAAATGAATGTTTCAATGAATTGTTTGCTGAATTTTGTTTGGACATTTGGTAGGTTATCTATTTAATAACATTTTTGACAGAAAATACAGTTGTCAGATGAGCACTTCGGAAAGATAAAATGGTTATACAGACTAATCATTAATACCAATCAAATTCAAAAATAAAGGAATTATCCAGAGAAGGCCAACATGACACCTCTCCTCTTAATTACTTCTCTTCATGTGAAGTACAAATCAGACATTCTAAGAAATATATCGGCAATTTTATGCATGAATTGCATATTTATTTTCATAGTAAAATTTATATAGAAGAAAAAAATGTCTTTTCTCCCCTAGGTAAAGTCAAACAGGGCATACTTCTCATTTGGCCTTTTTCTAGTTAGAGTGATTTAGTGAAATCATTATTTTAAGTAAAAATTCTTATTAAATACTGCATTTATATTGCAAGGATGACTCCTATCTACACCTTTAAGCAGCTTCATTACACTGTTAGTTCTGCTTTGTTGGTATTTCTGTGTTAAACTGTTCATATGACTAATTAAAATGCGATTCTAAATTCTATTTGTTATTACTTCTATTATCTTTCTTATAACACACCGACATAACACGTTTATGGGTTCTGTAAGCTAATCTAATTTAATATTTTGCTTGTAAGTGAAATGCCCTGAATAACAACAGCTGCCCTTGAAATGCTGATTTAAATACACACACACACACACACACACATACATATATATATTAGTTAGACTGCTAGTTTGTAACTAATTCTCACTGTGTCTCGTTGCTGTCACTCCAGAGAGGCAAAGCTTTCCATGGATGACATACTCAAATAGAGATGTTAATTGGTGTTCAATTAGAGGAAAGAGTGTTGGGTGTATGAAATTCATATCCATACTATAACTATTCAAGGACATAAGGAAAACAAGCATATAAAGGAAATGTATTTTGCTACTTCATATTGCTCAGGTTGTGGAAAAGCGGATATAGTCTTCCTTTTTCCAGGAGAATAGTAAATATTTTAAATATGCTTTATTTCTGGGTTGCATGGCCTTAGTGTGTGGGTTTGCATCTCCATCACCCATAATCCTTTCTACCAGGCAGTGCTGGGTTCCTTGTCTTTTTCTCTGTCCTGTTTGTATTTCTTTTCTCTTTACAGGCACCATTGTAGCCATAGATTTGAAATCTATATTACAAAATTAGAAGCTAATTTAGTCTATATAATACCTTGGTTTTGTTCCTGTCACACACAGTGTCTTCAAATCGCAATCCTTTTGTCTATTCCTAACTTAGACATTCAGAAACGTGGGTAGCTTGTCCAAAGGGGCTTGTAGTTGGGTATGTCAAAGAGTAACTCTTCATTAAAATGTTGATTGCCTTAATCTTTAGGTAGTAAAGTTTTCTCTTAATAACCCAAATAAATACACTCTATGACTGAAGGTTGTTTGGGAGGTGACAGAAAAGCAGTGATTGTGCAAAGCCTTGTAAGAGTATTTTGGGTGCCTAAGAAACAATTATTTAGTTTTATCATTGCTTGAACTGAAACACCAGCATTCTCCAAGTCGGCAGAAATCTTTGCATGAAAGTTCACAGAATGTGAACATATTAGAAAGAACAATTGCTAGATTCAAAAAAGCAGTAAATCAATCCCATTTAAAGGCACCGAAAACTGAATTTCCACTGAGATTGTGAAGCATTTTGGTACATATTGCAAAGAGGAATCTAGTCAGAAGTTATCAATTTCTTGTATCTGAAGAATTTTATTCTCCTCTGTTGATGTAAAGAAAATCAACAATTCAAATACCATTGTAAATCATTCGGTATCTATAGCACATACTTTCCAAGTTCTGCTTTGGTCTATTGCAAGTTTATTGTTGTCACTTCTGAGCAACTTACACTCATGTTTTGAGCTATGTCCATAACACCTGACCTTGCTGTAGGTGAATTACAAGCCCAGCTATCACCAGGCAGAGGACTAAGTGTGCATTTAAAAAAACAGTGAAGATGTAGCCTTGTAAGGAACTTCCTAGTCAGCAATGTCAATTTTTCAAATCATCTTGTGCTAAATGAGCAATTTGTCTCACAGGAGATGTCTAGACACACATCATCTATCGCATTATATCCTTTTCTAAGTTTTCCATTGTTAATACAAGGGACCAGCTTCTTAAACATGAAGAAGCAGCTAGTGAAAGGGGAATTTTAAACTCATAAGTGATAAGGCGAGACCACCTAGAGAGTGACATTATACTGCATTATAGTAGGCTGCATTATACTAGGCACTACGGAATTATATTTACCCTAGAAAAAGCACATCCTGCCCCAAAGAACTTGCATGAAACAGCAATGAGAGATACAATTAAGGAAAACTACCTTATTTCAAAGATAGCAAATGTGGCAGGGAGAAAGCTAAAGCTTTATTCTCTTTCTCTTCAGAGACTGCAAACCATTCAGATTACTACAAAATCTTCTCAACTCAAAATAATACCTGCACACAGGAAGACAAATTATGTATTTGGGAGTGTTTATATAGTACTGTGTTGCCCACTCTTGAAGTTTTATTATGACTTTTGATTTTTCCAATAATATCAAGATTGTATGAATGTGTGTGGCTCAATTTGGATGTAGTGATTTTAATATATAAATGTAATAGCTGGAAAGAATATCTTACTAAAGTAATCCAAACATAAATAAAAATGTAAAGTAAATAGTATCATTTATAGAAAAAAACAAAACCACCTAAATGGTTTTATTAGCCTAATGCCAGAAGAGGCATGAGTATATCAGAGGATGCTTTCTCTCAAAAGATAGATACATTTTATGGCATGTACTTTCCTGTTCCTCACCTTTCACAGCATAACAGAGAATGGCAAATACAAATCTTCACAGAAGTTAGCAGAAGAAATAAGAAACTGATAAAAGGTTAATTATGGCTGTCCCAGATATGTGCTTAATTACTGTAATGTAAAACATCTTAAAAAAAATGTTGAATGCAGATATTACAGATTAACCCACAAATCTTAGAAGCAAAAATCCACAGTTAATAGGGCACTACGCAGTCCTTGTAGTTACAAGCTCAACATGAGAGTCCGCTATCACAAGGAAGTAAAATCCTCTAACTAGCCAGGATTTGAAAAGCAAATACAAAATTGGGATGTGAAAGCTTCAACAGGGAGAAGCAACATTCTAACACTGTATTGTGAGAAAATGGCAGGAACTGGACAACCACCAGTTGTTCATATGTCTGCATATGTGATTGTCTCCATTGGGAATGAAGTCTCAACTCTTCTGTCCCAAGTTTATCCGTAACAACAAAACAGCAGTAATAACAATACCACCTTTGAAAGAAAGCTTGCTTTCAGTCCTGTACAGCTAAAGCCTGGACCGTATAGTGCTGGGTCTGGCAGGGACAAGGTTCTTGACAAATATTTTTGATATCTTACGTCACAAAAAGTAAGTAAATCATAGAATGGTTTAGGTTGGAAGGGACCTTAAAGATAATCTAGTTACAACCTCCCTGCCATGGGCAGCGACACCTTCCACTAGACAGGTTGTTCAAAGCCCCATCCAACCTGGGCTTCAACACTTCCAGGGAGGAGGCAGCCACAACTTCTCTGGGCAAACTGTTCCAGTGCCTCACCACCCTCATCATAAAGAACTTCTTTCTTACATCTAACCTAAATCTACTCTCTGTCAGTTTAAAGGCATTACCCGTTGTCCTATCAGTACATGCCTTGGTAAAAAGTACCTCTCCAGCTTTATTGCAGGCCTCTTCAGGTACTGACAGGCTGCTATAAGGCGTCTCCAAAGCCTTCTCTTCTCCAGGCTGAACAATCCCAACTCTCTCAGCCTTTCCCCACAGGAGAGGTGTTCCAGCCTTCTGATTATTTTTGTGGCCTCCTCTGAACCTACTCCAACAGGTCCATGTCTTTCTTGTGCTGGGGCCTCCAGAGCTGAACACAGGACTCCCAGTGGGGTCTCACCAGAGCAGAGTAGAGGGACAGAATCACCTCCCTTGACCTGCTGGCCATACTGCTGGGGATGCAGCCCAGGATGCATTTGGCCTCTGGGCTGCGAGCGCACATTGCTTGGTCGTGTTGAGCTTCCTGTCAACCAGCACCCTCAAGTCCATTCTCCTCAGCTGGACTTGATGATCTTAGAGGTCTTTTCCAACCTTAATGATTCTATGATTCTATGATTCAGGGCTGTTCTCAATCCATTCTCCACCCAGCCTGTATCTGTGCTTGGGATTGCCCCAACCCATGTGCAGGACCTTGCACTTGGCCTTGTTGAACTTCATGAGGCTTGCAGAAGCCCACCTCTCAAATCTGTCAAGGTGCCTCTGGATGACTGCAAGTCCCCTCAGTGTGTCAACTTTACCACACAGCTTGGTGTCACTGGAAGACTTGCTGAGGGTGCACTCAATCCCACTGTCCATGTCACTGACAATGATGTTAAACAGCGCCGGTCCCAATACAGACCCCTGAGGAATGGCACTCGTCACTGGTCTCCACTTGGACATAGAGCTGTTGACTGCAGCTCTTTGAGAGTGACCATCCATCCAGTTCCTTATTCACCAAGTGGTCCATCTTCCAAATCCATGTCTCTCCAATTGGGAGACAAGGATGTTGTGCAGGACAATGTCAAATGCTTTGCACTTGTCCAGGTACATGACATCTTTTGCTATTCCTTTATCCACCAATGCTGTAAGCCATTGTACAAGGCCACCAAATCTGTCAGGCACAATTTTCCCTGTGTGAAGCCATGTTGGCTGTCACCAGTCACCTCCTTATTTTCCATGTGCCTTAGTGTAGTTTCCAGGAGGATCTGCTCGCTGATCTGCACTGTTTTAAGCTCAGTGCATCAGGGATCTTTTTAATACACCTGTTTCTTGGAGATCACATCACAGCAACTTGATTTGTTTTAGCTAACTAATAGAAGGTCACATTTTAAAGGCAACGGAATTTGATTTTCCTTCAAAATACTACATATATAAAAGTAGGAGTAGAGAAAAAGGTACAATATGGACGACTTCACTATGAAATTTAGTGAATTAATAATAGTTAATTTCCATTAAGATGCATAGACAAACTTGCTAATTTATAAAGAGTATCTCCAAAGTGCAGTTTGCTAATGGATGTATAGTACATAAAAACGTAAGTTCGTGCAATTTCTGTGAAGCTATCCAAAAGCTTTTCTCAAATACACTATACAATCAAATTACATGAAGGAATTAATGCAGTACAGTTGATGGACAGCTGATTACTGCATTCTGCTTAGTCAGGACTAATTTCTTTTATTTAAACCAGATAATCATAAGACATGACATTCTTCAAAATTAATTTTACAACAAATAAAAGTTAAAATTTAATCCCCTGTGTCAAATATTGGCTCAGGCATGTCCAAGACAAAAATATCTGTGATTTCAGAGGGCCAAAATTACCACTTCTTTTCTCAGAAATGCAGGTAACTTTTGCAATATACACTAGAAAGTAGAAGCCTACAGTCTTAACATCTGTCTTATCATAACTCTTATCATAGCTCAGGGTTTTACATTCAGACTTTCAGGTGGAATGTACCACTTGATTTAATAAAGAGACACTGGCAATTTTTTTTTTGTTTTCTTACAAGGACAAAAGATATTCAATGTAATATGCATATGGAATGAATAAACTACTCAGATGAGAAAGGACTTGCAGATTCAGACCATATTACTCTGTGGATATTGTGAAGTAGTCCTGGATTTGTTGAGTCATGGTATTTTCATCTGACAGACGCTATACATCTAATAGTCTTTGTCACAAATACTAACACATATTCCTACACATTCTAATACATTTTTTATAAGAGACTTTTCCTGGGCTGAATAAGGCATTTTATTTTATCCAAATAAGATAGCTGTGTCTGAAAGGGAGAATGTTGTTAGCTGTAATAGCATATGTAAGTGGCTCTGAAAAAAGAACTCATTAATTTGTAGCTCGGGCTCATTTTGCACTGAAATATTCATGCAACATCTGAAGGTGTTGTCAGTAAAACATCTGGCTTGAAAACAGAAATCACCATTCGTTATACAGAAGTGGTTGCTCATTCCCATCTCCCACATGATTCTTTACATGCTCAGCTTGGCTTGATTATACCCTTCTTCTGCTTCATTTCTGTGACATAGATGTATTGGCAATGATTATGAGGATTTTCAAAGCAGAGTAGCTCTTGTAGTGCTATAGGCCAACTTGTTTAGCCTGCAGCATGTTTGTAATGCTCAGGCTGATCATTGCTTCTGACAAAACAGTCCCTAGGGACTCTCAGCTGCATTTGCATGTATTTCAGACAGGTGTATGTACTGAAATAAGTAGTAAGTAACCTTAAGGAGAAATTATCTTAATTGGTCTACTACTGCAGTGCCTACTACAGTTCACCACCTTTACCCGGAGCTATGTACCTCCTCATACTGAAGAAGAAAACACATCCAGCTCTCAGTTACCTGTGTCTGGATTGCCTCAGGTATGTCACGGGACTTTTATCATCATGATATGCCTGTGTCATTCAGGCTGTGCTTGGATACAAGACACAATCAGCTGGAGTTAGATTCAGGTCTGTAGCAACCAAAAGGGTTACTTACTACCTGAGGTCACCATTAACTGTAGTCAGTAATGCTTCTGTCCCTTCTTTCTATTTTCTGCTGTGCCTTCATGTGTGATCTTGAAGTCAAAATTAGGTTTTGCATGATCTGCCTCTCTGCTTTGACCAGGCTGTTCTAGTACTTCTTTTCTCTCACACACACACATACACAAACACACACCCCTCTACGTTGTCCCAGTGGGAAGTATTGCAGTGTCCTAAGGTGTTTCATGCAAAGAGAAGACACACCTCAGGGAGCAGAGCTGTTGACTTCTTATCCAGTTACCTAAACTCTACTTTTATTCCACAGAGAAAAGCAGGTATAATTCATCTCATGTTAAAATTGATGACCAAATGCTAAAAAAATATTTGCCTACAAAGACTCAACAAATGATTTGACTATAGTAATTATTCAGGTCATAACAATTGCAAGTTAGGTGGTTCCCTGGCCTCAGAGTCAGGAAAGTGTGATATACTAAACGGAAGTCACTGAAATTGCATGGTAAAAGGGAAATTCACAGAAAATGTAATTTTGGCAAAACTTTCTATTCTAACTGATACTAAATTTGCTGTGGGTGTTTTTTGTGTGTTTTGAGGGGGGGTTTGTGTGTGCAGAATGTTGTCTGTCTTTTTAAATCTACACTGAATATTTTTGTTACAGTTGTTCTGACCAGAATCTCTTTTTTCCTTTGTATTTTCTTTGTGTATATGCTTGATTTTTCATGACTCAATTTCTTTTAAGTATGGTATGATATTTTGTAATGGTAGCTGGAAAGTATTTGGGATTCTGTATAATTTCATGTAAAAATATATATTTTGTTCATTTCCTTTAATGTAATTTTTTTTCTGTGAAAGATTCCAAGACTCTGTGAAATTATTGAACACTGAAATACTTTGACCTAAAATTAATAGTTTTTTTCCAAACAATAATATACTGAAAAGATATCAGACCTCATGGGTTTTTTTTTTAATTCTAGTTCCATGATTCTCCTTTGCACTATTTTTACCTACTGAAGTCTTGAACTGTGATGTGTGACATCCCATGCCAAGGTTGAATGCTTAAATCTGATCAGAACAGAGTAACTAGCAAGTACTAGAGTACTTCAAGTACTTCCCAGTACACTCCATTTGTGTTCCCAAAGGATGTTTATCTTGACACCATGTAGCTGAAAGTATTTTAAAAAGCTTTTCAGAAATTAGAATTTACTTTTGTACAGCATGAAAGGACTTCCCCGTTGTAATTTTTCATGTTCTACTGAATTGATAAAGATGGCAATATGAAATATTATTTTTCTTTTTTTCACAGTGTGTTGAGTTTGTTTTAAGCATTATTAAGATTTTAAACATTACTTGTAGAATTAGAACATCCTGCTCCTATATGTGCTGAAGTTTGGAATACAATGAATTAATGGAAGTGTAAGTTAAAATGCTTGATGAGTTAGTCGTTGATCACATGTAAATAACTTTTGAAAACATGTTGGGGTAAGGCAGAAGAAATGAAAAAGTGTTTCATTCAGTGGTGCATAGCAGATCTGAAGTAGCCCACTTCACTTTTTGATCCCAGCAGACAAACTACTCTTAAATTTATTGGGCCACTTTCTCTACGGCAAAAACCACCACCACCACCAAAATAAACCACCCAACCCCTCTCCCCCCAAAAAAACAAAATTATAAAAAAAAAGCAAACCCAAATTAAAATAAAATCAACACTTAATACGTTAGGTGGTTTAAGTTACAAAGGTTGGGCTTTTTTATGAGGGATATCTTATAATAAGATGCTCAAGTATATTACATGAATTTGACATTGGAGAATGGTTTAATGTTCAATGTTCATATCTGACTTAACTCACATGAATATCATAGAGACCATATTATTTCAATAACAAACACAGAAGTGAAAAAAATGTGCTCTTTATGCATATTTTATTTATGAACACACTTCAGAAATCTGATAAATATTGACTCTACAGTCAGACCATCATGTTTAAGTTTATTTCATTTGTTCATATAAATTGTTTTATGTATTAATGAAAAACCTGAATACATAATAATATATTATGTAATAATGATATGTAATGTATAGTAATACATGTAGTAAAACTGTTGGAAAATACTATTTTTAAGTAGATTGATGCTTATGACAACTCAATTATACTTTGCTATTTGAAAAAAGGGGAATTCCTAGGTGATATACTGAAGGAAATAGTGTTCTAAAGTACAGTGCTTTTTCTTGCTCTCAGTGTGATTCACTCATCAGACCTATTTATCTTAGCTATCTTTAGCAGTCACAAATTACTGGGGCAAAATAATTGGCTAAGCTTCCTTTTTTTTTATTTCGGTGTGAAAGGTTGATTAGAACATCTTCCTGGATCTGTGACTCCCAGGAAATACACTGAAGTTATGAAATACTTGTGAATGTACTAACAGTCTAACCGAATGGAGGTATTGCTACCATAAAAGACTACCAAATCAGAATGGACACACTATATACTTAAATTACAAAAATGAGCTTTGAAGATGTAACAGTATTTGGAGAGTATGAAAAGGGTAGTGTCATAGAAAAAAGAAGCAGGAACAGAGAATATCTCTAGTGTGAGTGATGTGGCAAGGGATGAACTCTGCTTCTAGCAGCAAAACAACAGAGCAGTAAATTCTAAGACATTTCTGTTTGTAAAACAGAAGTGCGCTAAACAGATCCATCAAAATGTGTCTGCTGAGGAAGTGGGAAAATGTGAGTAGATCTCAGCTTTGGGAAAACCTGCTGAACAAAGCATGTAGTGACAGGGCTGTCGAATTTTCAGTCAGCCTTTACCTCTTTGTCTGTAGGTAATGCACATCAGGGTTGGTAAAGCCAAGAGCACGGTTATCTGGACCATTCTTCCCCATTCAAATTTACACTCTTTTCATCTCCATTCCCAACAGCGCCTTCAGTTAAGATACACACTGGATCCAGAATTTAGCATGACTACACATACATATACAAAATTTCTCCCTTCTTTTTATTTTTTTCACCATAAGGTGGTGCACCAATGGTGCACACTAGTTAGTAGCAGGCAGCCACTTCATTCCCTAAAGATCCCTCAGAAGTAATCAGGCACTGACCTCCAGCACAACAGTACCTCTGTATCGATGAATCAAATTAAATTCTCTCACCTTTAGTTTCTCATCTGAATTTTCTTGCAACAGATTTCATCACAGGTTGTTTTTGTCTTTTTGCTTCTGATACAAAAAGTTAAGAAATACCTTCTTAGAAATATATCTCCTATTTGGTATTTCAGTTACAAATTATAGCCAAGTTTTTGACATTTAGGTCAAGCTTTCCTTTAAAGACTTGACAGGAAGAAGAGATAAATGTATGCTAGAAGTATATATGTTGCATTTCAGTTCCTCATGACAAAAAAGGAGGTGGGGGAATAACTTCACTACATCTTTTATGTCTTCTAATGCCCCAGGCTAATAAAATCAAATGCTCTCATTAAAGAATAAAGCTATTTCTTAATTCATGCATTAGCAATGTTTCCAACATCATCAAGAAAAGATTTCTATGTCTGCCCTAAGTCACTGAGCCTTTCTTTTCTGTGACAAAGGATCTCGTAAAATAAAATTATTGAATTTATGCTACTCAACAACTAATGATACCAGAGTGAAATTGCTGGAGAATTTTCAATCCTTAGACATATATTTTCAGCTCTTTGCTTGTATGTATCAGGACTGCTAATAGTAACAGCAATTATATGTTTATTTTTGGCTTTGGAAAAGGAAAAGCTTTCAAGTGAAGAACGAAGACATAGGTGTTAATGCTCAGTCTTGGCAGGGAGAAGGAAGGAATAGCCCATTGAGGCTCACTAAGACACCTGAATATTTGACAGTGGGAAGAAAGAGAGATCTGGCAGGGGGCAAAATCAGAAGAGTATATACTTTCAGTGCAGTATAAGAGGGATTCAACACTCAAAAAAGAAACCAAATGCAATGAGACTGGTCTGACTTCCATGAGACTGCTCTGACTTCTGTTGAAAGGGCACTCAGAACTACTGAAGGAACCTTGGTACATACATGTGTGCCAGTATTATTCATATATGTTCTTGGTAACATAAATATACTTCGATAATTGAATCCCTCACAAACCTTATACATCTGCTTGCTTCCACTGTTACGTACTCTGGGAGACCTCCACCAGTACTGGAAGTCTGTTTTATACACAGCAATCTGGCATGGTCAGTTGTGAGGCTGGACATCACAGGAATTCATTTCCCAGACTTTTGGCCATAAAAGGACTTTCAGATTGTTGTAACCGGGTCACAACCCAGTTAATTAACCAGGGGAATTGGTGATTCAAAGCCCTGCTCATCAGGATGCTCGAGCACCTTCTGAGCTGCAAGTACCTAATCACTGCCACTGTTTAAGATGGGAAATCCCAAATGATTAAAACTGGCCCTAGCTCAACTTTTCCTAACTGAGTCCTCAAAGAACAAGGGCTTCTGGGAGCACTATCAACTGATGGCTCTTACTAGAGTAATTATAACTTCATTTTTTCTTGTGCCTTATTTAAAATGCAGTTATGTTGATTATTCACATGCTTGTAATGACTGTCTTCCTTAACCAGTGCATGGTGGGTGAGCTCCCAAAAGTGTCACATTTCCCTGTGTTCAGACATAAGCAGGAGGGAGGCCCCAGCTGCCGCAAGTCTTCGCAGCATCACATGTGTCTTCCCAGAGTCACCCGTGGCATCCACTCTCCTGCCAGGATGTTCTCAAAATGGGATGGAGCAGTTAGATAACTGTTTCCCAGCTCCTCTGAAGTGACTACTGCACAACAGGCTCCCGGGTAGGTAGGCTTATGCAAAAACATTATAAGCCAAAGTTTGAGGTCTAGATGTTGTCTGTGTTTATTCTCGCTTGGAATTTATAGAATTGGCAAAGTGGACCTGAGAGGCAGTCTGGCCTTAGGCACATGGATGTAACTGGACATGAGCGAAGTGTGGGCCTCATCCCTCTCCTCCTGTTTATGCACTGAATATCTTGCACTGATCCTATCCTAGTTTTGTGACCTGTGTGAAGGGTGAACCAGTAATTGTCTTGCATACTTGTTTCAGAAACCAGGGCTACTGAGATATAACTTGGGGATATCTGCTTAAAGAATTAAAACTTTTCTACTATGTCACATAGGAGAGGAGAAAATCCATCACTTCCAATGCACCTGATTACTTTGCTTTCTTTTTGTTCCTCAGTTTCTGTAAAATAAACAGTGCCACTGAGCTGCAGTGCTGTACTTTGAAAGTGAGAGGCCTGGTGGCAATCTGTGCTGCTGACACAGTGTCACAGTGTAATGAGGCATGTTGTACCATCTCAGCAATGTGTCAAGCCTGGGAAGTTTCAAATGGTTTGGTTAAACTGCCCTAAAGAATTTAACTGCATGGAAAAGGGTTTTATAGTGTTTTTTAGTGTTTAGAATTGGGTTGCACAAGCAAAACAATCTGTGGGCTTGCCATGTTATCAGCAGGAGCTCTGGTACATCACCACGGTGCACAGCATCTCCCAGAAAAGTCGATAGTTTGAGGTTTGTTCTATTATAAAGTGTCACACCAACACAAGTGTTTTATTGTTTTACAGGAGAAGGGTGGATTTCTGGCACTTTCCCAGATTTCACATTGCCAGCCATGTCTTCAGTTTCAGAGATTTCCTGCATGTTATTTATTTGCTTCTAAGTAGTACAATATTCCCTGCAAATTGGTTACCACAGTTATATTTTGGCAACTTGAATCAGGAAGTGTATGTTATACAGCATATTTAATTTAAGCATTTCTAAAATTGGTATAAATCAAAGATGTTGCGAGATGTGCTAGTAGTCTACTAGCATTACTTTATTAATAAGGGGAATAATTACAGGAGCTGGAGAAACTTGCCCAATATTACTTTAGTGGTAAAATCACTGCCAGGAAGATGGAAAATGTGGGAGGTTTTGTGTGGTAGTATCCTGTGGCATGGGGGTCCTGACGTTCGCCATCCTCTGAGACCTCACAGGGAGGGACAGGTGGGGAGACAGGAACAGAGACCCTGGCCCCTCCACTGTGCAACACATAGGTGCATTGCAGGCAGGCAGTAAGAGTCAATGGGAAGCCTGTTTGGTTTTGGATATCAGCTATTTGTTTAATCTTTCTGTGCTTCAGTTTGTCCTCCTGCAAAAAAAAAAAAAAGACAAGATTCAAGTCCTGGCTTTCGTAGAGTTTGATACCTCAAAAGAGGTTTGTGAAGATCCTCCTTTATCTCCCTTTGCCATGCAAGGGAGACTGTTGTTTTTTTTCTGGAGTTATTAATGCCCTAAAACTCACTTGGCCCTGTAAGGCTTGGTACATAGAAATTGTAAGAGGCTTTCTCCATTAAAGCATATCAGATGTCAGACACAATAGAAGTATAAAGAATTAGTAATTGTTACTTTACAAGGGTATCTGGAGTAGTTTCAGCTGTTATTTTTATTACCATAGTTTAAAAAATGAAAAGCATTATGTAGGGGATAAGAATTATTGTCCTTGTACTTCAGGCCAGTGAGAAAGATCATTTAAAAATTAATTTGATCAACAGTATAACCAGGGAGGATGACAAAGTGTAAAGCATTCTGCTCTTGTATGTGGCTCCTTTGAGTTTTGTATGCCCAGGATGTCCTGGGTTTGGCCAGGACAGGGTTAATTTTCACGGGGGTGGCGGCTGACCCCACCTGGCCAAACAGAGCCGGGTATTCCACACCATGTGACGTCACGCTGGGTTCCGGTGGG
>Ga0065711_1003954_pt1 | contig 27357 bp, 17 predicted proteins | sample Hoacrofraction12_FD_59098 | JGI IMG/M metagenome (GOLD analysis project Ga0065711, IMG submission 59098) | Hoatzin crop microbial communities from Cojedes, Venezuela - Epithelial fraction 12 v2 (version 2) | ecosystem: Host-associated > Birds > Digestive system > Esophagus > Crop | place...
CCCAGTTTCCTGTTCAAAAAGCTGGACAGAGAAACAATACGGCGTTTGTTGCCGCTCTCTCCGGGCAGCGCACGCGGGGCCCCATCCAGGCTCTGCTGACCGCAGAGGGCTTTGCCAGCCCCCGCGCGGCGCGAGCACGCGTGGATCTGTTATTTCTTCATTTCTGCGGCAGCGGGAGCGGGGCCGCATCTAAAGACGTGTCAGCGCAGCTCTCGGTGGCTCCAGCAATCCGAGCGGGAGCTGGGGAGCTGCTTTCGTGGTCCTCGTGCGGGGCTTCCCACCCGAGCACCCGGCGAGGCGGGAGCAAGGCAGACGGGCTGCGAATCCCGACCGCGATTTAACTCGCAGACAGAAGGACACGCGAAACGGCGTCCGCGTCGGGAGGTGGGAATCGGGGCTGGGGATGGAGGATTGGGGCACGACGCGAGAAGGCGCTGCCCTAAACCACGCTGCTCTCCGGGGAAATGCAACGCCCTGATTTGCGGGCCAATAAATGCGGTTGCTCTCAGATATTTATACACAAACCACAGAAAAAACAGTGTATGCCCCTAGGGAATCTTGGTTCGTTTCTAACAACGCTGCTGTGCTGAACCAAGCCTCCCCAGTTATGCCAGAATTCACTGATTTTTTGCTATGGGCTGCTGGGTGAAATTTCTCCCAAACAAACAGCACTGGGATGCAAAAACTCTCCTTCCTATGGGCCTTTTCCACCCAGAGGAGATGTCCAAGAGTATCTGCTCCACTCAGGCAGCAGCCAGTGCTCCCCACTGCCTCCAGCAACCGCTAATAAGATCCCTGCTCTGAGGAGCATCTGCCTTCAACAGCATCAGCTTCTACCACGCGCCATGCGTCAGATGGAGAAACCCCTCTATCCCTTACAATCCTTTCTGGAGGCCAAGCTGGAAGATGTACATCCTTTACACAGCCCTGTGCAACCTGTGGGAAACTGGGAGTAAGAAAAGCAGGGTCTTAGGCCAGCCAAGTGGACGGGGTGAATGCGAAACCTCTGGAATTGCCCCAAGAAACTGGGATCCAACAATCCTTAAGTGTAATTAAAAAACTGTGGAGTGAGCGCAGGGAGACAGCGCGCCTTTAGGAGTGACAAAATTCCAGAGGACGATGTGCGTCTTATGCGATGGACATCCCACAGCCATCACCCCACCATCACCAGGGAAATTTCCACCAGCAAGAAACAGGACTTCGCTACAGCACCATAGCCTTTTCCATCCTCACCGACTTATTTGGGATTTTCTTCTCCCTTGTCTCTTATTACCCACTTTCACTCATGCAAAAAAGCCATTTAGCCCTACTCTCTTGTAGGCATCATGGCCCGGATTTCGCCAGATTCCTCCGTCATTCAGCCTTATCAGCTTCCCCTGGCCTCCAGCCCTTGGGGCTCACACACAGAATCACACAAAGTTAGGGGCTGGAATGGACCTCTGTAGGTCACTTAGTCCAACCCCCTGCCGAAGCAGGGTCACCCAGAGCAGCCTGCACAGCACCGCGTCCAGGCGGGTCTGGAATATCTCCAGAGAAGGAGACTCCACAATCTCCCTGGGCAGCCTGGGCCAGGGCTCTGTCACCCTCAGAGGGAAGAAGTTCTTCCTCATGTTCAGAAAGAACTTTCTCTGCTTCAGTTTGTGCCCATTGCCCCTTGTCCTGTCGCTGGGCACCACTGATGCTATCCCCCACAATGCTCTCAGTCTGTTGCAGATGTGTACATAGCAGATTTGTGTGTTTGTTCTGAGAACTTGCTTTGTTAACATTGTTGTAATATTGACACAACATTCAGTTCAAAGGTGTTACTAGCAAGTGGAAATTGAAGCTTTTTATTGAATGTATTTTTTAAAATCTTAGCTTTTGGAACAAGATATTTAACATTAACATTCATTTTTACATCACGTCACACGCTCAACTGTCTGCTTCCCCAGAAGTCCTCAGACTGAAGATTTATGGTGAAGCATACACTTAAACACACATAAAACCAGGAAATGCAGGTAGGTTTTACTAACGAGGCAGACATTTTACTGCTTGCACCTCTCCATCAGAAACAAGTCCAACTTTTGCAGACACCAATAGCATCTTTTGTCTTTGTCTATTTTGGAAGCTGTGTTACACAACTGGGAAGCAAGTTAATGTACGCAAAGTTTGCTGGAACAGCAAAAGCAACAGAAAGTCCTTGATCTAGTGAGAAACTAAAGAGAACAGGAGCTTTGAGTTGCAAACAAAGGATTCCCCCAGAAGTGAGAGGTATTTGAAGATGTCCACTTCTACATCTGGAATCAAAAGCTGAGATTTCTCACAGAGAAATGCAAATCAATTAAGTGAACCATGAAATGTTTGGGGAGGAAAAGGAAAATATCTGACAAGCAAACGCTAAAATGTTGAGCAGCTCTGTGGGAGTCATGTCCCATGGACCGAACCAAAAACATAATTAGTCTATTGTGTAGGTAAACACCAGGTTCATGTACAATTTTCTCATCCCAAACATCTCCTGGACACTTGCTGTCTAGCATCCTTTCTACAAAACTAGAGTACCATACTGGTAAGTCAGTGTGTAAGAACACCTGGGGGAGGAAGGTTTAGCAAAGTATAAAGTGTTTCTTCAAAAGTGCATAAGTAGTAAACAACACTCTTCTGGGTTTGTATGTTTACCATTGTACCCAAAGACAGTAGCCATTTTACATCGGCAGTTTTAGTGCTCCCAGCTTATGTTACCTGCTTGGAGGCCGAACAGCACGAATCTAACTATAGTACCACATCTCTTATGCTGACAGAGATGCACAAGCATCCTTGTATAGGTGCATTTTGCAGCAGCCAAAAAGATTGCCACCAGGTTCTACTGGTCTGGTAAGGAAATGAGAGGCATCAAATGTAGATCACATCCGAGTCGTGCTGCTGAACCTACAGGCAAATCAAATAGGAAAAATCAGTTTCACCCTGAACTCTTACTTAAAGCAAAGTAACTCCTTTTGTTACAGCTCTTCCTTTACCTCCAACTCTGTAGCCTTTTGCTAAATGCTCTACAATAGCTTTTTCTTCTTAAAACAAGCATATTTGCCTCACCACTGCTATTTGGATTAGGTTAGTTTTAAAAGTTACCTCTACTACTTGCATTAGTAAGAGCTGTTTCCCCATCCGTTGCTACACTCATTTGTGTTCCTTCTAGTTCTACGCACACAACCCTGAAAATTCAGGTCTTGAATGTTACATACTAGAGCCTCTAATTGATCCTAAAAACCCTCGAGTTTTGTTTATATAAAACAGCAAATACATCAAGCTTTCTTTATTCCCAATACCTTTCACAATTAGCATTGCTTAGAGAAAGCATATTTCCTTCCCGCTGTTCAACACTGCGTGCTCTTACAGCTCTTCTTGAATGCATACTAGATTCTCCATTCTAGTGAAATTTAAAAGCAGGTTTTTTTTCATAAGACCCAGCTCATTAGCCCTTCAGGACACTTTGAAAGTGAATACATTGGAAGAGAACTGAACTGTTAGAAGTCTAGGCATTTACTGGTATCTTACTCCCTGCCCTTTAAAACCAGAAGACAGGCACAGTACGTTTTAAGCTCTCTATACCTGGGAGCACATTCTCATTTCCAAGCCTGGCTGATAAAAATAAAATTTAACACAGATCCTACTCATGTGGGCATCTGTTTCATTTACCAAGGCTTACAGCTTTGCATTTCAGCTTGGATCATAAGTGAGAAAAAACAGGTGGCCTCAAGTTATAAACAGTCCCGAGTGATGTACCAGTGCAGGGTCTCCAAACTCCTGCAATAGCCACGGGTTTACTCGTCATTTCAGAGGCCGTGACAGAGCTGGACCAAACAGGTCCCTAAAACCAGACATTCTTTATCTCTCTGAGCTTTAAACTTTTAGTCACCATTTGGGAATTTACTTACAAATCTGATTACCTTTATAATCTGTTTTCTGGTTCCTGTGCCCACACTGTTGGCAACCAAGGAATTTGCTTGAAAAGATGACTTTTCCACTGGCATTGTTTGTTGAATTTTGTGGGTACAAGGCCAGCTGCTTGTAGTATTTAACGAGTAAGCAGGGAAAGGTCTTTGAAGATTTATATCCAATGAATCTGCAGTTTCGAAGGTTTTCATCCATGACGGGGTCTTTAAAAGAAAAGAACTCACGGAAATTTAATACCTTCCCCACATCAACACTCATTAAGCCAAAAAGAACATCAGATGCATAGTCAGAAAATAAAGGCCACCTTCCCTCACAACTTTTCCAAGCCTCCCTTCTCTCTCTAAAACCATTGACTCGGAGCCATTTTTGCTACATGTGGAACAATCTGAAAAGACAAAGCCAGCCCTATTCTTGCAGTGGTTCAGGAAGAGGCTGGGGTGTTTATATAAATAACAAGAAGCTTATGACAAAAATCTGAGTTTAGTTCCTCACTGCCTAAAAAAATACACGAAGACTTTTATGACTTTTAGCAATCAAAGATCATGAATGAGAATGTGATGCAAACTATGATGAACCACATTTAAATGTGTTAAGTTACAACAATTTAGTTTGCTCCAAGACCTTAAACCATTACTGTGATTTCCTAATCTGTAATATAAGATGATTATTTTTTCCTTATGGTAGTGGAATCCCGCCCAGGAAAAACTTCTTAGATTTTGTTTTGACATGAATTTTCATTGTCTGTGTTCATGCTTTTAATATTTTACTATCAAGGGTACTAAAGCATGTGCCTTGAACTGAAATATAGCAACTACCCTTGGCACACCCACACTATTCTCTTTTATGGTTCATGCTGAAAAAAATGGCAGGTATTTGAAGTACATACATTTCCTAAGGAGCGATCCAAGGATCCCAGTACTTCATTCCAATGAGAGTAAAGCCCAGACTGTTTTTCTTCTAGTTTCAAAGCATGAATTTCAGACTTCAGTTCTTTCAGTCGATCTTCGAATTTTCTGCTCTTTTCTAAGTAGTCTAGCCTGTAGTCAACACATTGGAGAAAAAAAAAAAACACTTATTGGCATGACATAGCTCAAGAATAGGTGTGTGTGGAAGGAGGAGAGAGGAAGTTCTTTATTTCATTTTGGTTTTTTGATAGGCAAAATGAAGTCTGGCACGTGTCAGCCTGACTCCCCTGACCCAGTGAGAAGGGGCTTCACTTCCACCCTTTCAGCATTCACACATTTACTAGCTTTTTACCAAGTATTTCCTTCCAGACCAAGAGAGGAAAAATGTATCAGATCAAACCAGTACCATACTTCAACACTAGAGGGAAACTTCTGTCCTCTAACACGCTGTTACTCCAATGTACTTTGCCCCCGACATAATGCTCTTCAAGACAGAAGCTTGGTGCCACCAGAACACTCTTCCTTTGTGTAAATAACTAGTCTTACAGACATAATCCACACCAGCTCAGTAAAAGGCCTCCAGCCATATGTACAAGTAGGAGGCCATCCTGAGTTAAAAGGATGAACTGTGATTCCCAGAGATTAATTTTCCTTTCTGTGCTTTCCATGATTAACATTCTCATTTATTTACACCATAAGCATACCGATACCTCTCTCTCTCTATCTCAAAGGATAGTCTCTTGAGGTCAATGTCCTTCAAATCCAGCTTTATGGATCCTTTGTCAAAGTTGGCATCTCTGGTGTCAGTTGGTGAGTATTGCGGGTACTTGACCATGTGCTGAAAAAGGCAACCCAAGCACTGTCAGTAACATCTGATTGTTTGATTTGGGGTTTATCTCCCCAGCTTCCATAAGAATGCCATGCTGAGCCATTTCATAAGTTACCCATGGATTCTGAAACACAGATGCTCCTGCAGCCCTGCCCCTCTACCTGAGTGGCCCCAGATGAACTGCTGAAGCCCACAACCCATAGACCCAAGGGCAGAGCAGTATCCTGGCTGCAGTGTTCCTCTCTATTTCAGCAGAGAATGGAAATCCATAATCAGCAAGACTGGAGCAGAAAATTGAGTTTGAGCACAGTCTTAGTGCTGCCTTCTTGCTGGCGACAGCTTCATCTGCTTTGCCTGAAGACACTCACGGGTAATTCACATGCCAAGACAGCACAGCTGGCTCAGTACAACCACCTCCACAAAGTATCATCTGACTGAGACAGCACAGAGTCAGTAATAGGCATGAATGCAGGCAAGACAATCTCTGGTCCTTCAGTCCCAACACCAGTCCTGTTCTTTTTTCTTGCCTTTTTTATCACCCTGACTCACAGCTATGAACAAATACAACTTCCATCCTAGCTACACTGTGTTTAAGCACCAGTTGGTCCTATAGGTGTTTGTCCCCCATCTGAATGCAGACTTGCCACTGCTCAGCTTGGAGGCTGTAAAAATGCAATCAACATCTGACTGTCTCTGAAGTGGTGCCCAGTAGAACAGAAACTTACAGGATAATTAAGCCTGGTTATGTCTAAGAGTTTCTGCTTCGCTTTACGTTCAGCCTCTCTGGCTTCATGCAGATCTTGTTTCAGATGCTCTGCTTCCTTGGCTCTGCAAGACAAATATCCTGACGTGAATAGCTGATGATTTCCAGTATAAAGCAACACATGGATTTCAGGGCTGTTCACCTCACTAGCTTCCACAGAACAAGATCTATTACTATGAGTGATTCCTTTACCCAAAGACACTTGAGGTAGGATGGTCACATGGAAAACTAACTCAACACAGCATGACACATGCTTTCAAAGGCAATCCTGCACAAACTGGCTGAATTAAGATGTTTTTCCTACTCCTAATTTCCATGGGCTCAGTTACGACCTGCTGATACAGATTCTCCAGGCTGTCAAAGATCCTCCCTGAGGTGGGGAGAGGTGCAACATATCTGCTCTTTATTTTGGCAAGCTTGTTGGCAGTATCCCAAAACCAAACAGAAGGCCCTTAATAGCAAGGTTAAACATTCTGTCAACACTGGTCTGCTCTGCATCTTTGGGCAGCACAGTGTTAGGGAACATCCAGACACTTAGAGTGGTTTATATTCCGCATTAGTTTACCTGGTTTACACTTCTCAAAGATCTGAAAGAGATACCAGAGGCCATAATTTGGTAGTGATGAACAAAAACAGCCTCATAACTCACAGGGTATACAGACTGTTTAAATTTAGAAAGCTAGGTAGCCAGTGCTCTTTTGATAACACTACATAGAAAATGCTTCTGCATTCTGGATCTTTAATAACAAAGACCTCTAAAGCCTTGCATCTGACCCTCTGTAAACTCCTCGACCTGCATCACAACCACTGGTACCAGGTGGAACAAACAAGATCCAAGAAGGCTTAGTCACTCTGAGGAGTTGCTTTAGAAACAATCCCTCCCTCACGGGCTTAGCTCTGAGAAAAACGGCACACTCTCCACCCAGGCATCCCAGCAGGAACCACACAACACCACACACCTCCGGTCAGACTCCTTCACCAGCTTCACTGCTATCAGCTCTGCCTCCCGCATCTTTTGCTCCATCAGGCGTTTCTCCTCCTTGGTTTTCAGAGCTGTGATCTCCAGCCTCTGTCGCTCTTGCTCAGCTTCTGCAGCATTCTGGGCCAGCAATTTTGCCTCTTCCTCTGCAATCTGAGCTTTCTCAGCCAGCAACTCCGCTGCTTCCTGGGATCGGAGCTAAGAGGAAACAATTTTTCTCAGTTACCCTGTCTAGTATCAACAAAATCACCCCTGCAGGAAGAGGACATCTCTCCCCCCAAAAGACCAAGAAAATATTATTCCTTAAAATAAAAAGTATAGTCAACATAATTGTAGGGTGTGCTGTTCTTCATCTGCTCCAGAAGTGTCTAACTTCTTTCCTGCCTCTCATCTCTACAAAGCAAGGAAGCACATTTACTTAGAGTTAGACACAGACAGCAACAAAAACTGAAGTTGGTTCCTTCAGTTGCCAGTGCTCCATGCCCCTTTCACCCAGTTTCAGCTTCAAGGGCGCTTCCTTCGTTCCCTCTTTGCCTGAAGAAAGCACTGTAAACCAAATACAGGGAGCAAAAGGCTCACATCAGATGGAGGCTATGGCAGATCAATTCTCAGGTAGTCGAGCATGCCCTCTTCACCAGTGCTCAGAAACTCTCCAGCATTGTCTGAGCCATAATTCCTGGTGTCTCATAGGAGCCATAAGAAAAAAGCTTCCAAACCAAGAAAGCCCATCAAGCACAAGAATATTCAGATTAACATGCTACTCACCAGGGCCTCGTTGGCCTGCCTGGCTTCATCTTCCAACTGGAAAAGACGCCTTTCCAGCTCTTCTTTGGCTCGCTCAGCTTCTTCTCGGAGCTGCTTCTCCCTGGCCAGCCTTTGATTCTCCATCTGGGAACAGAATGAGCAATGCCACGTTTGTGGGTTTGCAGCAGAATCTCATCTGGGCCTGAGGCAGCACAGCAAATGAATCTAATGAAGAATGGGCTGATCTCTAGCTGGTGGACTGATATTCACCAGAGATGCAACGCTGAAGCTGCTTGCATTTTGCAGCACTGAACTCCTCTAACGGGTAATACTGGTTATTTCAGACTGCTAGGAGAGCACTTGGATCGACCTGTTATGTCCCCCAAATCTTTGCGATCACCTATTCAGTTTCACAAACATCACTTACATCCTCAGATGCTGCATACACACTAGAGCTGTTCTCACATTCAATCCTGCTGCACTTTCTCACCTCCCACACACATATTGATGCAATGCATGGACAGCAAGGGCACCAGCTGGAATAATAATCAGTGTTTGCAGCAACAGAAGAGCAGAAAATCTACCTTTTTTCTAGCTTTTTCTTCCCTGGCTTGTGCTTTCATTTGCTGGATCTCTATTGAGTCCACTTTTCGTCTCCTCATAAATAGGTCGTGGTTTCCAATGCACAGCTGCAAAATCTGGATAGGAAAAACAAAGCAAATGCGATTTTGATGTACTTGTGCCCCAGCCAGAGGGACAAAGAGCCCTACATGGGCCTCACAGGACAGAAGCTGACAGTTCCGACTTCAGAACAAATGCTGGCAGTTGCTTCCCTTACAAGAAAGTCAGCACCCAGGGCAGGCTCATACCCAAGTACATCATAGTTAGAAGAGTTCATAACAACATGAGCAGTTCTGTCTGTCCATCTCACTCTGGTTCCATTTTCCTGAATAAGAACAGGCAATAGATCTAGGCCAAGAGTACACAAGATGTAGCTGTGGGAATGCTCACCCGTGATGACCCCTCCACAAGCTCATTGAGAAGCAAGTCAGCCCCTGTGGTTGTGTTAGCAAGCAATCAGTGATGATACAATTAGCCAGCTGGTTAGATCCCTTCATTGTTGCTTCTCCCAGAAAAGGGAGAGGCAGTAGCTGATTTATAACCCACAGCAGCCTGATAGGTAGATGCTGCAGTGGGTTTGCACCTTTCCATATGCTGCATCCTATCCCCTTCCAGCATCAGGATTTCCCTTTGTGATTTGGGCCTTCTTTCACATCTTGCTTTCCACCCACCATCCCCCCTTCCCAGAGAGGACAAACATATGCACCCTGACTTCCCAGGCAGAACAATCCTCAGGAAAATACATGCAGAAACTCCATGCTCCCTGGCCTCTCCACAGATTTTACAAACAACATTTCTCATTCAGGTATCAGTCAGTATTACCAGGCTCAGTTTTGAAGAAGCAAAACAGGACACTTACCAATTTGTTCACTTTGAGTTGAGAGGAAAAGAACTTAAAGACTTCTGCTTTTTTATCAAGTGGTTTAATAGTTAACTATATAGGCAAAAGGAAAAAAAAAAAAAGAAAGGAAACACAGTGAAGAGAAGGAAAAACAAAGCTGAAACTATTAATACCAAGGCAAACTTCAGCCCATCTCCACTTCTCTCCAGGGAAGCAGTTATTTATGCCACAATGTCAGGAGAGTGATGCAAAAGTGTTCTGCTCAAAAGAATCAGAACCAGGGCTGCTGTTACACAGGTTCCTCATCTGCTCCCGTAGCAGGCTATGTTAGCAGATAAAGCCTCCCACAGACCGACCCCGGTGCCAGTTTGGATGGCGATTTTCATAATAATGCCACCTGTGCATCGCAAACTACACTAAGAACACTGGAACAAGCACTGGTTATCAGGAAAAAAGAATGCATTACTAATCCCCAGAAGTAGTCATATTCTAAAAGTCAGGGAGATGTCAGACACCTCTCTGAATACCAATCATTGCAGGTTTAAACAAAATGTACGAAGGGCCTGAAGGACTTGTTCTTCCAACCATTCAGATAACAGTCCCAGAGCTCCTGCTTTCCTACATTTTCAGTCATATCTCCCAAATTGTTTCCAGAGGACACGAAGGGCTTTTCATGCTGCCAGGTCGGTACACACTGTTTCATTTCACATGTTGTGCTCACTTTGGCTGCATAACAAAATACGGCTCCATTCTTTAAGATCCTGTTTTCTGTGACTCATGGGTTAGCTAGCACTCTATTCCTATAATTCATTTACAATGCAACGTATAATTTCAGGCCATCTGAGTCACCAAGATCATGATGTCCTACAGCTCATTTCACCCCATAGGTAACAACTGGTTGAATCTGTTGCCTTGTGATGAACAGGGCTGTGAATGCGTCACTGAATATAGTGGAGCTTTAATATAGGGCTGCCCAATTTCCCAACAATAGGGAGTTAAAGCAGTTTATTCACAGACGAGAGGAGAAGTTTCATGTCACGCAAGGACCAAAAACTTTTTGGAGGCAGAACTCCTGTAGGCTGCCCTGCCTGATTCAGTGTATGCACACTAACTCTGGACAACAAATCTCATCTCCCATGTTTTTCAGAAGGCCCACAAGAACATGGAACAGGCTATGCTGTCCTTTGGCTGACAAATTCCAGGTATTCCAGTATCAATGGAGTAGTTCTGGTTTTGTTTTTATGATTATAGCCTTCCATGTAGCCACATGATTTGTAATGAAGCTAAGTTTCACCCACTCCCTATTGTACTTTCTACAAGAGATGGGCTCTGAAATCACAGTGAAATTGCAATGGTAGGGTTGTGCTGAAGACCAAAGTCATGCACTGAGGAACTGGCAGAATTCAGGCAGAAAAACATGAACATCTCCCTGCATGTCTTCTCTTGCCAGTATGCTTCAATCCTCATCTACAAGGATAGCTTCTGCATATGAAAATGGCATTAAGTCTTTACAGATCACCTAATTCCTGCTGGGACAACCAAAGAAGCTAGTCACAATGGCAGTCATAATATCTATGTTTTTCAGATATCAACACGCTTGTTTTGCAAAGGACAAGCAGCAGGGAAGGAACCAGAACAGTGGGCTCCACAAGTCTGGAGAGCTCAGAGCAGCCTCTGGCTCCTAGGGGAGCTGAGGTTATGCAGCAGATCTGAAAGGCAGGTCTGTTATTTTTAGTTTTGTAACAAAACTCCCTAGGATTTTCCCCTTCTCCCCCAAATTATTTAAACAGAGACAGCTTTCAGCCTGTTCCAAGAATCCCAGTCCACACCCATGCCCATATAAAAAGAATAATATATCAAAGCCATCATACCTCTTTCTCACTATAGGAAATGTTTCTAATAGCACTCCACTCGAAGGACTTATTTGGAGAGAACCTGTTGTTAATGCTGTAGATATGAATACCTTTGGCATCAACTCCAAGTAGGAGATCCGTATGGTTTTTATTTTGCTAAAAAACAGATATCAGTAAAAACCATTTATGGTGACGTTAAACAACCACAGACAAGAATGATGCTTACTCTAATACATTGATATTTATCTGTATTTTTAGGAAATTTATATTTTCACAAAATATTATGAATGTTGTCACTGCTAGCTAATAAACCCAGTCCTCTAGATTGACTATGGCAGCTCAAACTTTTAGTTTCTTTCTCCTTCTTCCTATTACATACCCAGAGCTACTCAAGACCTTTGTCAGATTGCAAAACATTGATTTTGACTGCTTTATTCACCTACTCATTTAGCAGGCAAGTCAACCAAGTCAGGACAATCAGTACACAGCCCACCATCAGCAGAGAAAAGCAGAAGCCAGGTGTCCCCATTCCTAACTCCCTGGAGGATTTTAAAATGACAGTACCATCACCTAAAGCAATTGAAAACTGCTAAAATAAAGCACTTACAGCAATTGGAAAATAATTGACACCATACATCTCCAAGTCTTGGGCAATTTTCAGGTAGTTCATCTCAGCTTCATCCCTAGAGAATAAGGGATGATTATACTTCGAGATTCCTTTCCAACCTTTCTGTCCTAGCTGACACTGCAGTTCCCACTTAGAAAAGAACAAGCAATCTGGTTCTTTGTACTTTCTTTAATTTTGCCATCTTACTCTCCACAATAGAAAAAGGATAATAAACCAGCATCTCTCCAGAATAAAGACAGTAAAGCTCTACCTATCTTGAATCACGTATAGTGCAGTCTTTTTAAAAATTCAAGTCCAGTCTTATCCTTGGGTTATTTTTGCCACTCCATTATTATTGTGTCTTGGAAACCTACCCTACCATTGTTTTTCATGACACAAGGATATTTGCTTCAGGAAATTAAGTTCATTGAGAAATGAGTTCTGAACAAATACTAAACAGTGTTGGGCAGACGCCAAAGCAGGGTGAGAATCTCTCCACCCACCGTTCTCCCTTCAAGGTGAGGCATCACTAAGTCTTGAAGAAAATATTCAGTAAAAATAATGCTAAGAAGCATCTAGAACAGCCAAAGAGAAATTGAACCAAAATATTAGGAAAGGCTGCCTCTAGGTGCCAACAACTCCTACTTCTTATTTAACTGAATTTCCAGGCATGCTGAGTATCTTGAAGTAGCTGAATGTCCACATGCACTGGCACCAAAACTCAGTCCTAGAACCATGATGCCATGTTTGTACTGTTTTGGTTCCTTGCTAAGTACACTGACACCCTTTTCAGCCATGATTTTCACAAGGTATAAAACATATCAGATTCATTCTTCTCATTCTAGGGGAAGACTGGTGTGATATGGCTCCAGAAAGGCAACTCCAGGTAGTTAATGGCCTTAAATGAAAAGGCTAAACTCTGAGGGCTAAATGCAAATTCAACACAACTCAAACTTTCTGGAGAAACTTCACTCTGCATGGACTCTGGTGAGACAGGACTCCTGCTTTAGATATGTTAGGTCATGAATCTCTGCAAGAGCCCTCAGCTTCTGTTCACTTCAAAGCAACTCTAGTTTACTAGCACTTGGAGCCCTACACAAGACACTTTTTACCCCAGATTAGTGGGTGTTTTTGTCCTTAGTTATAAATTAACCTACTAACACACAGCTTGGAAACCAGTATTTCTTTGCTCACTCTACAAAAGCCAAATTTCACTGAAGATGGCAAATAATCAGTTACTGCAATGTATGAGATTTCCAAAGAATTAAATTATTTTAATACCTGGCGATACCCCTGTGCTCAGCATACCAAGCAGTAATCTTTTCTTCCCACATCTCTGCTGTCAGCTGATACTGCCTGAGGACCTACAGAGAAAGGAAGGAGTCTGGTTTCCTTTGAAGATACAAACACATGCACTGCCTCTCCCAAGCAATGTGAATGCAGCAATGTAGTTCACAGCTCGGTCATTTCGCCAAGTTCAGGGCAGACGCAAACAGTTTCTGACGCTCTGGTTAATCTCACAGCAATATGTGTTGCAAAGAGTAGACTCAAAGATTTGGTTTTATATAGAATAAAGACTTACCCTTTTGGGTAAAAGTTCATCATGGGCTAGAAAGCCTGGCTCGTGAAAATTTGGGTCATAGTCACCGTACTGTCCAGGAAAAGAAAAGATACTTCAGTTTGTTAGATGCAGAACACTGAAGAACTTGTTGCTTGCATAATCTGATGGATCACTTGAGGCAGATTTTCTTTTGCTTCTCCCATATACAGGGTAACAGATAATAAACGGCTCCCCTCATCTGAACTGTCCGTGGAAGTTAGTTCCACCCTTTTTGCTGTGCACATGGCTTCAATACAGCCACTCAGGTGGCCTATAAACTTCGACTTCAGTCCTAGCCTGCAGCTCTTGGTAAGTGCAGATATGAAGAAATCTCCCATGACATCATACCCTCTCCCTTGAACTACAGGCTATGTTCAGAAGTGTAAGCTCCCCTATTCCCATAGCCTACTGCATACAGGCTGGGCTGCTGCAGAGGGCCAGCCCTGCTAAGAGTTTGCGTTCACCTCCTGCCGTTGTGTAAGTCTGGCTCTTGGTGTCATGAGGTGAACAATGTGCTAGAAGATACTAAAAAACATCATGTCATTCCATTGTGAGCTCTGGTATCAGCACCTGCTGTACCCATGGTTTAAAACGGGAAATAATTCTAGCTCGGAGAAAGATTACACTAAAATGTTAGGTCCAAAAAAATCCCCCTAGATTGCGAAAGCATAGTATATAATACCAAAATCCTTGCAGTGGTAACTAATGCTTATTTTTCTAGCTGCAACTGTACAACCCAGGATGATCTACTTTAACAGCAAATTTTAACACTGCTGTGTTTTACATGCCACCACGTATATGTATTTGTATATGTATTGGTTAAAAAAAAGAGACAATAAAAAAGAGCACTTATATGCAAACCTTGGCCTGAACAGCATAAGAAGCCAGTAAAACTGTTGCTTCTGGAGAACAATAGATTTCCTCATCCAGTATTTGTTTCTTAACCTAAATCAAGGGAAAAAGGGAGCAAATTAAAGAAGCTTGAAGTCAGGACAAATGCCAGGCTTGAAATGAAGCTAGACATGCCCAGACTATAACTTGGCACCAAATATCACCATTATGAGTTAGTAACAGCAACAATAAAATGGTATTCAGAAACACAGGAAGCCGTTATTTAGCGTTATATTCAATTAAAAAAAAAAAACAACCTTCAAAAGTTAAAGCGTCTTAATTCTAAGTTCATAGAAATATCAGACAGCTATCTCCAAACATACATATAAAGAATCCTGAAAAAGAATGTGTTATAAAACACGAATTTTATTGTCTGCACTTCATTCCTTTTAACAATTCTTTTTCTTCCTGATTCAGAAAAGTTAGCTTTTCAACACGTAAAATATCAAATTTTAGCATGGAAGGGACCTCTATACATCTAGACAAAACAAGTCCAACTAGACCAGATCGCTCAGGGCTGTCCAGCTAATATGGCCAAGGGCAGAGACATACTGAAAACCATAATAGTATGTTCTCAAGCTGGATTCAAGAATGAGAGAATAATGGAGACCCCACAAAGGGAAGCTGACTAATAGAGCACTTAATTTATTCAGTTACAGTGCTCTAAGCACAAAAAAATAGGCGCTTAAAAATAAAAGCTAGGTATAAATGGTAAAGATTCTTTTAACATTCTTTTCATTTTAATAATCGATGGTGCTACCAAGATCAGAGGTGTAATAGTTTCCAAGATGTTGCTTGATTTTAAATCAGTTGGGCAATTTTTACTCGAAAACCTAAAGAGGGAAGGGGAAATCAATCTTCACAAATCCTCCTCTCAAGAGTAATGTATTTAGCCTACCAACAAGCACAAGATAAGAAAATTTTGCATAATGCACCATCTTAAACATTTCCAAAAAGAAAAATTACTTGAGATAGCACTGAGCTATCTTTACAAATACACTTTGGCACTGTAGGTACTGTGAACTAAAATGAACCATCAGGAAAGTTTTTCTTTTAAATTCAGTCTCTGGTGAGCACAATATATGAACCTGAGTTATAGTACAGAGAAAATTCTTTCTAAGCTGTTAAAATGGAAAGAATGAAAAGACTGAAAAGACTTTTCTTCCAAATTGGAAAGCTCCAGCTTTCATACTCCATGGTGCAAGTCATACGTTTCAGAACTTAGAACCTGAATCCCCCATAAGCATCTGGGGTTTTCTGATCAGTTCTTACAAGGACATCTTGTTATACTTCCTTACAAAGGTGCAAATTACCTAATCTTTACACAGACAACATTTAGCTTTAGTCATTTACATTTATTCACACATTTTGCAAAAAGCTGTTATGCCACATTAATTTGTAAAGGTCTGAATAGTCAAGTAGAGCTGAAATCTGTACGCATCCAGATGTCTGTACATGTTTTTCCTATTAGCATCCAGGTGTGATCTTAAGTTCTTATAGACAGGAAACTTTGCAAGTTCAAATTTGTTTCAGCCTTGTTTTTCTACTTTGGAATGAGAAGAATTTGCTAATTGCATATCTGCTAGTCAAGGCAGGTTCAAGAAGAAAAGAAAAAAGTGGAAAAAAAATCAAGATTAAAAGACTAGGAAAAGAGTTCTGCCCCTCTCATTCCTTTCCAAAATTAGCTTAAGAAACAAATTGCCAAGTGGTTAAGGGTTCTGGATGAAGTTCTAGTTAGTATATTAACCCTCGGAACAACAGCATTTTCCCATTACTTCATTAACACATCCTCCTCAGGGAACAAGTGTATTTACTGTGTTTATTTACAGATGCAGACTGAATTTATTCCATACACCCAATCTACTTGCACAGACACATACTACTGAAAGCTACCAGAACAAAGCAACACCAGAAGGCTGTAACGTGCAGAGGACCCCACAGCAATTCAGAAGAGAAGCTGGATGTCGCAGACATTGGAACGAACAGCTGACCAACAAGTAACCATCCAAAACTCAATGCTTGTATACTTATTGGAGTAAGCGGAGCCCCAGCATGGCTTTTATTAGTTGATGCATCTTTTGATAACAAAGCATTGCACTCCAAGAATTTGCTCCTTTATCTACTTTTTAATGTAGCTAAGAGCACTCTAACAATTTCTGGGACAAAAGAAAAACAAGTGGCAAATAAGAAAGCTGCCTCTGCAAAGCAACCAGCATCAATGCATGTGTGGGGTTAACTTTATTACTTTCACTGGCTTCCATCTCATGGAAATTTGTAAGAACCACTATGGTGTACAAGCCAAGCTGTTTTTACACAGCTAACAACTCTGTTCTTGTGCACAGTACTGCTGTCCTGCAGGTCCTCAGTAGCTGCTCCTGTGGTAGAGCTGAAGTGCGTTCTGTTCTCTGTAGTGAAGAACTGGCAGGGCTGGGGATTTATTCTGCTAGCATGAGTAGCAAGCACACAGTTCAATGGGGTAGAGAAGACAATTCAACCTGGCTAATTTGACTGGCAGAAGTCAGTGTGTGCAAGTCTGGAAGTTTCAGAATACCAACACCACACCAAGGGAACAGCACTTCTCGTCCAGGGGCTGTTGGACAATGTGATGCCTCCAGACTGCATCTTTAAAGGGATCACACATTGTGGTGAACCTTCTGTTTGAGTAGTAGCTGTGTATGCTGCTCCACTCCTTTTGAAACTTGCTAGATGAGCAAACCTATCTTTCAGGATGGCTATCAAATTCTATGATCTTTTTTACCTACAATCCAAAATGAAGATCTAAGAACAGGTTAGGGAGTTCTTGTTTTCTAGTGATTGTGCCTTCTACAGTCATACATAACCAGATCTCCCAGCAACCACCTAGACTATTTTTAGGAACTCACAAGTTATAGTTTCAGGGATAGGCTGTAGTCACAGGTCTTGTTCCATCTGCAGCTGATAGGGGTGAAAAAACTTACTGTTCCCAACTGCTTATCACCATTCCTTCCCTATTCTCCACCTTCACAACTGCCACACTGTAATTGCTTGTGTAGTCACTCCCCCACGCAGTGCATACATCTAATAACAGGCCTCTTCCAGTTCTGCTCATTTTGAAAGAACTAGGTTAGGGAATGGTTACACAAGAGGTTACACCAGCAGTCTAAGATGTCGATGACAATGAGCTGTTGAGACTCCCTTCATCCAACTTAACTACAGCCAGAGCAGACCAGATGACACAGTCTTCAAGATGACTTCTGAAGGCAATAAAAATGATGGCTTTACTTTATACTTCTCAGCACCAACCAGTTAGGGCAAAAGCCTCAGTTCTTCAAGCAGTGCCAGCCTTGCATGGATTTTTTTTTTTTCCTTAACACATACAATAGGAGCACAAGAAGTCTGGAATATCCAGATGTGGAATCACCACCCCAGCTGCTGGGTGTAAAAGTTATCTTACATGAAACTACAGGTCTCAGCAATTTAACTCCCACTCCTAGCACAAGCAGTAAGAGAAGCTATCAAGAGAACAAAAACCTGCAGAAGGCAAACAACATTCAGCTTATCAACACACCAAACCACAGCAGTCGGGAGAGATGTTTGTATTTCATAAAAATGATATCTTTACAGAGACACTGCTAGAGCTGAAGCCAGCAGAATCATTCTGAGACTAACTGCTGCCAAGAAGACCAAAGACAATACAAAAGGATTGGGGTAAATACAGGAAAAATTCATGGTTTAAAAAAGTTCCTGACCTGAAGGAAGAATAAATGCTGGGTAATTTCCTGTAATAGTTCCTCTTCTACCTTCTCTGGATAGAACTTAGCCAAAAAATGAAAGCTAACAGGGTCTTCTTTGGGGATTTCTTGATCTAAAACCTGTTTAAAGATAAAATAAAGTCAGCAGCAAAAATAGCACCTAAATGTCTCAAAATAATATTCCAGAGGAAAAAATCAGAAAACAGTCAATAATCCACTTAAAGCAACCTTTCCATATTTTAGAAGTAAGGGCAATGCTGAGCTTCAATCTAACAGCAATCAGTGCATATAGTGGTGATTTGTGTGTGATACTACAGGCCACATGTGATAGAAGCAGACCAAATAACACAACAAACTTCAGTCTTAAAAAAATGACACCATTGAGTTGTCATGTAACACATTCCTTTAGCTCCTGTGTTAAAAAAAGTAAATCTTTTTATAAGTAGAAAATTGCTTCGCTTTTTTGTTTCCTATACCTTTTTGTCCATCTTTAACCAGGTGCACATTCCTTTTATTGTGTACTGCAAGCCAAAGAACCAAGTCTCCCTTAAACCAAGTGCTCGGCACACAAGGTCAAACAAGTCCTTTCCCTTCCACTTCATCTAAAAGAAAAAAGAAAATCAAGAAAAACAGGTGTGTTGAATGAATTTGCTACATTTTAGTCAAGCAAATCAGGCTACCATTTGCCTTTCTCCTATGAACTATTTCACCTTTAGCCTTCAATGAAATATGCCAACTGCTGTCTACAGCAAAGCTGCAACAGTTACAATGCTCTACCTCCTCTTCCTCTCCTCCAGAGGAAGAGTCACAGAGCAGCTGTAGTCATTTAACCACGGCATCAAGCATTTTATGAGCACAGGGAACAAGGATTGTACTATGGATTTCCTAGTACATAGCAAGCTTTTATTAATATTTATAAAAATCTTATTTAATAGTTCATACAAATTGGAGAGACAGAGAAGGGCAGGGCAAATCAAAGGAGTGTCAGGGAGCAGTGTAGAAATGCCAAACAACAAAAGCAGATCCATCTTCCACATACCTTGGCTATTTCAGTGGCACCAAGCCAAGCCTTTATGTTACTGGGATTTAAATGAACAGGAGCCTGTCTTTACAGTAATTTAGTAGGCTGGCTCCATAGAGAGTAAACTTTGATTAAAGGTTCTGAAATTCAAATATATGATGCCTCATTTTTTCAAAGAATCTCCACTTTTCTTTTATTTGGCTACCTAATCACAGGTCAGCCACTAAAAACTTTATGGCAAAAAAGTGAACTTTTAGGCAACATTTGGATGGAAAGCAGGAAATCATCCCAGCAAAAGAGCTGTATTTGCAGATAATGGAGAGACAGCAACAGAAGGAATCTGTTAAGCTGGATTTGTTAACAAGGACTCTGATCTCTAAATCAGATTTTCCAAATCCTTTATTTTCATAATTCTGCCTGCAAGTATTCTAGATCAGAAAGTCACAGAAGTGCACTGCTTGCGACTAATCTATTCTGTCTCAGAAGGACCTAGTAAACCAAATACTAAATGCCCCACAAGACAGTCAAGTCTCATTAGAATTGCCAGTCCCATTGGACCTCAGTTTTCTAACTCCTCTCCTCAAAATAACTGTATGGGGTTTTTTTGCTTTTGCTGGATGATTAGGAATTAATCAGGCAGAGTTCTGTCTCCTCAATAGTGCAGCCCAATTCATTTAGCAATTGATCACTTGCTATATTTGTTTTCTTCCCATATTTTTCTGCAGTTACAATTTCTCTATCCAATTTACTAGATAACACAACTAATAGAAGAAAAGCCAGCTTTTTCATTTGATCATTTTTCTCTTCTGCCCAGAGATACAAACAGCCATTGTAGTTAAAGAAAAACTGAGTTTACAAATGGCAAATTTGAAGAGATTTCCCAGATCAACTGAGCACAATAGTACCATTTTATCAATTATTTTGTAAGCAACATCTTAGGACCAGCTCTCACCAGACTTCTTTATCCAAGCTGGACATGTCTTAAAGAGTTGTGTCACTTACAGAAAAAGAATGTTGTGGAGAAGCAGGTATACTTACAAACAAGCCCTGCATCATGTGCTGGAATGCTTATGGAGAAAGCAGGCCTACCGCTCATTTAGCTTGTCACAGTCAAATGGATTTCACGGAAACAGCTTTGAATTCTGAATAGTCAGAGTTGTTTAACAGAAGACTGCATCTGAGGCCAAGTAATTGTTTATAAAAATAACAGATCAGTTTTAAGACCATCCACAGACTGATAATCTGAACTTTTCAAATTTATGTCTTGCTAATACAAAGGTTAGTTCCCATCTTTCCAGCATTCTGCTGAGGACTCCTACCTCACAGCTGAACTCCATTTCAGCATCCACTGTTATAATTTTGACTTTAAAAGTTTTCGGCTGTTTCTTCTTCAGACCTCGGATGGACATATTTTTTAGTTTATGAGGATAGCCGCACCTGAAATTGAACATGCATTACATTTAGGGCTGGAAATTCAGTAACATTTTCTTGGCTAGATTCCAAAGTAGGATGAGTCCAAACTTGTAGAATAAAGTCACCTTTAAACATGCATTTTTGTGTCCAAGACAATAAGAAAGGATGTTGGAACAGTAAGTTTAGTTTGACCTTTAAATTTAGTTTGTTCCTTAAAACAAATTGCTCCAAAATGTCATTCCTGTCTTTCCTCAGACCTCGGCACACAGGGGGTTCCTACAGTACTAGAAAGAATATCCTTCAGACCTTGTATTGCAAGCTCCAGGGGCCTGCCTCTCACTACGGCTGAGGACACCTAGGGAACCTCCAATCCAGCCCTCGTGCTCCATACAATCACCGACAGCCATGCAATTCATCAGTCTCTTGCAACAAAACTCTGCAATGGATGAATGTCTACAGTTTCATAAAAATAATACCTGGCTTTTGAACAATGCCAACAGAAACATGACATTCCTCATCCCTTTTACATATCCAAGCAAAATTCCCTCTCTCAAAGGTCTCTACAGTATGTACCAACATCAAATGCATCAGTGGAAACGCCACTTGCAAAAAACACCATAGAGCACTACATCACACAGTAAAACCTTATGACAGCAAATCCAACTCAATCCTTGTCCATCAGTTATGACTCCTCAAGCAACTAACCTACTGAGTTTCTTGACAACATGAGATCTTAACTCCCTGAAATTATACAAATGCCAAGAATATATGCAGTGAAATTAAGCTGAATTTACCATGTTCTCTTGGGCATACTAACTCACAATTATTAAAGTTATTTAGAACAGAAATTGAGAGGAGTTCTTGTGAAATGAATTTAATTTTGCAGAAGCCTACAGAAAATTCCTTCATAAATCTTCTATTCTAAATAGATTTGACTGCATGCCATCAAGAAAATTGACAAGACATACTGTTTCCACAGCCACAAGGGTTTTGTGGATACCATTCAAACCAAATGTTGAAAGTTGGGGTTAAATGATAGTGTGAATCTGCACTATGCTGTTCGCAGATGTTTATTTCTGAACACAGGAAATCAGCCTGTAAAGTTGTTTTCTTCTTTTTACTTTATAAAATTAACAGCTCAGACTTGCACATCCTAGTTAGTATCTGAACTATATAGGTCAAGAAAAGACTGAGGCATTCTTGGTTTCCTACAATATAAGACTATTACAGTGTGGCAGACTTCCAATCTCTCCTTCACGAATTCCAAAAGAAAGTTCTAGTTTAAACTGAAAAGTTCCATTCATCTGTACCTTCCAGGATTTTATAAAATATCTTGTCTCCTTCTTTGCTTCTGCTGAGCTCTAAATTGGCTTGCAAAATGTACTGATTTTCCATTTACTTTGTATGTGCCCCTCATCCAAAAATTTCAAGTAGCTAAATAGGAGGTACAACGTACATGGAAGTTTTTCTTTTCAAATTTTAGGGAAGTTGAGGCAGAGAACAGTTGAGTTAGTTACCAAATCATATGGACATCAGCAGCAGAGTTGAGAACAAGTACTTGAGACAACTCAGAGTGGGGAAGAAAAGCTCAGGAGGAAATTCATCTTTCTGACACCATTAAGACCAGGTCAGGAGTCCTCTCCCTCCAGTTGGCTCTGGTAAAGCTTCTGTTGAAGTCTTGTTCGGTTTGGGGCAACACACTTCAGGAAAGATAATGGGCTAACTGGAGAGAAATCCAAAGGCTAGAAAATAATCTGTGGTAAAATACAAGTACCGGTTAGTACAGAGAAGAGACAAGTGTGATGAGACATTATAGTATCTGCTTCCCATGACCACAATGGTTAGGACAAGGAATAATGGGGCTTAACTAAATTGCAGACAGGTTGCACACTGAGAAAAATTCACTAAGAACATTATGATGCTGGAAAAGCATAGGATGTAATTTCTATCCAAAACAGTGTGACTGTATCTGCTCCCCCTCAAACCTGACAGAACTACCAGCCCTCAAAGCACCCTACTCTGGCTGGTCCTTCTGCTGGTGCCTGCCACCAGTCCTAGGAGAGGCCAGTTCACACTACCAGGAGTCAGTGCAAGCCTGGGTGCTTCGTAGGCATATCCAGAGCCCAAATCCCATCACCCCCAGGGTACCCCTTGTCCTCGGGGAATATTTTTTGAGAGGCGCAAAAAACAGATCTTGCCACACACATGTTTCCTCTATAATTTAGGCAACACCTCAGTGCACATTATGAGCAGAGCTCAGGTGCTTTCTACTTTGCATAGAAAAGTGTTTTCAGTTAAGGCAAAAGGAATATCTAAAAAACAAATGACCAGTGGTATGGTGTAATGTGACCATAATATCGACAAGGAGAGTATCACGTGAAGGCATCCAAAACAGCAGTAATTATTCCAGTTAATTTTTTGATCTCCAACCTGCAAGCTGCAACACAGGTAACATCAAAATTGTATTTTAACCTGTTATATTCCAAAGATCTTTCCTGTCCAGTTTTCTTCAAAATAGAGATTTACTGTAAATAATTATACCACTGGATACAGCAGTTAAAGCATGACAATGACAAACTACTACACAATACTGGAAACAAACCCTTCTTCTGGTAATTCTAGAAGAAACACCAATGGCTGAAGACAAAGGAGAAAAGAGCTTCATAATTCATTTTTAATATGTAATTTGAAACGGCCAATTGAATTAAGTAGGAACTTGAAGTTAGGGCCAGTACAGAACATTCTCAAAGAGTTTCATATGGAAAACACTGAACAGATAATATTGAACAACTGCAGAAGAATGTACTAATTTTCTCAAAATATGAGAAAAACCCCAGTCCTTCATTTTTACTTTGAAGCTCTTTTTCTTGTATAACCTGGTTGAAACGACAATATAATTTGTTCAATATTTCCAATAGCATTTTTTTCTTTCCAGAATTTTTATTCCATGGAAAAGTACATTCTGACTCACAGTGAAAAGCCATTTTTGAATATCAAATTTTCCCAAGAAATGTAAACTGCATTTTAATCAATAGCACTGGTAAAGAAATAGAAAAGGTTTTCACACTGAATAGCTTAAATAAATGTCAGACACTGACAACATAAGCGAAGGCACTTAACAGTCAAGTTTCTAGAAAAATAACTTTCAAGTAAGAGAAATCTTGCCGAATAAGACAATCTGGGTTTGCAATCTTTGTTTAAACGTAAAAGCAATCCACTCCCTAGATCCCTGTTAATAACAACATTTAACTGTGAATCATGTGCAACGTGTTTCAAGATAGAGTTTCTGTCACTGAGCTCCAGCGATTTATTTCTGCAGTTGCCAGAGGGATCTAAGCTCAAAGCTCAGAAGCAGCAAAATGCAATAGATCAGAGCATACCATAACCTTCCCAAATAACACAATTAATCCAAAATAGGGCAGGGTGATAAGAGATTCCTGTCCAGCCAGAAGCTGGGAACAGACAGTTCAGAAGCTGTGAATGTCCACAGCTTCTCCTGAACCTTACAAAAACCAACAGAAAGAGGATAAAAGCTTTGCTTGATGAGGGGAACAGAAATGCAGTGATGAGGAATATAATTTGCAGGAACTGAATGGTCCTGACTCTGCCTTTTAGTATGTTCATGTCCAAGATGAAAGAACTAACATCCACCAGCTCTGACTGGATTATAGTGCTCTCCCTTCTTGACAATGACAAACTAGTGCCCGAGCACTGGTGGTGCGAGGGAAACTGGGAACAGCAGGCAATAGCAAGAAGAACTGGCAAGACAACTCTTGCAAGGAGTGATGCTTATCTGTATCACAGCACTAGATGGGCAGTTGTGTTACACCACTGCACTGCACACTATTGAAATTGGAAATAACCCACATGTCATATAGCACTCACAGTATTAAGTGAAAAGTACAAAGAGAAAGAAAGGGCAATCAGCATTCCCCCCAAAAAAGCTCAATAAATCCACCAGAATACAGTGCATTAGAGACCTACGCAGAGAAATACCTCAGTGAACAATATGTAATTAACCTTCCCAAGAGTGAGAATACAATTTACTTCCAGTTCAGCATTTCCAAGGTGAAGGGATGGTTTGCAGGGCTCTCCACAGGATATAAAGGCTTCCGTCCACATGGCACTTGCTCTGTGACAACCATGCATGAGCTATTACCATCCAATCATGCTTTGGTCAGCCACACTGAAGTGAAAAAGCATCTGTTCTCACACACACAAAATCCAGCAGCACTTCTTAAGGTGAGATCTCCTTAGTCTCAGCTGCAGACAGGCTAGGAATTAATGGAAATTGTAAGACCCCTCTCTTATACCCACAAAAGCAGTCTGCCCTTAAGGATCAACACATGCACGGGGGCAGCAACTGTACCATCTGCTAACAAAGTCCTTACACAAGCTGGAAACATCAAACCCTTCAGAGTGCAGTGGGGTTTAAATATATAAGGCTTGGGAAGTACTTTAAGAGCCACCAGTTGAAGATGCTTGAAGCATCAACTGCAAAAGTACATTAACATAGACACTACCACAATTTGAAAGTCTCCTGTCATCACTGAAATATTTACTGCAACTATTTATCACAAATTCCCCTGGCTCATTATGTTTCTCCCAGTTCCTGAATTTCTATACTTCAGCTCAGAAATTAATGCAATCAATTTGAATGTAGACAATACAGGAAAGCGTTGCAGGCTTTTTACAGTTGTTGACTCACAGTTCTGCCTGTGCTCCCTGCCCAAGTAACAATTTACGTAAAGAATTCACTGTTTTAAAATGGGTCAGCAATATAAAGGCTTTTCATACCATTCAATCTAAAAAGAAGCTATCTAAAGGCATCATTTGGAATAAAGACTTACCTCACAGATCATTTTCTGAACAAAGTAAGAAAATAAATTCTCTTTAATCCAAAACTCTGTATTTTTCAGCAGACATCAATATCCAGCCCTCACAAGTTCTGCCACTGAAAATAAAATCCAAGAACAACTTTTATACTTGATCCCCTTTCCTTTGTTTCCTATGAACTGCAGCATGTTAGCGCCCTCTGAAAAATCAAAGAATTGCTTTCCCAGGTGATATGAAAGGCTCTTAACCATTTCCTGCCTGTGCCAGCAAGACTCCTCCCCACTTCTCTCCACTGTAATTCAAGCAACAAGGCACTAAAATAACAGAAGCCCATGAATCTTGACTTGGTATCTGTAACAACTGATAATGAACTTCCAAATAACTCCTTTGATCGTATTTGATTAAATTATTTCAACAGTGTCTCCAGCCATACAAAGAATAGCCTGCTCTCATCATGCCCAGCCACCTTAAAAAGGGAAGCTGCAGAGTGCTGTCCTGTTAAGTAAATACAATTCCCTACCTGCCCTCTTCCTGTGGTGAGAGATAATGGACAATAATGCCTAAACAGAACAAGTCTGAAAAGTGGGCAGCAGCCAAAATACTTGCCAGCAGAAAGAGATAAATGAACACATTTAAATTAAAAAAAGGATGGCCTCAGCCTGAAGTCACAGAACAGAGCCCAAAAGCTCCAGGAGCTGCCAGGAGCGCATTACCTCAAAGGCAAGGGCAAAGTCAAGACGTTTTTTGCCATTATGCAGTTTGTATGTTTTGTTTTTCAATCCTCCATTTTGGATACCGATTCACAGAATTTCTGCCAGGGTATGGATAAGCAAGAACAGCAGGCCAGCTCCCACTTCATACACAATACAATCATTCCAGATTTATATAGTTCACCTTCAAGATTTGGCTCATTTACATAACTTAACAGCAGGTGGAACACAAACCTACTTCCCATGCAGACCTCAGTACCACACAGCCACAAAGAGACTGCGCTGACACTCAGCTTCACCCCCTGAAATTCAAGTTGCAAAACAGCCCCTCAGCTCTCACACCTCTGCCTCCTCACCTCCTTCCAGCACCTCCAGGCCCAGGCCTGCTGCGTAGCGCGCCCAGCCCCACAGCACAACACACTGCTGGTGAACATGGCACTCAGATCTGTTATTTGTATTAAAAACCAGGCTGGATTCCACCGCGTGAGCGCAGAGAGACCAGAGGCAGCGCAGGTCTCCCCACAGGCAGCGGCTCCCTGAGGTAACAGGGCCCACATGCAGCTCCTGCTCCCCCATCGCCACAGGCCCAGGCAGGGGCCCCTGCCCCCCTCAGCCTAGTAGATGATAAAAACCTGAACTTCCATCGGGTTTAGTCTCTGACTATACACTGAGGCAGCCCCAAAGCCACCAGCAGAGACCACCGCAGTACCCCGGCCTCTCACCCCCCTGCGCCTTTAAAACCTCCCCGGGAGGCTCCTCCCCTGCCCGCCGCTGGCCCCGCCCCGCTGCCGCGCGGCTCTTCCTGCTTCAGCTCCGCCCCTTCCGGCTCCGTTTCTTTAAGACCCCTGAGGCGCGGTGGCGGCAGCGTTGCTGGTGAGGGGGGCCAGGGGATGGCTGCGGTGGGGCCGGGGCCGTGGGGCCGGGGCCGTGGGGCCGGGGCTGGGGCTGCTTCCCGGGGCCGGAGGTGCCCGAGGCGCTGAGCTGAGGCCTGGCGCCTGCGAGACAGGGCCTTCCCCCTCAGCCATGCCGGTAAGGGAAGTTGCTGCGGCTGGGCCCGGCGCGGAGGGCTGTGGAGACCGGGGGGGG
>Ga0065711_1032430_pt1 | contig 27357 bp, 16 predicted proteins | sample Hoacrofraction12_FD_59098 | JGI IMG/M metagenome (GOLD analysis project Ga0065711, IMG submission 59098) | Hoatzin crop microbial communities from Cojedes, Venezuela - Epithelial fraction 12 v2 (version 2) | ecosystem: Host-associated > Birds > Digestive system > Esophagus > Crop | place...
CTTCCCTAGGAGGATATCATGGGAGACTGTGTCGAAAGCCTTGCTGAAGTCAAGGTAGACAACATCCACGGCTCTCCCTTCGTCTACCCAGCCAGTCATGTCATCGTAGAAAGCTATTAGATTGATACAAAACTCTTCTTTTGATACAAAACTCTTCGCATGTTCAGAACTGCAGCTGACTGCAAAGCAAGTTCCAGATATAAAAAGGTCTTAACTGGAGATGAGGAACGAGTAAATATCTGTAGGTAAATACCTACACAATATAACTGTCAGTAGTAGTGTAAGCTACACCATGTGCAATCTGCAGGGCTGAAAAAGGGGTTTCAGAATTCATAATCCAGAAGATCCAGGCTTGCCCCTTGTAAAAATGATTCAAATTCATAAAATTCAGAGATTACTTTGTACATCTTTGATCACCCATTCTTGCAAATTCACTAATGATTGTGTGAAAAGGGCCTGTTTCAATATGCATGTCACTATGCATCTGTGTGATTAAATAGTCTCAACTGGACAAAGAATGTAATGTCTTATAACAGCTGACAACCCTCATATTTCTGCGTTTTAAAATTTTCATAGCAATTTATATTGGATACATCAGTTACTCAGGAGGACAGTACTTACATTAAAGCATTAATTTGTTTTCAGTAAGAATGTATCCGTAAATAGCTAGATGAGTAAAGAGTGAAAATTTTACGAGCAGTTATTATGCAGCAACTGCCTGAGCATCCTGAGAACATTGTAGGCTCTTTCTAATTACAGTGGGCTTTTTTTTTCTTACTTAGAAAGTCAATATGACACAGAATTTCTGAACTAAATAAATGGTTTTCTATGCTATTTGGTACACAAGCTGGGTCTCTAGACTTAAAAACACAGATTCTTTCACCCTCATAAGTCTGTTTTTTCCATATGTAATATATACACAGTTACAGATATTTTGTTCACAGATATTACTGTTTTTCTCTAAGTAAGCTAAGAGAGGAAAAAATAATAATAGAGGCTTTGACAACTGAAGTATATTCTGAGAAAATGTCACCCATTAATACTACAAGAAGTAACTCGCCATGGATGTTAAGAAAAAGCAAGAACTCCAGCTCTGCCTGTTGGAGAGAAACTTATGTGTTTCCTGGAATGATTAATGCTCCTCATGAGTGAGAGAGCTTTTTCTTTTTGCCCAGATACCCGTTAAGACTGTCTTAAACCTTGGCACTTCGAAAGAGTATCAAGGACTGCAAGCAAGCAGGATGGTATGGGACAGCCAGGCAAGTCACAGGAGAGTACGATGGAAAATGGGAAGTGGTTCAGCACACCACTGCTGGGAGTGTGCCAGCACCACAGCTAACCCAAAGAGATTGTCGTCCTGATTAGGCATAGTGCAGTAATGGAAAACCATCAGATTCATTCAGTATTCAAGGTGGGCAGCTGTATAACAATTTGTTTCACAACAAAAAGTTGACAGAACAAATCCAAAACAACTCTGTGTGCATGTTTACATGGGAAGCTATTGGCATCAGCAGTGCATTTGAAGGTGTGCTTCAAGTCCCTTATGCTTTTTGTAACATTTTCAAATTCATTGCTGTCTTCAAGATGACAGGAAATTCAGGTCTGCCTTCCTCCTGGGAGATCTTTATTCACAGACAAGTCAAAAACCCTTGACAAAAGGCAACCAAGGGAACTTGCTGACCTTTTAGCTGCCTGTCTAACATCAGTGCAAGTATTGCTTCCTTATAAAATGAGAAATTCAATTTAAGGGGAAATGTAGCAGGTATTTGAGTAGGCTCTCATTTTATTTTACTTCTTGGGCTGTCTCTCAAACAGAAAACAAATGTAAATAAACAGAGCTCCATCTTTCACTCCTGTGCAGTTATCAGACCTAGCAATGCTGCACACAAGGGTAAAATCATTCTTGCACCATTATCCACCCCTCTGTCTGCTCTACAGTTTACTCGTTGATGTTCATCTCCCTCACATAAAACTGTCATTTAGAAATCCTAACCTTATATTATCCTTTTAATTATTGTCCTTAATTTTAGGATGAGAGGCCCCCTTCACAGAAAGCCCGTCAGTACTACCTCAATTCTTCGGAAATTAGCTGATGCCTCAACCATGGTTAACCACAGTAACCTCTATAGTTTGGAGGAGAGGTATAATGCCAGCATGCACAAAGCTTGCTGGGTTATAAGGCTAGTCTAGATTTGTGCCAACACATCCAATCCCTTTTCCATATGAACATCATTTCTTCTTCCTCACTTGCCCTAAACAAATTATTTGTTTCTAATATGATCAGTCTGAAAGCCTTGAGCTTTTACTTGGAAGGTCTTGGCTGGTGAATGTATCAGGGACTGGCACATCTCTCCTAGGAGGAAAGGCTGAAAGAGCTGGGACTGTTCAGCCTGGAGAAGAGAAGGCTCAGGGGGATCTCAGCAATGTGTATAAGTACCTGCAGGGAGGGTGCAGAGAGGATGACGCCAGGCTCTTTTCAGTGGTGCCCCGTGACAGGACCAGAGGCAATGGGCACACACTAAGACACAGCAGGTTCCCTCTGAATGTAAGAATACTTTTTCATTCTGAGTGTGACCAAGTACTGGCACAGGTTTCCCAGGGAGGTGATGGAGTCAAATCTCACCCTTGCAGATACTAAAAACTAGTCTGAACATGGTCCTGCGTGCTTGAGCAGCGGGCTTGGACCAAATGACCTCCAGAGGTCTCTTCCAGCCTCAGCTCTTCTGTGATTATGTGATGCATGCTGGACATTTGAAGCCAATAGACAAACTGGGCTCTTCAAACAAGACACGCCATTTTATGTATAGGAAGAAAATGAAAAGAACGTGGGTCTCTAATTTTGAGAAAGAGAGCAAATGATATTAAAAATGCTTGCATTAGTATATTACAATATGGAAGTAGCTCCCTGTCGTACTCTGCCAACCAATTCTTTTGTCTTTAGTGTGCTAACAATTAAAAACATTTCATAAATAATGTTGCTTTCTCTGCTTTGGTGTGTACATAAGGATGTATTATTTTATCTGTCTATAGGACACAACGTATAAGAAAGTTTCCAAAATAAATTCTGTGATGCTTGTAGAAATGAACACATCATTCTGAGAGTAGATTGTGGTCTGTCATGAAAATTAACCTCAAAACATAGAAATGTTTTAGTACAAAGTTTAATCTTAGAGATTTACACATCAAGCTTGATTTGTACATATTTATTGCATATCATTGACATCATTAGTTTAAATTTGCTAAGGTGGTTGGTACAGCTGTATTTGGAAGTTATTTAACGGTTTGTTCCCATCCTAAGGCTACAAGAAAAAAAATATCAGTAAAATTCACAACTAATTAATGGAACAAAACAGGGATTCCTGTTTCTGTCGTTAGATGTCCAGGAATAAGCATATGCCTTGAGAGCTATCTGTTTTCTTAACAACCCTTGCTGTTTAAAGGAACAGCACTGTATTCAAGCACATAGAAAACATCCTCTGGCACTGGAGCACAATTATCTGTCATAGTAACCTGCTAAAATTCCCTGGCAGCATGCAAGCCTGAGAGCCAGCACCCCTCAAAGCATGCAGAGCATTGCTGGGACTGTTCTCAACAGGCAGTTCACATGCAGCCGGCTTGCTTTGGACTTAAAGAGACTTTATCTGGTTGTGGGCTGTTCTATGCAATTTGATTTTGGTTGACCCCATTTAATGTATTAGCGTAGATTCAGCCTTTTATCCAGACTCCAGCACGTCTGCTGGTTAAACATGGAGGGGATAAGGTTATAGCAGAACTTGTGCATTGGCACAGCAGTATTTGCAGCAGTCTTCACTGTGTTCTTCTACTTCTCTCTCTGTGTCCGAGAATCTCAATCACAGCAGCTGAACAAACCCAACAATCTGGTAATATTTTTCTTCAGGTAATTATTAATATTTATATCTGCTGTTAAGATGCTTGTGGAAAGTGAGGTGACCAGCAGTGAGGGGCCAAAGCCTGAGAATCAGCTGAAGTCTCCGGTCTCCTTTGCTTCTGTTCTCCCCTCTCAGTAAAGCTGCAGTTACAACTGATGTTGGTGCATAAGTCCCAGAACCGCTACCCATGACACCACCAGCAAAATTAAAACTATTAGGAGCTATTTCTCCTTCATTCATATCCATGGTAACAAACATTACCGTACATATACTGTATGTGCAGGTCTGCAGTGCTCATTTCCAGTCCTTCTGATTGAGATGTAAAGATTTTTTCTCATCAGTATTTTAGCTATGTATTACTGCCCTCCCTGCTTGGGCAGTGGGAAAGAAAAGGGTTTATCTGAAGGGACTCTATGGGAGACAGGAAGTGGACAAGGAAATTTGAAGGATGAACTGGAAATGTAGAACTGCCTTGTTTCTCCTGAGCTTTCAAAAGATCCAGGTAAATGCTGCAGAGATACCACAGAAATAGCATTTCAGATTGACACCGTAGAGCTCTCTAGTATCCATCCTAATTATCACATATAACTCCATAGGACTGACATTTTTCAGTATGTCATTATCCTGAATCTTGGATTGCTGATGACTTTGACAACTAGAATTTGATGATTGAAATGCTACTTGCATGCTCCATCAAAATACAGAAAGGCCTCTCACTGGAAAGTAAAATCCACTTTGCTATGTAATACTGTCTGTTCTGCATTGCTTCAGTGATGATGTATCTCTTTTTTTTTTTTAAAGTGACTTTCAGTATATGGAATATACACTAAGGACGTACAATAGTCAGATCCTTCCAGCTGTTTCATATTCAGCCCACACATCCTGCTAGGAGTGGAAACTGCCCTTTCAGAATGGCCTTAGCTTCTGTGTGGACAAAGAAAAGGCAAAACAAATTGTCATAACTGATAAAAATCAGCTAGCTGCCTTTCCAGGGCAAGCTGCCTTTTCAGGCATTTACATTGGCTAAAATGGTCCACTTCGTGCACTGCAGGGCTTTCTTCTCCACGTACATGTGTATTCTGGTACTGCCCATTGGTAGGCTTAAAATTTACTGCAGTTGTGTGTACAGAGAGCAGGGACTTTACCAGTGGGATGGTGGATCTGTTTGTCAAGCTCACAAACCTACTAGCTCTGCTGCTGTGGATTATCACTCAACCCTAGAAGCCAGGTTTCTGAAACATTCAGAAAAATCAGTTTCTTCAAATGTCAAGCTGGAAACAGAAGTGCAGAAGTAATGAGTAGATTTTTGATACTTCTCTGAGATTTTTGCACTTCTGCTCTCTGTTTTGGATGAAATTTTGCTGCTACAGGAAACCCTGATAGGTCAGGTTACACAAGCCACAGATCACAGAATCACAGAATCACAGAATGGTAGAGGTTGGAAGGGACCTCTGTGGGTCATCTAGTCCAACCCCCCTGCCGAAGCAGGGTCACTTTTCTAACGTATAGCCTTTCTTGGAGAGCACCAGTCAAGGTTAGCAGCACAGAAGCCCACATCAAGTTTTAGAAAAGTTAGATGATCACTTGCTTGATTCTCAGTGATGTTTCACTTCAGCTAAAAAATGGGGTCATATTTACAAGAACAATTATATTCCTTATATTTGAATTCAAATATTATGCACTACCATCGTGCTGCAACACATTAGGGCTTCATGAGGACCAAAGTAGGGATTTGCAGGAATGCAAACAGGATTTTATGCAGAGGTGCATATCATCTTTCAATAAATTCGTATGTGCAGATTAACTTTTTAAGTACTCCATACCAAGAATTTAGCTAAGCAGCATAAATTCTCCAATAACTTTGCCTTCAGATATCTGTGATTATGCTGTTTATGGGAGCTACATAGGAAAATCTGAAGGGAACTGTTCCACAAAGGCAAGCTGAAGGGCCCTACTCGAAGTTGTAATGGTTGCTATCACTGCAGCACTCCTCAGTTCGGAATTACTGATGTGTGAGAAGTTCAGTGGCCATCAGAAAGATGGGTGCAACAGGTTATAGTGCCTATGGTTCTGTGAAAAAGAATAACTGTTGCTCTACCCCAAAAAACCGCAGACATTTTCATGTGGACCAAAGATGTACTGTGGAGCAAAGTTCCCTTGATGGTTTCCCACCATACAAGAAAAGCAAGTTAGTCAGTCACACTGTAAATTTTATTCCTGCCATGTCCCAGTCTGCAAAAGTTTTAACTATTAAGACATGGTAACAGTGTCATTACATAATTTGAATTATATCAAGCTAAATTGTTTCCTAAATCTTGCTGCGGCATTCACCAGCTGGAAGAGTTCAGGGGTACTGTGTAAAATGTGGCCTCTCAAGAGAAGATGTCGCACAGCAGTCATGTGATGACGTTAATCACCAAGGGTGGAAGACATGGATGCGTAAGGTGGGATAAGAAGAGTACAGGAAGGACTGAGAAAAGAGGTCAGATGTGGTCACACTACTTACTCTGCATCTACTGGAGTGGCCAAGGTGCACTAAGTCACAGTCCATGGTGGCGAAGCTGGCATTCTCATACTTGTTACAGCTTTGTAAGAAGTAGGTGATGCTCACCTATTCTGTATTTTTAAAAAAAGGCTCCTTTTGGGCTACTCTATCTTCTTTCTTAACCACAAGAGCCACAATACCATTTTGGTCCCAGCTGACTGCCAGGCACCCTAGAAATATAACCACTCCAAAGCCATTTTCTCCTATTTTCACAGCTGTTTCTCCTGCCTTGGGGACATTGAAAAGCAGCTAAGCGGCTAAGACATATAGCACTGGGAGGAGAATTTTTAAGTACCCTGCAAAAAGATTTGTTCAGCACAACCTATCTGAAGCAAGCTGCCAAGTCCATCAGAGGTGACACATTTGTTGAGAAGGTGGCCTCTATGAGGTGTGAAACATCTAAGCATGGCACTATATTTCTTAAGTGAGCAGCTTATGTGAAAGTACCTGTTTGTTATTGCTTTAGAAAGGAAATTTATCCTGTCTTCCTACAGTTGTCAGGTGGTGAGTAATAGGCAAAGAGAGATGCAGGACTTTCCCCTTTAAAATGAAGAGAGCACTGCTCTATGGCATAGAAAGAAAACAAAGGAAATGCACAACCGAGGCTACTTGTCCCACACAGTTCCCATGACCTTGTAGCACTTGTGCCAAGGGGCAGGACCTATCATGGTACCGCCACAGAGAAGGTCTAACTTTGGAGACAAAAAAGGTAACTTTCAGCAGATCTAAAGCCAGCAGATGCAACGCATCTGATAGCTTTCCTGCTGTAAAGGATGTGTTGGGCTGAGGGTAAACTGAAATGCTAGTCTCTTCAGGGAACTTTCATCTGGCAGCTGATCCCAGAGACCACTTTACTTTCAGTCTGGGCCAAGGCTGAGGATGCTGTGGCTTGGGACAAGGGGAGTGGAGCAGGTCCCTCAGTCTCCAGTTCTTCCCCCGACTCTCCCTTTCTCTTCTGTGTGCAGAAAGGATGAGGGAATACCCTTGAGACAATTTACAGCCCAGCTATCTATGCAACCTACAGAATTCAAACTGCATTTAGAGATATATCAAGGGTAATCCAGTGGGTTTTTCACAGTTTATCCCCACGAAGATTGTCATTCCCTCAGTATATTTATTGCTCCTGAGTCTGGTTCTGACAAGGGATATCGATAGAGTGGATAGATTTATTATTTAAGTTTAAATCATATTTGATAGAATTTACTGGTTCATATTTTATTATGTACTAACAGTTCATCTGGAAATAATATTTTGTCCTATTTTTTCCAGGCACTTTGAAGATCTCTGCAAAATAAACTATCTGTGTGCCTGCATGAAATCTGCTTTCTGGCAGTTCCCCCACCTGAAATGCAGGTTCTCGGGAGACCGTAAAGGAGACCCAGACCGCTATGCAGTATTGATCACAGATGAACAGGCTGCAGTAGCAAATCCTAGAGATAGCTCACCACTTTTTTTCTGAAGACCTTTTCAAACCTTTCTCTAATCACTGGGCAGAAAGCAATAAATTGAAGCAGCAAGTTCAGGCTTTGGAAATGCTTAGCAGGCAGGGTATAGCAGGAAAACATATAAAAGTTTGAATTATTGTATGCTGTAACCTTCCACGTTTGCATTTGATTCATAAGTTATGGAAGTGAGCATAAATAAGAATTAAACATCCGCAAAGTCTTTTTTCTTCTGTCCTTTGATTACAGCTCTATTTTATTTATGACTCCCAAAAGAGAGCCAAACTTCTATTATGTGACATTTCTTCTGTAGATTGTTAAAGTATCACAAAAACGAAATACTTCACAGCAGGTTTTTCCTCTATTGCTACCTGCCTGTGGTATTAGCGTGGTCCCTATCTCAACCCCCTCTTCAGTAGGCGATTATTTTTTTAGTAGAGAAGCATCTTATTATAGTTTGTCCGCCTCTTTCTGTGATTTTCTCTAAAGCCAGGTGATTTAGCAGTGCAAGGTATTTGATGTTTCTGACGCTTTCTAGGTTGTTGTAATGTTTTCATTCTTAGTTCCTGAAATATATTAAAATTAAATAAAATAAATTAACAAAAAAAAACAAAGAAAAATAAAAGACTTTCCTTGCATGAACATATGGTAAATTCCGTACTGAATGAAGTTAGAGGCTACACAGGTTTCCATGCTGCCATTCAAAGCAGCATTTTTTTGCCCCCATTGCACCTCAGACATTTTTCTGGACCCCCCCGCTCTGACAGAAATGGTCTTCTGAATTTCAGCTTCAGTTTATTTATTGCCACATCATATTTATTTTTCCTTTTACCAACATTGTCCTTAGATAGCTCTTCTCCCTCACAGGTATTCATACCTAGCTGTATTTATAGAATAGTCTTTTCTACCTTTGGCTTTCACTTTGCTAGACTAAACAGTCTCAAAGATATAAGAAATGGTACCACGGAGGGCATAAATCTGAGAGTATAAATTCTAAAACTTTATAGGCTACTGCCTCCTCTGTCCTTTATCATTATTTATTTCATTCTTCCCCAAGCAGAGCACCCCCTCAAGTACTGCAAGCATGATGACTAGTCCAGCCCATTTCTATTATTTCTATAATACTTGGTTTCATCTCTTGCACTGGTAATGGTTGCTCTTGCAGCGTGCTGTCTGATCTTCTTGCACCACTGTAAAAACTTTTCACATATTTGTCTCTGGCCGCACTCAAATTCTTCAATGAACTATATCCAGCCCCTCTATTGATACCTTTGTCTGCAAACCTTCTGCTGTTATCCATACTAGTCTTCATTTTTCTTATACTCTTTCTTTTCTCCTTTTTCATCTGCTGTTATGCTCTTCCATACCTGAGTTTTTTGAATTAAAACTAGGTGTGGAGGATACATAGCTGCTCCCCCTTGACTGAAGGTTCCTATCAGTCATGGCAGCATCCATTCCCAAAAGGTAGCTGCTCAGGGCCCAAGGAGAGTCCATCTGCCAAACAGAGCCACTTCTCAAGACAGCATCTGTGCAGTTGACTTCCTCATCATGTCATTGTTTCCTCTTAGACAAGATGCCATTTTGAGCATCTTCCTTATTCATCTCTGGCCTTTTCCCAGGGGATCTGAGACTGTCATTTGTCCTGGTGGGAAAGCTAGCATTAGGTTTATCTCCTTACCTTACACGTGCTCCTACATCCCATCCTTGCTCCTGGTGGTCAGTGACTCCTTCCTGGGACTGCTCATGTGCCAGCCCAGCCTGTTCCTCTGCTCAGGGAACCTTTGAGTTGCAGGTCAGCTGCTGCCTGCCAGTACCAGCACAGCATTTCTGGTCCATCCTTGCAATGCTTGTCACGTGTCAGAGACCAGTGCTCCTTACTGTCACAGCATTAATCCCTGGGCCATTGGCCATCTCTGTTCTCCTGAATTTCCCAGGGATAACAAAGGGTTATTCCCTCCTCTCTTCTCTTTTTCTGACTAGCAGGAGCTCAGAAGTGCAGGCACTGAGTGGCCGCTCAGAGCAGGCAACAGGATGCTGCCTGCAATTCCCACGGCATTGCAGGTGTCATACAGCGGTGCTGGCTGCCTGTGGGCAAGAGCTGGGTACTAGTCAGGGGTTTCCTGCAAAGCAAAAATAAACATAGCAAAATCTACACAGGGAGATTTTGTTCTTCATCCTCTGAGCAAGCCTCAGATTTGCAGCATAGTGGTTGGGCTGGCTTGGTTTTTATTTTTTAAGAATTGCTAGCAAAAATTCTACGCTTAAGACACTATTCTCTTTTCTGACAGCAAGGACTCTGTCGAGCATCTGACTAGAAGCAGCTATCTTTTCATAGCAGTTCAGTCAACGAAGCATAGTGACTCAATAAGTAAAGAGAAGCCACGCTTAGGCAGTGTTCCCAAAATCCGAATAAAAAGTAACTGTTTCATTTAATTCTGAAAATAAATTAAAAATTAAAGAAAATACAGACTGGACTTTCATAATGCCTCTGTTTTATTATTTCCTACTTTGTGTCTGCTTCTGACATAATTTCTTTCTGACCTGTGTTGTAACCAAGTTCTGATCCTTCAAACCTTTAATACCGAGAATGAAGTTAACTTTAGCACAGGCTTGTTTTGAGTATCTGGCCAGGTTGCAAGAGTCAAAAGGCGAATTGCGGCTAGAGCCTTAAGCTGTATCTATTAATTCCCCTCTCTTGTGTGGTAAACCACATATATAGTGTTAAGTAAGAAATCACTACTTAATAATAGATGCTAATGCAGACCATACGTTTAGTTTAGCCCTACTGTCTTCAGCATACAACATTGACAGGAGATGACAGAAGATAACTTGCCCTCTGACACCTTGTATACTTCATTCTCAGTCCATTATCCTAAATGTTGGAAGAGTCTGGACAGACACCTCTTTGCCATCTGGCTGTTTTTCAATGTTTGCTCTGAGGACATCTATCTCCATTCTATTTATGGACCGAAGGCATATATGGAGCTGGCTCATCACCCCACAAACTTTTCTTGTATCTGTGTCAGCACGTGGAAAGGGCAGTGTCTGACCACAGACCCTGCATACACACAACAGTAATCGTAGCAACAGTTTTAACACGCATTTGCAAAGAAGAGTGAAATCCAGACACATCCCTTTAACTTAGAGTCCTTGTTGTTCCCAAATGCAGAAAACAACCTGCAGCAGAGAATAATTCTCCCCATGAGCCCACAGTAAAGGCAAAAAAATCCCAGCATATAGAGACAGGTCAAGCTAAGCTGCACACAATGGAGTTATTTCTCCTTTTTTTCATTAGTAGTATGTTATCAGAAAACTCACAAATAAAAGTATACCACACTGTCATCAGCCTTTTCTTAATGTACTTTTAAAATATTCATCATCTAAATCTGTTTCTTTCTCAAGCCCAGCTCTGGAAGTGAATCAAAAAGATTAAAGAGAGCTCTCCCAGCTCGGCCTTTATTGCAGCAGACTGACAGCGATGCTCCCTGTTCTTCCTGTCTCTTGCTCTTAAATGCTTTCATAAGTGAATTTCTTGATATTAGTTCTCAACAACACTGCCAATCTGAGGAAACATGGTTTCTATTAAGATGCAGACTGTCCACACTTTCCTTTCTGGGACTGGTGTACCAGGTTTTCACAAGGATTATGTCAGCAAAAGGAAGAAAAATGAGTATCAACATTCCTCTTTTCTTGGGCAAGAAATTTCCTCAAGATTTCGTCAGTGTGCATGTTGCAAAAAATGGCTGTAATGCAACTGTTGCATCAGGCAAACATTGTCTTCTCACAATGGATATTCTGTGTCTGAAGATTCTGTGTTTCCACCTTAGACCAGCCTAATCCCACATCATACAAACCTCAGCAGCCTTCCAAGTGTCAAAAACCTATATGTACTCCCTACATTTGCCTTCTTGTTTGCACTAAACTGTTCAGCACTGACCCACGTATTGTCTAGACAAAATATTTCTTTGTCTGTTCAGCACACAGCAATGTACCAGGGTCAAATAATTATCACTTGCAAATTCCTAGTATTATTCTGCTTTCACATATTTTCTGTCTTCTCCTCAGAAAAATAATTTTTAAGCAATTTTACTCCATAGTGAGTTTTATTATTCTCAGTATCCATGTTTTTTGGCATTGTGTCATGTAAACTACTCAATATTACTACATAATACTGTCCTCTGACAGAATAATCACATTTTCTCTCACGTCAAAAGTAAGCTGATAATTAAAAGCTGCTTTTTTCCCTTAGCTGACAGTGAGGTTTTTCTGTTTATTTTTTTAGAAACGTAAATTCATATGATAGCACTCAGAAGTAAAACTCTGTTTCTTAAGTGGAAAACAGTTATAGCTTGAAGAACTGATTTGCTAATTCAAGTTTTCTGTCATTATTAGAAATACACAGAATCACAGAATCACAGAATCACAGAATTACAGAATGGTAGGTGTTGGAACGGATCTCTGTGGGTCATCTAGTCCAACTCTCCTGCCAAAGCAGGGTCATCTACGGGTCATTAAATAAAACAGAGAGAAAGAAATTCCCTCTTTTCAAAGGAATATTCTGAACAAGGATTTAAAAAAATTAACTGAGGGCTATGCATCATTTTGGGAAAACACAGGGATTTTCAAAGAAGTAAAAGAAGCAAATATTCCTGATTGCTAATGACATGTCAGATACTTTAAACAATAATCTGACTCATTTAGGTGACAAGGCAAATTATTATTTTACTCCTTTTTAGTGTTTAACACTAGGTAATGTGTTACTTCAGAGGATTTTTGCCGTACTCACAGCAGAGAGTATATCAAACCAGGTAAAAATCCAGACCTCATAAACCAGGAAATTCAGACTTGGTATGGGGACCTACAAATCCTTACCTCTGGTCCCTGATACTGACACTGGCCAATTTTCCGCACACGTGCCAGCATCAGCCAGTGAATAGCTGTGTTACAGGAAGGGGAGTGTGAGCTGGACCAGCTTGGCACAGGAGTGGTATACAGCTGGTCTAGCCCTGTCAGGAAGAAGGTATCGCCATCCCTCCAGGAAACTGCCAGTGGTAGCCAAAGCGTGTGTGTCCTGTGTTAACAGGAAATAAATGAATTAGAGAGTAAGCCACCACATCCAATGCTACCACCTTGTAAAATTCAGGAGATATGCTATTCATGCCTGCGGATTAAAAAGGCAAGGAGCTCTGACACAATCAGGGACCTCTCAGATCCCCCCTTGCTGGGTTGGCATTTCCTAGCAAAGCAGAGCACTTCCTTCAGCAAAGAGGTAACGGGCATGATGAACTAGCACCAGTAAATACTAAATGACTGAGATCCTCTGGGAAAATCTTCTTGCTGTGATTAATTCCCTGGGTGTGTCCAATGCTAGTACCATCTCTTAACCTTAGTAACTTTTTCTTTAGGAGCTGTGTTCCAGGAAGATCTGGCTGAAATGGTTTCAGTTTGCCTTAATATCAGAAATCCCATCAGGGATTCTAAGGAGGTATCAGAAGAATGAGCTTTTACATAGAAAATGAAAGTCAGTTACAATTTAGCAGTCATAAAAAATGGTGTACAGTCTCAGGAGCCTAATCCCTCATTGCTCTGGACATATTTCACCTGTTTTTGACCAGAACTCAGCAAGTGTAAAATGCTACCTGACTTGATTGCACTGCGCTTGGGTAAACGTTAATATATTGGAAACCAAGTGATTCATATTCTGTGTACACATGCTTGAGACCCGACACTCAACTTCTTCCCTCAGGGCCATACCTGGGAGCTGAAATGTCTTGCTCCCAGCCATGGGGAGTAAAAGCACGCTCTTCCACTGTTTGCTGCTTTGTTATTACCCATTTCTGTTGTTTTGGCTGTCCTTCCCCCTCCCTTTTCCTCTCCTGGAAATGAAATTGGATATTTAGTCACCAAATCTTCTCCTGCTTTCACATAATCTAAGACCTGCCCCTCTAAGGTTTGAAACCACACTCATATAGCTATTGACTTGAGCAGAGTTGCAGAGTTGAATCTGAAATCTGAAAGGTGCAGTCTCTTTCCAGGTTTTTCTCCCTGTTCGCTCTGTGTATCTCTGATGAGTGGTGTGATATGAATGTCTGAAGAGAAAACAGCTCCATCCCTGGTGCTACAACAAAGCTCTTATAAAGAGATACTGTAGTATCAGCCCGTGAAGACACTGAGAAGGCTGGCATCCTTAGTGCTTTTAACATCCCCGCTCTGACACAAGATCCTGTGTTAGCCTGTAAGCATCTCGCTGCTGGGGGAAAATGTGCAGACGTGCTAAGAGATTAGATAGGGCCATGTGAGCTTCAAAGAAATGGAAACTAAATGTGATTGAAGCATGTCAAACTCTTCAGCTTCTGTCCCTTCTCAAGGGGCTCGTCCCTTACCCAGGCACTGGCATTTCAGCCGGCTCAAGCCATGGGGAGAGCACCGCAAAGAGCAGCCCCCTATCACCTTTCCCCACCACCCTGCGCGGCACCAATGACCGGAGCTCCGGCTTCCCCACACGGCAGCACCGTCCCGGGCGCAAGGCAGTGCTGGACCCATAGAGAGATAAGGCTGATGGATGGTGTGGATGGCCTGGGGGATGAGATAACGGCCTGGGACCTACCCAGCAAGTATGCAGTGGGAGGATATGCTCCCGGCTACCGCCACGGCCCTGTCTCCCACTGCTGTTTGGGAAGGAGATGAGGACCTGACCCTGTGTTTATTGCTACGACATCATTTCCACCTTCTTGAATGGAAAACCTTACCTAAGAAAAAGGTCGCAAAGTGAGCTCATAACTTCAGAAGCCTTTGCCGGGCTTCCCAACCCACACATGTACCCCTCGATCATGCTCATCTTGTTCCTTCTCTTCCTGCTTGCTCGAGTGCAAGGCCCCTGACAACAAGTGTGTTTGCTATGTTATTCCCCTGCTTTGCTGCCACTTCACACACATCTGATTTCACCTCTTCTTGGTATGGTGATGTAGGAAAGTCTTCCGTCCCTTGTTTGATGTTTTAAAATCTTCAAGAGAAGCCACTGGGTCTCAGTGTTTTATAATAACTAAGTTATCCTTGTAACTGTCAAAATTCAGGATACCCCAGCAGAGGAAAAGATATTCTGTAACTCTTTTGAAAAAAACAGTGCAAGAAGACATTTCAATAGTTGTGTTTTCACCTTTTTTAATAACGCAATTCTATCTGCTACATTTAAAAAACCCAAAAACCTTCCCAAACTTGGAAGCAATCCTTTGGATCTTACTAATATGTTGTTAATATTGCTGCTGTCACAAAGGTATCTGCAAAGATGAGGTGTGGTGGGTTTTTTTTTACGAAGTTGAAAAAACAGGTGTTTTTAAGTATGTGAGGGTGTGGAATGTGGGAAATGAGAGCAGACCAAATTAATTGTTCTTTGAAGAGACTTTCAACATTATCAACTAAAGCTGGTTGATGGACTCTTTTCAGGAGTGAAGTCTCTTCAGCAAATGAGTGTTTCATAATCCCCATGCTCTCATTTTTGTAATCATTTCAGTCTGATATTAAATACGACTTGTTCAGATGTCTCTCTGATACAAGATATGTGTGTCAGTGCTTGGACAGAGAATAATTGGATTCATATCTCTGTTATGCTTTCAAATTGCTAGGTCAGATTTGGGTCTCTGGCTGTAAATTCTTCAATTCTATTCTAAGTCAAAGGAATGTGACAGATTTAATACCTAGAATAAGTTATTAACTGCAATGATGCATAAACCAGTGGCACCTTCAGAAATAGTAGTCTATACTGCTTCTGTTTTCTAAAGAAAAAATTAAAATATAATATTATTTCTTTGTTTCTTGCAGTTGTTGTAAACCGTTTTCTTGATTAATCTATGAAGATCTTGAAAATGATGTGCCCATAAATACACTTTTCTCTTACTTTTTACTGTAGTAATAATTTCTGTCGGGATTAGTTTTCTTTCAAAATTGTAAAAGCAAGAGGAATTCATACATAGACATGGCAGTAAAACGTCACTAGCTATAAACAGAATGTGTCTGTTGCTACCATGAACTGTTTATGAAAGGCTAATGTAGAATTACGGGCTGTGTGGAAAGAAATCAAGAAAGATTGGGTGAGTAGAGAACTTTGCCAGCATGTGTATGTGCTCAGCTGAAAAACAGAGTGACCTGCTGACTTTGTAAGACTGAAAATACTTGGATTTACTTCTTCTAAAGGCTGGTTAGTTATGGTGTGCTCCATGCTTTCCACATCAGACTGTTTTACCCCTGCTGTTGCAGAGATCCTGGTATGGACCTTTGAGGTGGTAGCTGTGATTCCTACACACAATTTTGCTACAAGTCCCTCAGGCTTGTGGCTTGAGGGATATCTTTCTGTAACCCTCCTAACTGGCATTGTTTGTGAGGACAAGTTGTTACACTTCCCTCTTCAGGTAATGGATCACTGGATCAAATAGATTATTGTTGGTGATTACTGAGGGGTTAGGAGCAGGCAACCTACTATGCTTGCCTATAAATATGTTTTGGTTTTCAGGTGTTGTCTTCGGAAATTTGTCCCTGTGGAAGAGCCTAAAGGATCACTGGGTTACTCTGAATCTCTTGTATTTGGAGGAAGGTCTGTGGGAAAATGTAGTAATTTTTTACTACATAAGCTGATACAACCAAAATAAAAGAATAGCACACAAGCCAGATCTGGGAATTATGGTACATGAATTGTGGCTGTACCTCTCCACAGTTGGTATTTGCTTAATATAAGCTAAAAAAAAGCCATCCTACATGACATTTCACGTTGTGATATCCTCAGAAATTGGCTAGAGGACTCTGTATATCATTATTGCCAGGTATCTGTGTTCTCTCTGCAGGTATTTGTATGAATAACTTCAGAAGCAACCCAACTGGTAATTATTTGAACAACTCATATATTTTTTCAACCAGATCATATTTTCTTCTTTTGTTGTCAAAATGGTGGAACTAACTTGCTGCAAGAGAAATGATATGAAGTGTGGCGCTGAACTTATGTCTCTTACAACCCAGAAGAGCAGCTTAATTTCAGAATTATGGCTCTCATTTTGACTGTCACATTTATCCTAGGTCTGAAAAAATGATGGTTTTGTAAAAAGTTTGCATCTCAGTATCTGATTTCAGAAAAAACTTTTACTGAAATGTTGCCAATTAGCCCTAATTAGAATATAGAATATAGTATATGGCATAGAGCAACTGTAGAAGAAATCAGTTTTAATGAGTGTTATATCCTTTCTACTATAACTGTGGTGTTTTGGGAAAACTGCCTACTAGGCTAGAGCCAAGTGAATTTATAAAACTGCCATGAAAGCCTATGACAACTAGCGCAGTTTATGTGAAAAGGACAATTTGCTTACTAAGAAGCATAATAATCACAAGACATGGTGACAATGTTTTGTCCTTTTATGACTGCTTTCATGACAGTCTTCACCCTTCCCATTCAGAAGCCATGTTCAATAAATATTAAATATTTTCCCTGAAGTAGTCAGTACCGGAAGGTCTAACAGCTCTTAGCTGCTAGCCAGCTAAGCACTGATGATGACGGAAAATGACTGGGACATACTACTTGATTTTATTATGGTCATGGTAATATCTTTATAATCTTTTAATATTGCTTTTCTTTTTTTTGCAATGGTATGTTAAGTAATTTAATATATATATGATATCATCATGGCTAAGTGCTTTGGCTAAAGTGATGAATTATAGGAAATCTTGAAGCTGAGACTGATGTGTTATCTTTAATTCACCACATTGTGTCTAGTTACAGCTGGGATCCCGCAGCAGTGGGGAACACACTGTACCTATAAATCACAACCAGTCATGTGCACACTTATGTCCTCACTCTTCTTTGTTATGAGAATCACTTTTTGCTGTTTTAGGTACCCTTGGCATTTCTGATGTCTTATGAATAGTTACTTTTATACCAAATCACATGTTCTGCTGTGACAGTGCAATCAGAGACATTCTGTCTTTCACACATTATGCCATGTTGTTGCACAGGGCACCATTCATCAGTGGTGTCAACAGCGCGCTACCACCAACAGCCAGTATGAAAGTGCGAAGTATACAGGATAGTGGAAACAACTGCAAACAAGTTGTATTAACTGCTTTAATGTTTTTGATAACTGAAAAACGTAGCTGCTATAGGAAAGCAGTGAGTGGACTGGATTCCATAAGGAATTATAGAAATTGGACAGTGAGTTGATTTTGATGTAAAGGTCCACAAAATGTAGGAATTAGAATCATCAGCATGAAAGAAATGGGAGTGCACAGTTCAGAAAACTGCTGCGAAGATCCTTCAATTGCTACTTTGTACTATGTACAAAGCTACCACAGTGAACTTGATGAGTTGAAAGTTGTTGTGGTTCTTTTTAAAAAGTGGAAAAAAATCCAGTATTTTGGAGGTAAGGCCAATAAAATTGAAATTGATTCAGTAAGTATTGAGGTTCCAAATATTATTAAAAAAAAAAAAAAGTAGCAAAAATCAGGTCATATCTTGGAAAAAATGGTCTTTCATTTCATACTTTTTTTGATGTATTGAAGGTAGTTTTCATGATGTCATCCAGATAGTTTAAATAAACTGTTTGCATATAAGGTTAACAAGCTGCAGTGGTAGCAGAGTCTGTATGGGATTATATTAGAATTAATTTGATCAATTACTTCTAGTTTCAGAGGTCTCCAGATGAGACAGAAGCCAGCATACGCAGTTTGGCAGATGAAGAATCAGTGCAGTCAACACATGCCGTAAAGGTAATGAACATTCTTTCAAACTTCATTTTTCATCCTGACTAGAGAAGACAACTAAGCCAAGACACTGCTGCTCAGAGCAGCCAAAATGATAACCATAAATAATCATAATAGAAAGCCCATGGCTCAAATGCAATTGAGAAGGATAAAATAAGTATTTTGCCATTAAAATGATGTTATTAAACCTGGAATTTTCATTATGATTTGCCCTGGAGCACATGGAGGTTCCTCTACCTTGAGACGCAACTTCTGAATTAAATCATTGCTGAGCATTTTCTTTTGATAAATTGCTTGCAAGACGAAGCTGGGATAAACAACATTTGGTCAAATCAGGGGAAATCTCAATGACAATGTATTTCATTTCCACAGCTGAACTGAAACTCAGAAGGATCAATTCTGCTGCCCAGCTCTTATGGAAGACACGGGGAGGCACACGTGTGAAAGGATGCTGTGGGCTCAGTTCTGTCTGGCGCTTATCCTCTCATATACACAAAACTCCTGATGATTCCTAATTCCTATAATATAGGATCACAGATGTGCAACATCCTGCAACAGCAGCAAGCTGCCTGCAGTCCACATCCTGAATCTTTCACGCTAATGTGTGAAATTTGTTATTGGCTTGAAATTTATTAGAATCCAAGCGTAGCTAACATGATACCTTAGTGGAAACTGCGAGAATTGTGACAACAAATGCAAAAATGTAATCTGTCATGCATTGCATTATACATATGCACTCTATTTTCTGTCAACTGTATTTTCTTTCTTTTCCTGGCTCTCTCTGGTAAATTCTTTATATGAGCAAGCTTGATGTACTTACTAACCATCCATAGGCCCATGAATACCAAAGAGTTTGGTTTGTTTTTTTAAACAAACATAATAATGTTGCTCTACTAAAAGAAGGCCATTATATATTTAAATGTCTAAGTGTAGATATAGAACGTTATACTGTATTTATATGGGAACCTGTTATAAGTTTTCATTTGACTGCAGGTTCACAGTTTCACTTGAAGTTTAAATTGTCAGGTGGCTTGTATGTGTTAAAAATGTGAAAGTTCAGGATTCTTGTTTCATTGTTTTTAAGATTAAGACAGAAGCTAATACAGTTTAAAAAATCTTTCTTCATTATAAATCCGATGTGTCTGTTGGAAAAGAGAAATTGTCTATTTCAGTGCAACTTTTCAAAACTGCCACATTTAAAAGTAAGATGGTGCAGAAATGAAGCATATTAGCTCTGCTCAAAAATTAGTTAATCAGAATTGCTGATACCTTCAAATTCTTCTTTTCAAAAACTCTGTGATAGCAGTGTTTGCAACCCAGTTATTTTTTATTTAAAGTTATTTAGATAATTTTATATTTTATTGAAATGTCACAGATAGCTAAATTCATTGCAAGCCATCCTGTTCTGAGTTTTAAATTCTGAGGTATACAGTCTCACAGTATTTTTGCTTTACCTGCACAACAGCAAATTTCAATCAATCAAGTTCTCCTGGCCAGACATCCTGTTTCTCTCACTTCTCAATACAGTCCGCTCATCCGTATGCAGCTATTACCAAGTGATTCGTTCCACGTTCGTACCTTGGCATTTCTCAGTCATGCAGCTATTGCACTCTGTTACCTTTGAACAGAAATTCTGGGCAGAAATCCTGCAGTTCACCTGGCACATTGATTATTGTCATGTAAGTTTTAATCTGAACTGTAAGAGTAAAGATGGCCTTATTAGACACTGTATTATCCCTGTCTTCTTCCTTCACATTTCCCACTGTTTTTTTGATAGCTCAAATAAATGGTCTTTCAGCCTCTTCCATTTGCAGCTCCTCGAAGCAGCAGCAAGCTGTACATAGCGCAAGCACACCCAGCAGCGGGCGGCCGTCAGGTATACAGCAAACCAGGTCATTAAGACTTGTAGTTTGCAGGGAGAGCAGGGAACTTGGCATGTGTAATCAACACCCATGGTTCATTAAATGCCTCTCAGTTGTCATAGGTGATGTTGCCTGTCAAGTGGTAGCAACCCACTGCAGTCATTTTTGATAACATTATTCCCCTATCAAAAATTTGGCCATCACAGATATAATGAAATGTTGACAGTAGGCGGTTTTAAATGTTTTTAGTGTTCAGGTACCGGATGATACCACTCATGAGAGACAGTTGCCTTCACCATAGCTTTTACTAGATAGGAAACTCTACCTTCACTCTGTGTTTGCAGCATTATTGGCTATCAGGACATGGTCCTTTAGCCTGTCTTGCTTGCTCTGTTTTGTCTGGATACATAAGAATGCACATCTGAGGAAGTGTTTATTGACTTCAGTGAGATTTAGAGTTTATATGTCTGGGAACACTCAAGAAAACTAATTCAAATTAACTAAAGGTGTGAATTTAAAGTTGTGACTACTTTAACTGCGTTATGTGCACATTCTCATTCAAAATTAAAGTGGCTCTAATTCGATTAAACCACATTTACTTTCAAAGTAAATTAATACATTCTAAATGAGAGTTGGCTACACAGAAATTTAATGTGATTTAGCCAATCCATTTTAAAAGTTAATTCGGATTGATTTTTCTGCATGTTCTGGACAAAACCATCAGCTCTTAAATCAGCTCTGAAATGGAATGTGAAATCCTATTTCGTTTAGGTGTGTAGTCTAAAATGCTACTCACTAGCTACTCTAAGGATTATTCTGCATCTCTGCAGCCTATGTGTTATACCTAGAGATATCTTTAAAAAATCAAGATAGTACTTTTGTTGTTTGAAGAGTTTCTACATTACAATTCCTTTGAAACAGAGGATTCCTAGAGGAATGCCACTCAGTCTTCCTGAACCTTAGAGCAGTAATTATTAGTGTTTTTAAAATACATGTTTTCATGTCAGGCTTTGAGAGCTATTGTAAGTCTTCAGAAGGAAGATAAACGAGCAAATTATTATTATATCGTGAACTACCACAGAACAGAGCTCAGGGTCATAAAGAGTATGTGCATAAGAGAAGGTATACCGGGCTGACTTAGAGAAGTTATTCTAAACCTAATACAGCTACATACATACGTACCCAAGCTTTCCATAAATTAAAAAAGAATGGCTATGGACTATGATGTGTAACACCAAAGATCCATATTATCTGCTGGGCCACTATCAGAATGTCACACATTTATTTGTTGGCTCTCATAACAGCAGAATAAAATGTAACAAGAAAGATGATTGCAGATGATTCTTGGTAACAACCGCATCTATTAATACAGAGGTAGTTAACAGTATTTTCTTAGAGCATGTTATCATATAGTATGTTTTACCAAGTTATCAAATTCATAGCAGGAGAGGAACTACTACTTTTTACAAAGCTTTATTTTTCCAGAGAGAACCGTTAGTATACCATAAGTTCACCATTAGCTCAAACCACCCCATTTGTTGATTGATTGATAGATGGACAGAAGAACAACATTTGTTATACATATAACCTGCAAAGATAAGTTAGAGGAAGACTTATGAAGTGCCTCAATGAGTTAGTATAACAAATTTTACTGGCAGTCAATAAAGATTTGTGCTCCTAACCTTCCTGGTGATTTTGATGAGAAAGTAAAGATACGTCTGCCTAGGAAAGTCCGGTTGTACCACATCCTAGTTTACCGCTTCTAATTTAATTAAGGGTCCCTGGAGAGTTTCTTGTCTGACAGCACACACTAAGACTGTGCTGCTACAGTGACTGTTATTGTTATCAGTGTCTGCCCTATGAGACTGGTGTGGATAAACTATCACATGTTACAGTCATACCTTCATTTTGTTGTGTAGATGAACCTGAAGAGGAAAGAGGACAAAGTTTCTTTGAAAAATAGATTACTATCTAAATTAGGAAAAAAAAAATAAATTGCTGGCTGTGAAAATTAGGAGTAGGAAGAACAATAGGAATTTTGACGTTTGACTTATGAAATGCAGGATAGATTTTTCTTCTGGTGTTTAGCTTGTATGAATACTTGATTTCACTTGCAGCTGGAACAATTTAAATACCTAGATTCACTTTACAGGTATGAATTTATTCATGCTTAATACTTTCACAGTTTTAACATCTGGTCTTAACATCTTATAATTTTCTTTCAGATCAATTGGTATTTCAAAGATCTAAAGGTACTAAATCTTCGAAAATCAAATATAAAAATGCCCAGCAATGTGCCACATGTTTAGATCTAAAGCAATCTGAATCTTTTCTTTCAGCACAGGCCTGTCTAGGAGCTGTACAAAAATTTAAGCTCTCCGTGTGTGCACAAGATGCATTCTGAAACCAAAGCCAGTTCTTGTGGTTCCAGCACTGCATTTTCATACTTATTTGCAGCTATTTACGGCAGGGATGTTCAATATTTAAGGAACCTCCTACCACCCCTCCCAAAGTCTCATGGGAATAGGAAAACTTAAATTATCTATGAAAAAGTATGTACAGATGATAAATCATGTCATATTTTGTGTCCTGTCCCAGAGCATCTCATGGTACATATGCCTACTCCAGAATTAGTTCTTAATGTTGAGAAGATAAGGATAATTTGATGCACAATAAAAAACACTGAACAAATGAAAAAGCTTTAATTACCTATGATTTAATTTTCTATTTGGTAAAGACTATTTAATATTCTTGCCTGGACATACAAAGATTTCTCTGGGACTGCTGAAGCAAGATAGTAACAAGTAGGCCACATTGACTGAAATGTGTAAACAACACTACCAATTTCATGACATAGAAGCTTTAATTAAAGTACTGTTGGTTACTTGATCTGCTAAGGGTATGGCCATAAGAGCAGTCAGAATGGTCTGGTACAAACACATTTGCAAGCCTTATATCTAACATATACTGAACGTGTGTAAGCTGTAGTTAAGCTGCAATAAAGCTGTACAAAAAATAAGTTAAAATTAGGGCTCTCTTTTTGAAACCAAGCCTGCAGTTCTGACTGCGAGAGCACAGAGATATCGGGGCTGGTAGACCCTCGCACAGGCTGCTGGCAGCTCAGCAGTGGCTAAAGGGCTCCCGGAGCTCTCCCTGAACAGTATCTTACTGACTCAGAGTTTAGACCCTGATTCACTGCAAGGGTATTAGTTTAAAACACTGCCAAATTCAGTGATTCATCAGATTAACCTATACCACGGGACTGAGTTCAAGCTTGCATTGCAGCTGCACAGATAGCGCTGTCTGTCGCCGCAGGACAGCAATGAACGGTACCTCTACTGCACTGATGGCATGGAGTAAAACTGTCTTATGTGATTTGTGAAGTCTAACTACAAAGCAAGTCATTGTCAATGACAAAGTTAAGAATGAGGGACCCATTCCCATTAGGATCAGTAGAAATAATGTATAGACACTGAGCTTTGAAATTTTTCTATATTTGCTGCTTGACCTGCTATTACAAAGGAAATGAAGATGTATTAATTCCTCCTATCTCTGACTTCTATGAACAAAATTAGGCTTAGTACCATTCTTCTTCAAAGAGAATTAATCAGTGAGATCAAGCTTGTTTACATACAGTTGTATTGCAAGCAATCACTTGCTCCATTTGTGGCATCTTAAGCGCTGAACTGAACAATTTGCTACTTGAGTGAATTTTGCAGATTTTGAATCCTAAATGGATTTGGGGGCAACTCCATGAAACCAGAAATTCTTTTAAGGTCACCACTTCCTCAGTCATCTGGGAGGCATGCATATACTTTACTCCACCAAGAAGCGCTCTTTAATAGCAGCTGTAGGTGCTCTCTCTCGCAGCTCGCTGGGTCTTGGCCCCATGTAGGGCCTGGCTGTCCCTGACAGGGTCTCACCACCGCTACTGCTGCAGCTCCTCTTGGTTCCTGGCCCACAGACAGAAAAAGATTGGATATCTTCACCTCTAAACTTCAAAACACATTTTATTTTGTAGCTCCCATGGGACACAGCAAGTAACTTCTGATGTGTCCACTTTCTCCTGAGCATGCTTTTTCCTGCTGACCCTCCTTTCTTTATGTCCCTTGTGTACCTCCTAAGTGCTTTTCCAGTACAGACAGAATTTTCAAAAAGGTTCAAGAGGGTATTTCTAGATCTCTCCACAACATCCAGCCTCCCTAAGAAGCTTTTATTAGGAGGTCTCTTTCCAGGTAGGTACCTTACCCAGTGTCAGAGGTTTTCATTCCTATACTAAACAACAGAAATGCAAGCACAGCATAGTAAGTTCTGTTCCTCCAGCAGAAATCACAGCATCTGTAAAAGTTTTCTTCCGGGTTTCAATCTCTTTTTTTCAAATCCTAAAGTTGGAAGCAGATTAGTTTTGACTATCCTATTGCTGTTTTTCAGAATGGAAGGAGTCATTACCATAAAGTAGTAGAGTAGCCCTTCTGATAGCAGGTTATGTAACAACCAGGTATCTTCTATCTGAGTCACAGTAAATCTTCCAAAAAATGTGTCTCATAGTGCTTTGGGTGCCCAGTTATAGATAACAAGTAACAGCTCTTTTGCCACTGGATGAGCACAGAAGGACATCCACTGCCCTTAGACATTTACAGTTTCAGACAAAAAACAAGAGATAGTTTAAACAAATGGAAAAGGCTAACAAAATGGTACAGTAAACCTGGTAGACATGAAACATTAGAACAGAAAAATAAACATCAAAAGTCTGTTTTTCTGAAGATCTTTGTGACATCAAAAAACCTCTGGATGGTGTAAAGGGGCTAGTGTTGCAGTATACTTTTTTCCTGGCTAAAGATATGGTAGAGGGTCAGCTCTGAGGAAGAGTAGACTTCATTAAACCAGAGGCTTCATTGAAGGTACTGCAGCTGCACTCTCCAGCCTCCCTTCTGTTAGAAAGCCTCATTTGTTCTCTACATCCCTTCAATCATTCACACACAGACACAAATTCTTACACTGAGAACCAAAACTTGCCTGTATTGACTTTTATTTTGATTCGAAACTCATTCAATGTATCTATACAAACACCACTAGGAAATCAGAATTAAATAACAGTCCCTAACAACTGTGTTTCACATACACATAGAAATTTTAAAATATTATAGCTCTGTTGACCAAAATAAGGTTTTATCTGAGCATTGAAAGAGATTACTGGAGTTCTAAAGATGTTTTCTGAACTTATGTTTCAGTGTTAAAGACGTAAGAAAGAACACTTGAGCATTTTCTCTACAGTAGCAGCAGAAATACAATATTATTTAACTCTTCTTAAAAGTGCATACATTGATTTTGTTCAAAAATTCCAAGAAAAGTGACTATTCATAAGAGAACAGTATATCTCAGCCTAAAAAGGTAAGAATTTGATATTGTTACAGGGGAAAATAGCCCTCCAGTAAAAGGCTGCTAACGAGTTAATTTCTCTTAGAGAAATTCCTGCTCCAAGATGTTTGCAAGCAGGCGAATACTTTTTTGCATCAGTTGTATACAGCACAGGCTTGGAACGTTACCAATGTCATTTCAAGGACTAGATGGTCAGGTCTATGTCATTGACTGTGGCTGAATAACTTATCCACTGGTCCAAAGGACCTGGTAGTTTCATTAAGATGGCCTCTACACTTCTGTGTTTTCGACTAGGCACTTAACAGTCTTCTCTCCTGTTATTTTTTGAAGCTGCATTAGCTCTTAGCAGACCTTAGACAGCAGCCAAACATTGCGGGCACAAACAGTGGTCATCCTTGTGTGCCACCAGCCAGCCAGTTTCTCTATTGGCTTGGTTCTGCCAGATGGTGCTTACACTGGGGCACTCCACTCGTGACAGACAAATCTGCCTTTGGGAAGCCATCTGCACTGCGAGTGGAGCAATAAAGACATCTACTGTGAAGAAGAAATGAGACTTGTCTCAAATGCTGCTTACGCTTTGGGTCAGAGTTATGCAGTAAGTCCCAGAAGGTGTAGAGTTACATGGGAAGTTGACAGCCTCAGAAAAAGCCCTCTCTGGATCAATCTTGCTCACTTAAACTGCAAGACCTTTTAGAAGGAGCCAAAACATACAGTGTTTGTACAGGGCCTAACCCAGTGGGCTCCCAGTTGATGACATGGGCTCTTATATGCTATTGCATTACAAGATACTAAGAAGCTGTTTGGTTTTATTATGATTATTCAGGGGATGCCAGAAAGTGCAAATGGTGCTTTTGAAAAGCCTCAAAATAAGTTAATCTAGCTCTGTAATGTTGCAGTGTAATGAATAGTCACTTTCCAGCTAGTCAGAAGTCTAATTACAGCTCACTGCAAGCAGACGAATTTATCTGAGGTCTCAGTTTGCAGTGCAAACACACACATGTACATTGAAGTCCATGATGAATGATGACCAATCCATGATCCTCTTCTATGTTCTGGGTTAGAATAAAGGGACAGGCTCATAAGGGTGACATTACGTTGGGTGTATACTACAGGCCACCTGACCAGGAGGAGGAGGTTGTTGAGGCCTTCTACAGGCAGCTGCAAGCAGCCTCACAGTCACAGGCCCTGGTTCTCATGGGGGACTTCAACCACCCTCACATCAGCTGGGAAGACCATACAGCTAGGCAGGGGCAATCCAGGAGGTTCCTACAGACCATCGATGATAACTTTCTGATGCAAGTGGTGGAGGAACCAACAAGGAAAGGCGCACTGCTGGACCTCGTGTTAACAAACAAGGAGGGACTGGTGGAGGATGTGAAGGCAGGAGGTAGACTCGGCTGCAGTGACCATGAAATGGTCGAGTTCAGGATCCTGCGTGGAGGAAGCAGGGCGATAAGCAGGATCAAAACCCTGGACCTCAGGAGGGCTGACTTTGCCCTCTT
>Ga0065711_1032431_pt1 | contig 27353 bp, 16 predicted proteins | sample Hoacrofraction12_FD_59098 | JGI IMG/M metagenome (GOLD analysis project Ga0065711, IMG submission 59098) | Hoatzin crop microbial communities from Cojedes, Venezuela - Epithelial fraction 12 v2 (version 2) | ecosystem: Host-associated > Birds > Digestive system > Esophagus > Crop | place...
CTGCCTGTGATTTGGTCCTAATTTGTCTCTCTTCTATTAAAAAAAAAAAAAAAAAAATCCTTGTCATGTGAATGCCAATGCTACAACCTCAAGTTCACTGGAAGTAACAGAGGAAAGCTAGTAGATGCCCTGCACTTACTTCAACAAGTTAATAAAATAATTCTCAAGCCAGCAAAAACTGAGACTTTTTCAGATATTACAAGAAGCAACTTCAGGCTTCCCTTAGCTCTCCTTTGGCTTGTTTTTTTCCAACAGAAACACAACTAACTTTCTCATTTCATGCAGCTCCCTGAGGGGACTGTTTCTATACTTAACTTGGAAGAAATACTCAGAAAAATGCTAAAGAATGCGAGCAGGAACATTCTCTTCCTGCTTGAAACATGAGGATCCAGACAATTTTTGTGCTCATCACATTTTCAGAAGGTTCTAGGTGTCAGACCCCCAGCTGCAATACCATCTGACCAAGGCCAAGACAGGCGGATGGTAGAGTCCAGCATGGAAAGCACACACCGACTCATTCATGTAGGGAATTCAAAATTATAGACATGTGCTTTTTTAGAGGAAACACTCATCTGTAACTCTACTAATCCTGCTACAGCATTCCTCAGGCTTGTGTTTTTCACTCTGAAAAGCATGAGTTGGACAGAAAATCAGGGAGAGATGGATTTTCGGTCACAGTTGTGTGCAACACAAGTGATCTTGGATGTACGAGAAGAGGTCCTTTCCGGAATGTGGACATTATCCCTTCTTACAACAAATCCCTTAGCATTTTGAAGCACTCTGTCTTACACTTTGATTTGCTGATCACAGTGCATGAACAACCTGCTATCCAGTCAAATTAGCTAAATAGAGGCCTACGCTCTCTCCTCTAGCATGACCTATTGTAAAGCGGTGGGAGTTTTCACATAACTTGACGTGTAGGTTACACTTTTAAGTATTCTCTTTGCTCAAAGGTTTGCTTTCTTTTTTTCCTCCAGGACTATGAGACTCACATATTTCTAAATAAATCCATCTACTTATCCTTGTATTTTTCTACTGATTATTTTTGTGGGCCAGATTCTGCCTTGTTTGGAGACACATACAATATTTTTGTTGCGATACTGAGGTTGAATTTGCTGTAGATTTTCTCCATCACCTTGGAAACCACTCTTCCTCTTTCTTTCCCCAAAATCCAGACTCCACCTATCCCAAACACACAGTGGCATAGCCAGATAATTTTTGTCTGTGACAAACTTCAGTAACAAAATCACGTATCTATACACGTCCATAAACACTGATTGATTTCTCCATTTTTTTACTGTTTCCCAAGTAGAATGAAAAGATCATTTTTAAGTTACAGGCCACAGAGATTCCTCACCAAAGACAAATTCTGTCTGCACAACGCTTTGAGAATCTGAGGCCGTGCCATGTCATGTAAGAAACATAAGCATGAGCTGAGCCAGCACAAGTACAAACATCGTTCTGAATTACTGCCCACTCTTACATGGCATCAGCTGGAGCCTCCAGCATGGGGTGGAAAGTTTTTCCCTGAGACTGGATGCCGCTTCATAGGTCCTATCTGATGAAACTGCTTGTACAGCCAATCTGAACTGTGCATGATCTTGCTCTGTGCCGCTGACCTCAATCTAGCAGCAAACATCTAAAGTTTAATTAAATGTGCGATGACAGATATGCACGAGGAGCCACATTTCAGCTCTTACGCTGCAGAAAAATCTTGTTTAGAGGAAGAGTGAGGCCAGAGCGACACGACTACAAAAGAACACCTTCCTTCCCTTTTGGGGTGGTTGCTATTTACAAAGGGAAAATGCGTAGTACTGCACAGCTGAAGAAACAGCATGACACATTTATCTTGCCCAGCAACTTGCATAAAAGCTACTGAGCCCTTTATGGAATTAATTATCCAAAATACAGAATTTCTGCCCAAACAAAAAGAAATAGTGGTGGGTAGCAACTAGAAAAACTTCACTTGGCTGAGATTCTGCAAAACCCAGTTCAGGATTCAGCTGAAATTCCACCTCCATTTCAAAGCAGATAGAGGTAGAACCTTTCTCTGGTTAAAAAAGAAAAAAAAAACAACCACAACAAAACGCCCACACTCCAGAATAATTTCCTAAGTAAATTTAAAGGGAAAAAAATCAGGTAGATTTCATCTGCATAGACCACGAGGACTAGAGGGCGAAAAAAGGACATCTTTTGTCTGACTCGCCCCTAAGTTAGAGGGCTGGAATCCATTGCATACCATGACCTTTTCTCTGTGCGTGCCCGGAACATTGCAGCCCCCTGTGGACCGTGTCTTAGAGGGTAAGGGACATTAACAGGCAAGTAGTCATGCCTTCCTCTCCTTTGTAACTTTAGAGTTACAGCAGGGTGAGGGACACAGGACAGAAGCAGAGCCCCATTTCCCTGTAGAAACAAAGGAAAGCATGAGGCCTCAGGCAGGAATACCTGGCCATAGTTGTGGCAGACGCAGTACTTCAACCTATTTTGGGGGACTCAGCCACAAGACAAATCCTGTCCATGTGTGACTGCCTGGTGGCCAGAGAACCCATAGGTGGGCTGGGATTTGGCCATACGTGTGTGTGAAGCTGAGGAACAAGACTGCACGCACTGAAACACTTGGGAATGAAACCTCTTCATGAAGGGCAATGAATATACAGGGAAAGAACAGGCAGAGGAACAGAGCCTGGAGTCTGCAGACTGAAATTACGTGTTCAGTCAAGCCGGCAAAGAGAAAAGCATAACTGGTGGTTAATTCTGGCAAAGAGGGAGTGTTTTTCCAGACTGGAGATGACTGCCCTGCTCTCTCAAATGAGGCCACAGAGCAGCATGTGCTGCTGCAGCTGATTAACAGTGCCATCAGCCGGCCCGCTGGAAGAGTGCCAGTTCACAGGACGGGGAAAACAAGGTAAATGCACATCTACTCACCACCTTTCACCCCAGAAAATCTTCACAGTCAGACTCTGATCCTGCAAGCCCTTTGCCAACTACGTAGGGGCTGCTCCTGTGAGCAGCTGCAAGACAGGTCTTACTCACAGAGGTGCTACGCAGCGCTGGCTTACCTGAGCTTCAGCGGGGTCGCAGGAAAGAACGAATCACTCAGGGCTTTTTTGGGTAGAGCGAAGAGTGAATGACAGCGTATCCGACTCGGGAAGCCTTCTCTAGTGTGGAGCACGCCAGTCAGCGTGATGAGCCGTGTCAGAATCGGGCCTCAAATTATTCAGTAACCAGATGGTGCTACAGAGGCAGTGTAAATGCAGCCAATGAGATGTGTGTTGGCAGTTAGATATTTAAAGACACACTTTCCACTGCTTGTGGGGGGATTTCCTATTGGAAGCTGAACTTTATACTGAATTAAGTTTGGCACCTCACAGTCTCCCTGGTCAAAACACTTAGTAGGAGAGCTACTATTGCCTGGTCATACTAAAAAATATGCTAAAGCCAACAGTGCCAACGATGCAAAGAACAGGAAAGTTCTGTTGCAATACAGTAAAGCCAACATCAAAACCCCTGCATTAAGATTTCCTTACAGTGAATCAAAGGGTTATGGAACCTTTCACACAGCTTTTTGGACAGCAGCAAGGAACTGGTCTTGCCCAACAGCTGCAACAAAGAACTGTGTCATGAAAAAGCAGTTGTGGGAGAAGGTGTAATTTATAAAGCCAGTCTCAAATTTTGGCAGCCTTGCATGCCTTTGCCGAGAATACTGGTCAGGATTTTGCTAGATTGTAAGCATGTGATTATGTGGATAAATTTTATATTAGCAGAAATGCAAGTCAAATGGACTTCTGCGGAACTGGAACAGTATAAACAGTTTATACTATGTGGTTGTCATGTGGTGTTATTAATGCAGACAGCTTCCTTTCCACTGAGACGTCTATGTGGGCATGTGCACAGAGTCCCAGGTAACCATTAAAAAGCTGATTAAAGAGGTATAGTGAGACAAGGGATGATATTTGAAGGGAGGGGTGGAAATATGGCCAAACAATACTGTATTGCTCTAGCAATAACTTAATGTAAGGGATAACAACTGAGTATCAGTGAAAGTTTAATTTTCCATCTCCAGAATAGATCTGGGATTGAGCCAGCATCCTTGTCCAAAGACTCTCTGAACTCCAGTCTCATTCCTCTCCAGAGCCACTGACAATATGTAAATGTTATAGCAAATAAAGGCAGAGAGATACAGGGGCGAGTAATAGCTGTGTCGGCCATGTTTCTGAAGCAGATGCCTACAGACTGTCTGCGTGACGTTGAAAAGATCCTTGGCTTTTTGTGCATGTTTCTCAATAAAAGTACTGCATCTTCATGGCTTTGAGACTGTCATTGAAGATCAATATGGTTATGAAGCAGAGGAAGAGCCTTTATTCCTAGGGAAGTAGTATCTAGTAAAAAGTGTCAAGGAATGCCAGACAACATGTCCACTACGAGATTCACCAAGGAAGGAGGCAGAATGCTCTGAATACTGTTGTCTTTGTTTCAGGCTTTCAGTTTCACAGAACTGCTGACAGTGGCAGTATAGCAAATGCCTGTCTTCCTAGAGAAGTGAGAAAACAGAGCCTCCTTGTAAACTTCCATTTCCTTTCCTGGAAGGTGAAAGCATTGAGCTGTTCTGTTATGAGAGCCTGTCCTAACCCACACCAACTCCACCATGTTCAGCCAAGGAGGCAGGTTATCACTTGCTTGGAACATTGTAGTGGTCTTTTTCACGTTCTCGCTTTCGCTACTTTCTGAGTCACTTCCATTATCCTGAAATTCCAGTCATCTCCCCCACAGATGTGGCATATACAGGTAAGCTGATAGCTGTCAACAGAAGACTAGCACCTAGTTCTAACAAATTCTGACAGGCATACTAAATCACACTGATCTGTCATTATTACCTAAAATGGTAAGTCCTCACTGTGGAATCAGACCCTGGATGACAGCAAAGTCAGAGAAACCAAGCTTTTAGCTGGACTGTGGCACTTGTGCCTTGCCTTGCTTGCTTGCTTTGCATTCACCAAGATATTTAGGGGATCATTTCAGTATTAGATTGTGAACAAAATAAGACATACTCCAAAAGGATACATAAGAGTGGGGATACCCCGTGCTGCCAAATATTTTCGGATGAGCCGCTCGGTACCATACCAGTTGAAACCTTTTGTCGCGTACCCAATACGTGGAAGATGCACTGTTGCTGAGGAGGAGGGAACAAAGAGTGCACACTCTTTAGGACAAGATACACACATAGAGAGCAATCTAGACAAGGACTACAAGCTACCCAACAAGAACAGAAAAAATGTTTTGGAACACAACATATCTGCCATGGAGATCTCACTCTTACTTCACATCAGAAAAAATACTACGGAAGAGGTGGAAACTGGTCATCATCTTTAGGTGCAATGACACACGTGAAGATTCACCGTTCTACTGCACAGACACTTACCATTCCTTTTCTTGGCTACTAAATAAATCTTCTTCAGGCCTTTTTCCAAAGCAGACAGCTTAATACCAGACAAGTTGTTGGACCGATCCCGGTGCTGAGCTACAATCAAGGCCAACTTAAGGAGAAAACACACAAAAAAATGAAATGGAGTCTATATACAGCACTGAGAGACACACTGATAGCTGCTGGAAATCTGCATTGCTAACTATTAGCTTTAACAAATGAGAAATCTAAGATCTCATCTTCTCTAATGTTTAACTGCAACTTAGCAATGTTCAGCATTCAGTGCTATTATTATCGGGGAAAAGACATAATGTTCATTTCACACAGCTTCAAAAACCTGTGGACAGAGCAACACAAAAAGGAGCTTCTCATTCTCACCAAGTCTTGTCCTCTTTTCCTGGGGTTTTTATCATCAATGGGGAATAACAGGGTTCCTCCTAACTCCAGGTCTGTGCAGAAAGCAAGAACAGAACAACAACAACAAAAAAATCAGTCACGAACAGTCAATGCGCAGTCAATGCAGCACTGATTTCACTATCACGTTCTCTATTATTTTCCTTGGATTCCTTTATCTCCTCAGGATGGCTTCAGCAGGGTCAGACCCTTTGCCCAGGGAAGCAAGACAGATGTTGTGCTCCTAGAGACACAATCAGATCCCAGTTAAAGACCACAAATGGAAAGAGAGACACAGGAATGAGAAGAAAGCATCTCCTAGCAAATTAGAAAAAACAACAGGTCCACCTTACAGCAAGATGTGCATTCCTCACCAGCTGCAGGTAGCTCAAAACTGCTAATACATGCTCACGAGAAGATTAGTGCTTGGAGGGAACCAAAGGCTCAACTGAGTACTACCTGAGTACTACCTTTCATCCTTCTTAAAAGCCCTTTGACAGAAGATGCAGTGCTCTGTCTTATATAGTTAAAAACAGACTGTGAATAATGAAAAAGTTTGGTGGTTTTCTTTTTATATGACTTGCAGCATGGATTGGAATGACCAACCCCTATGCAGAGTTCTCACACTCCAAATAAGTCAAGTCAAAGCACCCACTCTACTGCTACTTTCTGAGTTAGGGATGCACATATCTAGAGAAAGAGGAAAAAACATGACTATCAAGGTGTCCAGGCACCTCACTCTTGGAACATCAGTGGGATTTAAGCTCTTCCAAGTGTCTTGGTCTAAGGTCATGTTTTAATCTCTTACCTTTCATCTTTCCCGCCATCTCATATATTTTCCTTGGCTGATCAGAACGAGCCTCCAGAGCGGTAAATAAACCACCCCTTCCCCAGCGGCCAGAGTCATCTAGAATGAAATGACAAGTCAGACTCCTTTCAGAAAGCCAGGTTGAAGACCACCCCTGCAGGAAAGGGACCTACTCTGTACAAACACAACGAATGATTATCAAAACCAGATATGGTAACCACACGCAAACTGAAGTCAACCAGTACTCAAGGGACAATCCTAGAGGATAAATCTCAGCCCTTGAGAAAAACAAACTGGTCACAGTTCCCGGAGAAACTCTGCAGGAAGAATTCCTACTTACTGTGCACAGAGGATGCTCAAACAAGCACTAACCATGGCATTGAGTGTATAAATCAGTTGGTATCCTCACATATATGCATATGGGTACATAGAGCATGCAATTAGTATGTCCCTAGATTAGTGCCTTGGGCTTCCCAGAACTAGATGTTTGTTATTTGCAGGCTTTCACTTTTAATTGGCTTTTCCACTTTAAACATGAGGTTCCGTGCTGAGTTTAACATAAGCCAAAGCAGATGATAATATTCTGCTATAGCCCTGGACAGCGAGCAGCTCCAACACTGATTCAGGAGGAACTCTGTAATGTTAATTTCTCTCCCTCAGCTTTAGTGTCTTAATAGAGGTCCTTTAATCAGGAGACTAGCCTAGAGCCCCTGTACTGTCAGTGTTGAGAGACGAGCACTGACATAGACAAACTCTGACCTCAGCCTCTGAAAGCGTCTGTGTCCCTCTGCTAACTGCATAAGGGAGATGGTTTTCAATATCTCAGTTCAATCCCTGCAGCTTCCATGGGAAGAACAAAAGGCCCTGGGCTCAGGAGGAACTGTCCCCACTTGGCCACAGACATAAAATTTCAAGCCATACAGGCACCTTTCAAGACGCTCACCTATAAATCCAGAGAGGGCATGAAAAGACCCAAGTACAGCTTGCTAGTACTTGTGTAGGTATACACGGTGGAGCAGAGGCTGCATTGCCACTGCACCACTGAAGATTAACTCAGACTCAAATCCAAATTAGTTCAGTCTGGATGGGAATTAGAACCTATTGAGCTAGTAGGGACAATCCAGCCCCCTTGTCCACCTCACCCAACAACATTCCTGTTGTTGTAGGTCCCCACCTAGGCAGTGGACAATGATGGCATCCTCCTCTTCTGCTTTGGGGTGGGTGACATCTCCCATGACGTACTTGATATACTTCAGGTCTGCATCTTCATAATCTAAATCCACATTCAGTCCAGCCTCATCCTCAAACTCCTCCTCAGAGTCACTTTCCTCTGAAGGAAGGCAGGTAGATGTGTAATGATTTGCCTCCCACCAGGCCATCCTGAAGCAAAACAAGACAAAATTACATTCAATGAAAATCAAAGGTAGGGGGCACGCATCTTGTTTTAAATCATTGCAGTGAAACACAGGAGACTCAGACCTGCATTCCCTCTGCTTCCCTCCCATTTTAGATGAGAACAAAGTTTACCGCAGTTGTTATCTGTGATATTAAGAGCCACATGCCAGTGTCATGAGCCAGTTGCAGGCATGGGAAAAGTGAGCTCATGACAAAGGGCAAGGAGCTGCTTAGAGTGGTGAAAAGGAAGAACATCTAGCAAATAAGGAGAAAGTTAAGACACGTGCCAGAGAGTCACAGATGTCAGACCGATACATAGGGGCCAACTGTGACATTTCAGAAAGCTTCTCCCAAAAGCTCACTGTACATTCAGATATGAGGTTCTTATTCAGGCCACTCTCTAAGAATTAAATTAGATGTGAAGTCAGGCAGTGTATTCAGGGGAAAAGAACCCTTCCTTGGGGCTCAAACTACTTTTCCACCTTCACATCTTACATTACGCAGTTTGAGCACACACAGAGAAACATCCTGATATATGAAGTTAACTCTTTCATGAGGGTGGCCTGCAGCCATTTTGTCATCTTCTCCTCCCCTCATCCCCAGCTCCATCTGCCAGAGTGGATACAGAGCACAACTTGTTTTTGTCAGACACACGTTTCTAGGGCACAGTGTAACAGACATCAGCTTACAAGCAGCAGATGCAGTACAAACCATACTTTTTCTTGTGTTCTGCCTCTACTTTTGCCTTCTTCTTTTCTTCCATGAGTCTTGCTCTCTTTGCTGCTGCTTCTTGGAGCTTCTTCCTCCTAGCCTCCAGCTCCTCTGCGCTTAACAAGTGCTTCCTCCTAACTGACTGTTCCCTGAGGCCTGTGAGAAGGGCCTGGAGAAAGAAAGAAATATCATGAAAACAAGCCATGTCTGGTGCGCACATTAACCTACACTCCCTTCCCATCTGTCTACTTGTCCACAGGTCTTAATCATCAGATCCCAACAGTCACATAGTATGTGGTTTTGTGACCTAAGTTTATGAGTGCCCTGCACATCATATCTCTGATCCGTTATAAGAATTGCTGAATTGTCAAGCCCTCAGATTCAAGAGCCAACTTTACTACATTAGCATCCAAATCTTTTAACATGCCTTCTGCAAGCTGCAGGTAGAGACAGAAAACTGTCAACTTCATTTTCCACAAGCAAAAGAAAGAGCATCCTGTGCCTTGTCATGTCTTTTGTCTTACGTTTGCTTTGTTCCGCAGAGCTCTCCCTTCCTTACTGGTCTCTTCAGTCAAAGCTTTCTGAAGATCCAAAAGCTGATCAAATGCTTTTTTGTCTTCTCTGCTGGGTTCTTTTGAATAATCTTTGCCTTCGTACACGTACATGTGATCTTTAAAACATAATTAAAAAGTGTAAAAAGGAACTGAAAGCCACTAACACCTAAAGTGTACAGTGAGATCAAATGAAATTTGGCTTCTCTGTGACACTGTTCTACCCTCAGCAGAAAAAGACTTTCACTCGCATCATTTTTCTGTATGATCAGTGTCAGCATCATGTAGAATCAAGAGAATTAAGATTTTCTTCCTCAGGCAAAAGCTTTTCATTTAAGTCATTTATACTGGCAAAGAACCCTTCTTCCTATCTTGGTCAATTAACTATTCTAAGTTGTGGGTCCATCAGTGTTCTCTTTGGTCATTCCATCTCTGCCAGTAGCAAATCCATTTAGCTTTGCTATCTAGTTCCAGGCAACACTTGTAAAGCGACAGCAAACTTTTGCTTTTGAGATCCTAAGCAAAATAAAAGCACAGCACTCTGGCAGCACAGAGTTACTGCTCATCAGGTGAGCTATTTTCCCCATAACTATTACACAGCGTGGTATCACTGCTCCTCTTTCAGTTACCAACAGAAAGAAAATATCACTCTTTGCTAACTCTCAGCAAATAATTACTTGTTGCTGGCAACTGTTGCAGGACGGACAATACCTAACCTGCAGGGACATATTTCTGCTTCAGTCACAGATCTATACTTAAGTGCTACTGTGTACTCAAAACAGAAACTCAGTCTTTCACACTCGGAACAACAGAAGAGGGAAAGCATCCTTTTATTCTCTTATAGTATGGGGCTATGAAAAACTAACCACAATTCTGTGTCACTTGGACTGCAAGGTAGAGCACTGAAGACAGAGTAGGTTTGTTCTAGTTGTTTAGACTCCGTGACTCCACATTTCTTATCTCACATTTTGGAATTTTTTAAGGTCATTTTAACTTGTGACTTTCATGGCCAATAATCTTTTGTAAGAGATAAATACAAAACACCTGCTATATAGTCTTTCCTGAAGTTACTGTTACAGCTCTAAAACTGTAGATCTATCTTAATGATTCTCTGTGGGTAAAATACCATCTGCAATTTGAATAATTCCCCTTTTCTCATTCATTTCATCCGAGGTCTCAAAATATTTGAAGCACATGAAGCAATTCAGCCCCCCAGCCACAACTACAAACTAGGAAAGTATTGTTACTATTTTCTTACAGTATTTGTAAAATAAGGACACAAAAAGAAGAAAAAGGCCAATAAAGGGTTGGAAATAAAGTTTGTGGATAGGCCATAAACAAAATCCAAGCCACTCACTCAATTACAAGTCCACTTTTCTTACTGTTGCCTGAAAAATGCCACCCCTGCTGGGAAGCTTTCTCTAAGGACACCCAAGTGCCATGTGTTTCATAGGTATTCAGATTTTTAACTTACTCTCTGGATCTTCCTCTTCACTCTCTTCTTCGCGCGGCAGCACAACATACATTACCCACTTCCCTCCTTTTGTCTCTCCAAGGATGTTTTCAAGCTCCACATCCTGTACAGTGCTCCCCTCAGAGGAGAGCAGTTTATCCAAGCCAAATTTCAAGATTTCACTCAGCTTTAATAAAGAGAAGGGGAAGTTCAGTATTAACATCTCCTAATTCCATACCAATCAAGTGTCTCGAGCTTCTCAGGCTTAAGTGCAAAGGATGTAAGAGTGGAGAAATCTAAGCCTTAATGTTACCTGTGAAAACACTTAGGCTTTAACATGCTTAGTTCTCCCAACACCTGATGGAACAGGCCCCTACAACATATCTGCCTCAAAAATAACTCATCCAGACTTGAACAGTCATTTTTCTTCAGGGCTAAATGACAAAACAGCATTGTACTGACTGCATTCAAGCAGCTTTCTTCATAGCCAGAAAGACCAGGCTTGTTTTTGCCCCCAACTCCTTTAAAACAAAAGCTTAAATACCACAAAATCCATGGGGAGAAAAATAGCAGCATGGAATTTCCTATGGGCTCAGTTCCACTTCTCCCATGGAAACTATAATTGCTGAGATACATGCTGATAGCATGGGGAGGGGAGGCAGCAGGGGAAAAGATACACTAATTCCAAACCTCTCCCAGGTTTAGCTGCACACGGGATACATTCCCCTAAATGTCACTTTGCTTGAGGTTTTCAACCCAAGTTCTCAGCACAAGCCTCAGCTTTCAGGTCAGAATTATAAATCATGTCCCAACTCCTGAGGCACTATATTTGCCAAGAGGTCAACAGAAGGTTGACTTAGTTTCAGACGAGCAATCAAAAGCTTATCACCGGCTCTGTTTGTGAGAGAAAAGCACCAGAGACAGATAAGTTCTAGAAGCAATGAGTCAGCTTCCACTTTAGACATGTTACAATTAAAAATAAATAAACCAAGGAGAGGTTCTGCCTTCCCCTCTTCTCCAAGAAAACACACCCTTTATCAACAATGGATGTGCCTCAAAATTGTAAAAACTGTCTTCAAATGTCAGATCTTGCCTGGACCTGGGATGCCATTTTGGTTCCTAAGACATCCAGAAGCTGACATGTCAAGGCACATCTACCCCACAACATAAGTGTTTGGCTAGGTTCGTATCAGACATAAATACAGAAATACTCTGTAGGGGACATTGCTAAAAACATTACTGGAGTCAAATTGAGGATATAGCTGTATTTTACCTGTAATTCTGCTGCTCCCTGAGGCTTGGGCACTCCCAGAGCAAACTGACCCCCTTCTACAATGGCATTTGTCAGCCGGAGCTTAGAAGCAGCTCTTCGGTAGATTATTTCTTCAATTGTATCTCGCCCAATCAAGCGGATTATTTTCACAGGCCTTGAAAAGTTTAAGAAAAATCTTATTATTTTCCTTTTTTTGAGGTGCACTAATGCTATTTCCTTGCATGGAGCGCTATCCCCTCACCCACTCCTTTGGTAGGGGAAAAAACGGCAAGAACAAAATCAACAAAAATAATCAGCAGAAATGTAATGCTGATACATTGCTTCTTGACACAGGAGAAATGCTGGCTGCAAAAGTGCAAGCAAACCTCCAGATTCCCTCTCCTCCTCCAAACCTACAAATCTCCCACCCTAGACACATGACAAGGCCAAGACCGCATGAGGCTGCAACAGAAAAACGAAGCTGTGAAATCCTCTTTGTTCTCCCTCTTTGATCTTCAGCCTATTGTCCTTCAACCCTCCATTGCCTGTGGACAGGGAAAGCAAAACTGAGAGACCAAGAGAGTCAGCAACCAAACCAGAAGCAGTAACATTTCTCACTTGTGCTGCCCAATCCGGTGAGCTCGTGCTATTGCTTGCAAGTCATTTTGTGGGTTAAAATCGCTATCGGTAAAAATAACTGTATCTGCTGCTGTCAGGTTCATGCCAACTCCACCTATGAACACAGAAGATCACAAAATATGTCACCAGCAGAAAATAAAGGCGCAGCTGGGGAATTTATGCCATGCAAGGTTCTGTCAGGTCTGATCAACTATATCTAATTAGAGCCATCTCTCAATCCCAAATCTGAGTCTCACAAGGACCTAAAAAGATGAGAAAGCTGCCCATTTCTGCACTTCTCTGTGCTTCCAGGTTCCTGCAACAGCCCAAAAACAAGCTGTACTGAGCACTGTAGTAAAAAAACACAGCGTGCAAGTGAACCAATCCGAAGGGGACTGGTTGTCAAGACTGATGAGCACAGACATGTTCCTCAGCTGGCAGGCAGATTAACCCAGCAAGCACTGTCTTCACTGAGGCTACAAGGGACTGCCCAAGTCAGGACTTGGCTGCAGCACAAAAGCAGCTGGTAAATACACTGCTGAAACAGTGGAAAACCAGGCCCAACTATACAACAACCAGAGTGTAGGTATTTATTTAATTTAAAGTTTCTGAATGTTAGAGTATAGGCTCTCATGGAATGAAAGGAAAAAAAACCTAATTATATTTTTTTTAATACCCACTATTGTGACTACATACTGTAGTTAAAGAAGGGGGAGCCTGCTGCCTTAGCTTTTCTTCCAGCTCATGCCAAGCACCTCTTCACCATAATCAGAACATTCCTGCAAGAGGAGACAGTCATACACCTGAAAATCTCTGTCCATAACATAACAGGGATGGAAAAATACTGTTAGCACACGCATTCCCAGCTGAATACAAGATGCTTCGGCCAGACATAGCAATGTGCAGTAATAAACAACTCCAAGTCTGGCTGACATGGGCAGGGAGGGTTCAGCACTGTGGTGCGAGACACACTTCTTCCTGCCTTCTACGTTAGATGCTTCTCTTCAGTCTCTCTACATACTCCCCTCAACGCACTGCAGGATCATTGGAGCCAGGCTCATCCAGAAAGTCTGACCAGAAGCCCAAAGCAAGACTTAGTTCAAGTTTGATCCTTGAGATCAAGCAGTGTGGATCCCTCTTCTGGAGAAAGGCAGAAGCCTGCCTCTGCGCTTGCTTGAATAGAGAGACAGGGAGGTTTGAAACTGTGTAGAAGAGACAGATATGCCTGAGGAGATAAGAGGGGAAGAAGCACAGATGGTGGTCCCATGGTGTTCTTTGCATTCTCAGGACGGTAGAAGGCTCTCGTTTGAGTCTGTCTGCCAGCTAGAGAGCGTGTCCGTGTTCAGCAAACTCAAGAAGAAATTCCACCAGCTTAAGTAAAGAAAGCATGTTCCTGCCTAAAGTCTAGTGCTCGCAGAAATAAAATGCTAGTGAGATTCCTTAAGCTCAACCTGGCACGGGGACAGGCATTATGGGACTTGGAATCAAAAAAAGTAACTCAAGTGGCTGCAATATGAAAGTATCTTGGCATCAGCTGCTGAAAGGAAAGCACAGAAACCAGATGTCCTAGCTGAGAGACCCAAGTTCAGGATGTGTCTTGTCTCCCTCAAAAATCCCCCACATGAACAGTCTCTACAGGATTCAGAATTCCCTGAAAACTTGCCAGAGAGAATGAAAGAAGAGTGCAGAAGCAAGATGGGTTGCTTGTCTCTCTTTTCCTTACTTACCTGCTCGGGTGCTCAGCAGGAAGATAAAGATAGGCTGTTGACCAAAGTTCTTAATGGCAAGGTGTCTCTCTTCTCCCCTAACAGAACCGTCCAGCCGCTCGTAGCTGTAGCCTTTTCAAACAAGTAACACGTATGTTTCTGAAATTCTGTCTATGCTCTTACCTCATTCTCTGCTGTCTCACTGCTGTCCTGAACCTTTTCATGTCAAATTCTCCTGCCTTGATTCTCATTTTATTGCCTTCAACTCCTTCATTCTTTCCCAGTTAAACCTCATATAAACTGAAGTAGTGACCGTGACTTCCAGGTTGATTGTCGGCAAAGGGTAATTTAGCTGAGTCTGAAGCAGACTCTTAGCATTTAATTTACTGCTTGGAAACACAACAGGAAAATTCAGAGTCAAAGAACATTAGCACACAGTCCCATTTCAGACTATGCTGAAACAGGCCAACAACCATTGGATTCTCCTTATGCAGACTCCCATGGCCCTGAACGTGTGCTTTCCTGTGAGCAAGCAGTATGGGATATGGCCCTACATTTGGCTTTATCCTGCATTATTAGTTGCCCAAAACCATAAACACCAAACAAAAGCCTCTTTCACGGGAAATCCTAAGTAGGCACGGAGCCATGTGGATTGAAACAAAAGAAAACGTCCCAAGAACACTTTGCTAACCTTGCCAAAAACGGTCTGATCCAACCAGCCCTTGCAGACAAGTTGGGGCCCCACTGCCAACAACTGTTTTAATCAAAAATTAATTTCCTGGTATGAACGTGGACCAATTTGTGTTTTGTGCTAGACAAACTGAATCTAGAGCAATAGCCTTCAGTGCAATTACTTCACGACTCAAGTACATAATTGAGCATAGGTATATGATGAAACATTGCTCCCCTGCCACCTGTTAGCTCCATTTTATTGAGGAACCAAAGCTGTAACTACTTTGAAGAACAACATTGAAACGTCAGCTCATTTCATGAAGGTGGTAACACAGCAAAAAGCTGAACTCAAGACCCTCCAATTCACAGTGCCACTGCAAGAATATGGTTTCTATCTACTAAGCAGCAATAAATCCTCATCACAGGCAGACCAACCAAAATCAGAGGAACGATATATGGCAGAGATCATTAGGATAAACCCTATCCCACAAAAGTGTGCAGAACATACCTCTATAGTCCATGTAGTCTTGCAGGATATCAAGCAGCTGAGTCATCTGAGAAAAGAGCAAGACACGGTGGCCACTGGAAGAAGAGCATGAGACACCATGAGCCTCAACATACTGTGACAGCATTTCACAGAGTAGTAGAGAGAGGGGTCACAATAGCTTAACCAGTCACCATTAGTCACTGTTACATAGCAAGGCCTCATCACCGCTGTACACTAAGCCTCACAGAGTCATGGCCCATTCCCTCACCACATTTTCAGCCCCACATCCAAATGCAACCAGTTAGCTTCACTTGCCATCATCAGTTGCCGTGGCTAGAGTGCAGAGTCAGAGAGAGGTAACAAGGCTCTGGCACAGCTCTGCTGCTGGCTGGATGCAGCCTGGTGAGGATCCAAAGGAGCCTTGTCTAAAAGGATCCTCAGCTTCAACATAACGTCTTGTGGTCTTTCTCACCAGATGACCTGCCACACCAGACTGCTCTCAAATCACACACTACAAAGCAGTTTAAATGCTGGGAAAATTTAATATCAGCATCTCTGTGACAGTAAAGCATTTCCTGCTCTAGCAAATGACCCTGAAAGACCAAACTCTGCAAACAGTTATGTATAAGTGAGAAATCAACTCTCCTCCCTCGCAGCTCTAGGCCTCAGACAGTGCTCTGTATAAATCAGACTTTACTGTAGAGAACACAGGCGTTTTCAAGTTCAGAATTTGCACAGGGCTGGTTGTGTGGCAAAGACATTCAAGGGAGAGGCACCCACTCACAGGTGCTACACAGCAGAAGGACAAAGACCTCCACAACGACATCAGAACTTCCCAAGGTCTATTGAACCTCTGTCCTTTGGAAGTAGTCAAAGGGAAATTGTAGCCCAATTAAGAGAGAAGGTAGAATCCGTATCATGCAGGATGCACTGCTTCACAGACTGCACAAGAAGGCAAACTGCAGTTTGATTTGCCTCTTGTCTGAGAGCTGGAGGTAAATATCCAAGGTCCTTGGGTTCCAGGTTCTGAAGTCACCAGAGCTCAACACAAGGAGTTCTGAATGCCATTCCCAAAGCCTATTCTTGGTTTTTGGTCCAGTCAAAATTATTTTTCACATTTGCTATGCATTCTGCCTCCCAGGCTAACACAGGCATAGTAGTACAAAGGAACTCAACTGACGCACTGGAAGCTACTCTCAGGAAACCCACAGTTAAACCAGATATGCTGAATACCATGTCAGATAGTTATTGTCCCACGTTCTCAAATATGAAAATATGAGAGCATTCATCAAGTGTTTTGAGAAATATTTAAAAGGAAGCTACAAAAATTTTTGAGGTTCCTCTACCATCTCTGATGCAGCTCCTTATACTGAAATGACTTCTTTAAGGTCATCAGTAACGTGCAATAAATAGGGCAGTGCTTGTGTTGTGATGAATATCTGCTCAGTCTATGGCTAAATAAGACAGTCTGCCTTCCCAGTTTACCTCTTCTCCCTATGTCAACTCCACCCTGTCTTCCTCACCCCAACATGACATACCCAGCATACAAGAACGAAAGGAGTTTATCCAACAAACACAGCTTGCCACTGGCTTCAACAATATGGTCTCCAATCTCAAAGGGTTCTGGCTCAACACCTGGAACAGAAAAGAGGTTCAGAAGTAGACCTAATACTCTGCAAGTAACAACTCTGTGGTCAACCTCAGTGAGTCTGCACTGCCAGCTCTTGCCAAGCAGACCCCCATGATACATGCTTGAGAAGTGATGGTCCTTCTCTGTCTCTAAGGAAGACATTCAGTAGTTCAACAAAGCATTGTGATTTCATTGTTTAGGTGAGAGAAGACGCACAAGTGGAGAGCTGCAGCAACAAACTCAGACTTCACAGTCCCCTACTTGATTCCTCATTGCTGATGAACTGCCAGGTGTTGGAATGGGACACAAATTCAAAGCTGCTACTGATTCAAGTAAAACCTTGTTTATTACTTGCTGCTTCTAAGCATTACACTGCCAAGCAATAATAGAAAACCACTGTGTAAATCAAGATACTTATTTTTTTCTGTTTCAAGAGAGACAACAGTGCTTTCTTACCATTGAAAAGGTACGGGTGGGCAACACACTTCCGAAGTTGAATTAAGACATTCTGAAGTGTAACCTTCCTTCCTGTTTCATTTTCAAATGCATCTGGAACAAACAGCACAGAAAAGGAACTGAGCAGGAAAGCCCATGCTCCATCAGTGGGTGTGACTGAGAACGTCTGCATCAGCACTGGAGTATCTCTCTGCGTATCATATTTGCATTTGAATTTCCCAGCTCAAGACTAATACATCTGTTTTTATGGACCAAACAAAATTTCCCTCACATTTTTTGGACAAACCTTTTGAAATAAGACCCTGATGAAAACTACTCTGCCTTGTCAACTCCCTGGAAAGGGTCATTGTCATTTTTCTAAGAGCGAATTATAGACCTAGAAATCATCAAAAATAGTGAAAGAAATTTGATGCAGTTCATTTGAATTTTCCAACAAAAAGTAATGCAGAACAGTCAATGTCTCCTAGGCAACCAGGAAGTTAAGAAGGGTTGCATTTTCATGATGAAAAAAACAAAATATGTGCACATATGCTGACTTTAGAAGGAGGTTCAGATTGCCTGGTGATGTTCACACAAAGTGCTAGAGCTAGAAGAACAAAGGGTCTCCACCCCCTCCAGTTTTACTTTTCCTACAACACATAAGCACTGGCAAGCCGTATGACGTGGTATGCATAGATTACAGAGGAGGAATTCAGAGAGAAGCACATACTTTCTCTCTCCTACCTCAGGATGCTTTGCTACAGTTAGTTTACATGCAGAGTGACAAGGATCGAGCTATTACAGTAAGAGTCTATGGCTGCATTGTCTATATGGCCCTGTGGTTTCCTAAGAACCTCATATCCACATCCAGTAGGTTTAGATTTGCTTCATGGCATCTGTGCTACTGTTGGAAAATTTGTAGACACCCACAGATCCAAAATTTCTTGTACCACCCTTTTGTCAGAACACAAAAACATGCAATAGGAGCAGGCTTACCTCGTGATGACTGTTTTTAACTACAGGCTGGCCCCAAGCAGAATCCTGAAGCTGACCCTCCCTAGCTCTGCAACAGCTCAGCTCTAGATCCGTAAGTCTCTTATTTTATCACAAGCTAATACAACAAATTAAGCAGCCCAAAGCATTGAATTTGGCATGTTATTCTACGCGTATTCTGCAGGCCAAAGCATCTTCTGCTTCACAACAACAGAGCACAGATTTACAAAAGGAATTAATTTTGGTTTTAAAATTAACTGGTAGGATTCAAAACCCTCAGTTACCTAGATCTTTCATCAAAATGGCCTTGTAGTACTTCTTCTGCAGAGCTGACATTCCATGGTACAGAACCACTTCCACCTTCTTTGGCAGCTCTGCAGCCACCTCAGATTTGACTCTTCGAAGCAAAAACGGCTGCAGAAGATTGTGCAATTCTTTGGCTATGCAGAGGCAGGGGAAAAAAAAAAAGAGATTATTGCATTAAATGTAAGCAATTTTTACAGTACCTTCACAATTATCCTTTCAAAATAAATGTATAAGGAACCTTACATCTGTAAGTGAAATTATTCAAGCCAAATTTTACAGAGAAATCAAGATATAATTATTACTTTTAGTGGCTTTGTTTTAAGGCTAGTCAGCATTAAAAAAAAGCAGATAAAAAGGACACAATATGCCTGTTTCCTAGTCAAGATAATAGCTTGTTCTGATTGAAGTACAACATTGCTTATTACTGACCTGGCTCACTCTCCTTTTCAATTGCTTGGTAATACTCAAAAAACTCCTGCACTTGCTCCCTAGGAAAGATGTCAGGCTCAATAAGGCTGAGTAAGGAGTACAGTTCCTGGAGGCTGTTCTGGATTGGAGTGCCTGTGAGTAGCAGGCTGAAGCCTACTGAGAACTGAAAGGACCAGCAACAAAACAAAATAATTAGGAGAAAATATCTGGAATGAAAGTTTGCTTAATATACAGCTCCACCCACACCACTCTTAAGCTTAACTTAAAGATGACAGGTGGCACAGAACTGCCTGCAGAATGCTGCAAAGGTCTGCCAAAACCATCCAACATAAGGCATAGTGTGACAGTCAGACAGCTGCATCAAACTGACTAGGATGGCACCAACACAAGGAAGACATTGCAAGCAAAATAAGAACAAAGTTCAAAACCAACACCATTAAAGTTCTCAGATCCGTGCTCTCTACAGTCCAATATTGCATGGGCATGACTGGAAAACACTGTCGGAATAGGACAGTGAAATGAAACTGCAAGAGACTATGCTCCATTTCGATTTGCTGGCTAACTGACAAACACAGCAACATTATCTGGTCCATGTTGCTTACAGTAATTCCTGTAAAGAGACCTGGGGAACGTGGCTACCTTTGAAAAAATGTAAGTCTTCTCTCAAGTTTGGTAAAATACGATGCATTAGGAGGAGACCTAAGGTGAATCATGCCTATTTCTTTGTGACTACAGCCAAAGCTCCTAAAATACAGACATCATGGACGGTATGTTCAGAAGATACAAGACTTCTGAGAATTTAATAAAAAAAATATTTTTAAAGGTACTGTGGCTCATTGTTGCTGATGCCAGCCCAGACCTAATGCCCATGTTTCACTGCCAAGACGAGCAGCCTTCACTCAGGCATTCAATTTACTTTGGCAGGGTGCTTTGGAAGTTCAAGCAATTCTACTAATTTCAATATACAACGGTGGCTCCTTTAAATGGGACAATAGAAGTCAACAGTCCCATGAACTAGGCAAGGGTTCCTTCACCCTTCCAGAGCTGGAGATAGCCTCTTGTTGCTTTATCTTGTCTTAGGTCAGCCAGACTTCTACCACTTCAGTAGCACAGCTGTGGTTCAGCGCTATGTCTGGCTACTTTACACTTTTAAGTGTCTCGAATTGCTCCAACGTGTCAAGCCCAAACACGAGTCAGAACGAGAGATAAGCTCCAAATACTGCCCACCTCCATGCAAAGCCAACAAGATCGGCCTTTCTCTGTCTGCCTGTTCACCAACTCAAATGGAAATCGGTTGTGGCCCAGAGATTAATACTCAGAAGAACAAACAGAGAATCTGTACGCTATATTGAAGAGGAAAAAGTCTTTAGACACTAAAAGACAGATGAGATATTTTACCTCAGAAAGCGTCTTGTAAAGCAGAGAACTTTGATTTTTCAGTCTGTGAGCTTCATCTACAACCAAGGCAGCCCAGATAAAGCTGAACAAACACAAAACAGCATATTCAGTTCAGGGCTGACAACTCATTCTTGTAAGTACAAAAAGACTGAAAAAAAGTGGTGGCTCTGCTTAGTTGAACTTGAGATGGTCCCACCCCATGAATAACAAGCAAACACCACAAGTGGGGTGTGAGGAATTCACAAGTGCTCGTTTTCAAGAGCCAGCACAGCTTCATAACTATAGCCTGGATAGTTTTTCTGAAATCAAAACTAAGTAAATTTACTTGAATTTCTTGCTTCTCTCTCCACTCCTGTTTCTATGAGGAAATGACATAAGCACAAGTTAGTCAAACATTCAAGGAGGTCTATGATTTGGAAAAAAAAAAAGACACAAAGCTAGGCCCTAGCACCTGTGCAAAAACCCAACAACTATGAAGTAGGGGTGGCAGAACCATTACCCTTTTGCAAGTCACCCGAGACAGGAACTTCAATTTATTCTAGGCTTGATAGAGCTGTATGCAGTGTCTCGTCAAATAGGCTGCAGAATCACTGGTGACCTAGTAGATGCACTAGGCTTAATACAAACTCCTGATCTTTTCAGTCCCCAGTGCTTATGCCTGCTTATCACTAGGGTTTCAACTCCCACATCACGGAATGATCTCCACACAGTCAAGTCCGGTTGATAGGTAGACAGGGAAGGGAAAGCACGACCCTCCAGCTCTTCTTACTCACACGCCTCACTTCCCAGTGGAACACAAAGGCTGAAATCACAGTGACTTGTGTTCTCCTCACAGCTGTTCTGCTTCCTTTAATTCCCCTCTTTCCCATTTAAGAGTGGTTGTCCATCGCCAGAACAGTCAAATGTCATTATTCTTATTCTACAGGCACAGCAACTGAGTTGCAGAGGGGACACTTCAGTGGGAAGCATTGCAGAAGCTCATGTACAGAGCAGAGTCTGATCTCTCAGGCGTTACATTAGAGCAGGGCTCTTGCTCAGCTCATTTGTGCTGTTACACCGCTTGTAAGCAGTGGTGGCTGTGGGACATCTGACAACTTTGAACCACCTTTACGAAGTGCTCCAAGTGCTCTTACATAGGACAAGGTATAAATGCAACCACTTTTTTCAGAAGGAATACCAGAGTGCAAAAACACCCCAAACTTGACTGACATGGCTTTGAGATTATGCGCTAGCCTTAGAAGTAGGAAATCGCACTGGAGCTGACGTTTTTGTGGTACTAGGGCTAGTTACTTGCTCTCCTTGGGTACTACATACCAGGGCTAAGCTGGAAAATAAGCAAAATGATACACAGTAGCATAGGACATGATATGAAACTGTAAGGACAGTATGGCCATGGCTACGTTTCATATGGCCTGGTTTTGAAACATGCTGTGTTCATCACAATCTGCTCTTTCCAGCAGTGGCCAAAGGCAGGTGCTTTGCAGAAAGACAACAGGGCACCCATAGCGTGCCTGGCTAGTTATGGGAGACCATAAGTTGTGTCAGTGGGGGCCCACTGGCTTTCCGGTCCTACAAAGATCCTGAGCCATTCCTGATATCTGGCTGCCCCCAGCATTGTCACACCACTTATCACTATCTCAAGGCACTGGTGCTATTACTAAAAAAATAGGAAAATTCCTCCCCGTTTCAAGTTTAGGCTTCTGTAAAATCCTGCATGACCACGACAATGCTTCCTACAGGCTGAACTTCAGCTGTATAATTGGTCTTGCTAGAAAGCGTAAATGCTCCATAAACCCTGCACAGTTCTGACTGGTGGCAAGAGGCACTACATTTCAGGGTATGGTATTAGCACATGATCATCATAGTACAATGCAGGTCAATTTCAGCAAATTTTGCATCTTATACCTTTCTAATCTGAAGCTCTTAAAGATCTCCTCCGTTCTATATATCACTTTTCTGGACTGATATTTAGTGTACCACTATAAGCCAGTATGCGTCATATTATTTTGAGTTAACTGTCTTGAAAACTGTCCTTGTCCACGTACATCTTAACTGACATTAAAGAGTCTTCCCTGAAAGCTGGTAAAGGCAAAGCTCTAATCAAAAGCAAAGAACATCCTTGGCTCTTGTGAAAGAAGCACGGGATCTCCCACACATGCAAACACACATTTAAGAAATTGCTGACAGATGTGCAGAACTAAATTTGAAAAAATTAAAACCAGACTCACGATTTTAGAAATGCTGCATCTTTCAGACAAATCTGCAATGAAAGGAAATGAACCATGATTTATGACTTCAGTTAATACATCAGTCAAGAAACAGAGCACCTTTTTGTCTGTTTCCAAACTACGGTGGAATGGAGGAGAGTGGAATGAAGCCACTTATCACCTAAGGAAGGTAATATGACAGCTATTGTAAGCACAAGCTGTTGTGATCTGAAGTTTTGACTCTTGTCTAAGAGCACACAAACAGTAGAACTTCAGAGAACTAATGGAAATTTACACACACACCATAAAGGCTCTTAACCTCTGTAAAGTTTTATGTATCTTTCTCACTCAGTAAGAAAAACCATGCACCTTCAGCATCACAACCATTTTCACTCTAACCAAACATAGCTTACAGCCGGTAGGGGAGGTCTGATCAGATTCAGCCCAAAGTCCTACCAGTTGTAACAGGAGCCTCACCATTTTGCAGTCCAGGAATGAAAGTTTTGTCTGAGGAGGGCATGCTGAAGAGAGCACAGAAAAGGCAACCTCTTTGTAAGTGTTCTTGCATTGCCTGATTAATAGAACCTTGATAAACATCGCACGTGTACACTTCTATTGAATGTTAAAGGTCTGTAAGGCACCATTCAAAGACCACGGAGATACCATTTAAGGTTAGTTAAGGATGGACATGTGTCTGTTTTCATCACTCAAGGTGTGATACAGCTATGTGGTAAATCTGGGGTTAAAACAGATTAATTTAGGGACATAAAAAGTGCAGCAACTTAGATCAGCTGGTAAAGTGGGTTACAGAGTAGAAAATCACAGAGGAAGGTCAGAGGTGAGTACAGAGGACAAGGCATGAGCTGGGTGGTACGGAGGAATGGAAAAGGCGAGGAAAAAATTGAGCCCTGCCTTCAAGTGACAGAGACACCATGTACCTCATATGTTGTCAAGAGCGCATGGAAGTGAGGTTGCTCTTTCAGGTTCTGCTGCAGTTTGGGTCGTTCCTCCTTGCTCCCTACATATGTCAAAAAGGAAAGACCTGGAGCAAACCTGTTGTCAAGAGAAAGACAGAGAAAAAACAGTGAGCCAAGCTAAGTCTCTCAGGTGTTTATGACCCTGGACCCCATTATCAAACATAGCTACTACACGGATAATGAGAACCTACTATCCAAACACCCTACCCTCCTGTGAGATGTGGCTGGACCTCAGCTTCTGAATCTAACCCCTTTCTGATTAATTTGCAGCTCAGGTTGGCACCTCAGCTGCTGGTTCTCATGGCTCATCTGTTCTTCTGAACTGAAAAAGCTCATGAGGAGCAGGTGAATGGACACAGTTTGCCCAGACCAAAGAATTGGCCTAAATCATGTTAAAATAAAGGCAAACAATGTCTGTAGCAAACAAGTCCAAGTCACGGCCTCAAAAATCTATCCTCTTAGTCAAAAAGCAGCTAAAACCAGTGGATGAAGAGCTGGGATCATAGAAATCTTCCTCATTTAATCCCATCACTGATATTTGCCTCACGTTCCTCCCAGACAGCTGTTTACTGCTGATCTATGAAGGGATGCACTTTCCTCCAATTATTCCAACTGCAGCCTATCCAAATCAGGCCAGCTCACTTCAGGATGTAACCGGGATGACTTCAAATGCTGAGAGACAGCATTGCCCGACAGCCACACAGACAGACCTCTGTTCTAAGCTTTAACTTTCTGCCCTTCCTCTTAGAAGGAATCTTTGGGCTCCAGCTTAAAAATGTATAAATTCTGGGCGTAGCAGGTGTGCCATCAGCACAGTCACTGCATGCCGGTGAAGACGGGTGGCATGCACAGATGTATTTTGCATGCACACGTGAGCATGCCAAGAAAGATACTATTCAACTTGGATCTTACCTTTCATCATACAGAATCCTGGCTGTCTTCAGCAGATTTTGCCTAAGAGAGGCTGAGCATGAAGGGTTACAAAATCAATAAAAAGCAAGGAGCTAGTGGGGGCATTTGGACTGAAAGTCAGCCAATACTGTAAGTCGGATGAATTCACGTATACCACAGCATTGTAAAGACTATGCATTAACTGCATAGCTTGCATTGATTTGTTGGTTTAGTAGCTTCCCTTTTTACTGGTTTTTTTTTTCTTTTAAAAGGAAGAAGACTGTTGGACCGAGCACAGTTGAAGAGAATCTTTGTAACTCACTGTGCAAGAACATGATAAGCCAGACAACTGTTGAAACTTACCTCTCCAGTTCCTCCTTCCAGTTGCTCAGCACGGACAGAGGACAGAGTATCAGAAATCTCTGTTTGTTTGTTAATTTTTTTGTCAAATAAAGAAGTAGAGAAATAGTCTAGAAAGCAAGGAAAATATTTTTTTTTATAACAAGGAAAGGGTTCAACCCAATAGCCTGAACCTACATAAACTGTGTCCTTGTTGAGCTTTGCAGCTAGTTCCCGCAGCTTCTCTAGCACAAAGCAGAGCTAATAGACTATCAAATGAGATCCACCATCAATGACAAAAAAGCTTGGATCCCAAAACATCATCTCAATATCCCGAACCCCTTTCCAAAGACCCTTCTCCTACAGTCACAAATAAGATGATCTACCATACATCACCTTCTAAAACTACCAGTCTGTTATTTAAGACCCACTGAATACAACCAGCTGAACCAAAGCACAGTCGTTTTCCAACAAAACTGAAACTCACTGAAAAATTTACCAAAAAACAACAAGCTCTGAAAAATTTACACCTGTAACCTTTAATCCATGTATTGACAGACTCAAAAATCATGTTGCTGCAGGTGCAAACGACATCATCCTCTCTGCACTGTCTGTGTACTGTGCCTTCAACTCTGCACTCTGAATTTTGCATTAAGGTGTCTGCATTAAATGACCACTTCAGGTTTTACAAAACCTTAAAGCATTTTTAGTGTTACTGAGGACTTAACAGTTGGTTTAAATGATTAAGAAATGAAAGAAACAATAATCTCTCTCTTTTCAGCATGGACTTCAGGATGGGGCTGCTTATCTAACCAACCATTAGGGTACTTCTTAATTCTGCAGAAACATTGGGCTAAAAAAAAAAAGATAAGGCAAAGACCATTTTCCAGAAGAAAAACAAGAAGACACACCTGACAAGTCTTCCCAAGACCCATCTCATCACCCAGGATACAGCCATGCTGGGCTTCGTAGCATTGCACCAGCCAGTTTACACCTTCTATTTGATATGGGCGAAGCTTAATGCCTGGGAATAAAAGCAATTTGTTACATTTGCACAGCCATCCAATACGCTCTATACACAGCTACACCTGGAAGCCACCAGAAACAGGTCCCACCCAGAACAGGCCTTTCCAAACATCTGCCTCTCGGGAAAAGCACACCAGTTTCCAGCAGCAGCTGGTTTATGCCACTGGAGAGCGGAAACACCGGTGTTACAGAAAATCCGTTAAACTCAACCATATCCAGGAACTTGCACACACAAAAATGCCCCAGGTCACTACGAGGGCCTGTACAAGGAACCTAATCCGATAATTAAGCCGCTGCTTTGCATTCCTAATGGCCAGCTTGATTTTCAGCTCCAGCCACTTTTTTAAATATGTAAGTACTTTTTTAAATATGTAAGTAACCAGGGACACGCTTTAGGCTACCAGAAACATTTGTAACATCCTTCTGCTGTATAATAATCACTCCTCAGCAAGATGCTTTCCAGCTTCCCCGCGCTCCAGCGAGGGCAGAGCTCAGGCGCAGGTCGCTGTAGCTACTGCTCCCACCGTTATCCTGGCGATGGGGCAGAACACGCCCAAGCAGCCAGGAGCCAAGCCGCGCAGCAGCTCTCAGGGCCCCTCGCCGGACCCGAGGGCTGCGCATTGCCCACCAGGCTTCTGCTTTTCTCCCGGGGGAAGGCGCCCGCCGAGGGCGCGCAGCACCCCAACCGGCCCCAGAGACCCCCAAACCCGGCGCGGGGACTGGCACCGGCGCTGCCCTCCGCTCGGCGAAGCGGGACGGCCGGCCCGGGCGCTCCCCTGACGACCTCCAGGGACTGGGAACCGCTTCGAAGCATCGACGCCCAACACCGACCCGCTCCGAGGCCGGCGGACGCCGCCGGGTGGGTCCGGGCCCGAGGCTGCCCCAGGCTGTGTCGCGGGAGCCGGGCCCAGGGAGCCAGGGCCTCGGCCTGACCACCCGCGGCCACGCCGCGCTCTGCCCGGCGCCGCCTTCCCCTACGCCTGCGCTTATTTCAGGGTTGTTCACGCAGAGCCCACCCGGCAGCCGCAGGGCCGCTCCACCGCCGGTCCTCTCCCGGGAACCGGGCCCCCGACGCGCGTTACCGCTCCCCCAGCACCCCCGGGCAGCCCGGCCGGCTGCCGGCGGCCTGCTGACCTGTCAGACCCCACCGGTAAACGTCCTCCTCCTTCGCGACCGGACCGCCCGCCCGGGCGCTGCCGCGGCGGCGAAGCGCCCGGGAGAAGCGAGACATGGCGGGCGCCGGGATGGGGGGGG
>Ga0065711_1003586_pt1 | contig 27351 bp, 21 predicted proteins | sample Hoacrofraction12_FD_59098 | JGI IMG/M metagenome (GOLD analysis project Ga0065711, IMG submission 59098) | Hoatzin crop microbial communities from Cojedes, Venezuela - Epithelial fraction 12 v2 (version 2) | ecosystem: Host-associated > Birds > Digestive system > Esophagus > Crop | place...
CAGAGCCGCTCTCGATCCTTTCATCCCCCAGCCTGTATTGATAGCGGGGATTACCCCGACCCAGGTGTAGGACCTTGCACTTGGCCTTGTTGAACCTCATGAGGCTCCTGACCAGCTTCGATCAGGAGAGTAAGAGTCTATTTCAGCAGCTCTGTCGGTCAGATCTGCGCTCTTCCTGGTTTGTCTGCTTCCATCTCCAGCAAGACTAGTGCTATGAAAAAAGTGATAACTGGTGGTGACCTTCCCACCTTAATTTTTTTTTTCTATCAGAATCTTACACCTTTCTGTTTCATTAATTGCTTTGCCATGCATGTTTGAGCAGTTAGTGATCCTCATTTTAGCCATCCTGCCCTTTTTTATTTCTTGTATTTCTACAGATTTTTCTCACAATTTTTTTAGAATTCTAAGCCAAAGTTATGTAGCTCTGCTGTGTTTGGGTTCAGCCTTAAATCTTGGAATGCAGGCAGCTGAACCCCAAAGGGAGAGACAGCATTACAGTAGAGGTATGAGAGGGATGCAGACTTGTAAACAACCAAGTTGTTTTTATTTTGGAAGTCACAAAGAACCCCAAAATAGTAGTAAATTTACTTTTGGTACTGATAACATGTCTGGTGGTTCCATTTGCAGTCAAATTTAACCCCCCTTACTGAGTGGTATGTATGTTAAGAAGACTTTTTTCTTGCACATGCTCAGCTCTCCTCAGTTGCTTGAGCTCTGTGAGTGTTTCAGGAGATGGCAGTTCGGGAGAAGACTAAATTCCTACATCTTTTCTCAAAATATTTACTTGAATTTCCAGAATTGTTTCCAAAGGCTTTTAGAGAATTAGGCAGTCCTAGGACATTAGGGAAGGTCCTTGCATGGATGTATAGTTGGTTAAAAGATTGGAAATGTAGCAAGGCTGAAATAGTTGACCTTCGTAAAGGCAGGAAGTCACGGTTGAATTCCACAGAGGGGATACTTGGGCACATGATGGTCAGGATTGTAATACTTGAGATGGTACAGGGTGAAAATACAAGTTCAGGTGGCTAGTAATACAGGGCTTTCCAGGGTTGTAAAGACCAGGGCTCTCTGAAGTAGTATGGTACTTCCTAATATCAGGTAGCCTGCCCATAAAATTGCAACTGACACTTAACTACAGCAATGGACAGGAAGGGCTCTTATCACATTAAAAAAAAAATACTTTTTTCTGTTGTGGTCTGTTAAGCTTGGGAAAAGAGGTCTTGGCATTTGTAATAACTTCATGAAAATGTTGGCTCAGTAGGAAAAAATGTAAGTGATAAGAAGTACTTGAAAATTATTAAAGTGGAAAAGAATATTTCATTTGGTAGGGACCTGTCAAGAATCATCTAGTCCAACAGCCTGACCACTTCAGGACTGACCAAAAGTTAAAGCATGTTATTAAGGCCATTGTCTAAATGCCTTTTAAACACTGACAGGCATGGGGCATCAACCAGCTCTCTAGGAAGCCTGTTCCAGTGTTTGACCACCCTCTCAATAAAGAAATGCTTCCTAATATCAAGTCTGAACCTCCTCTGACACAGTCGTCCTCTAGTCACAAAATGAAGTCTAGGAGGGCATCTTTTCTAGTTGCCCCACTGAGTACTTGTGACAAGAAGTTACTTTCCACAAACTTCATGAATTTCCCAGACTTGCTTGTCACAGCAACATGGTATTCCCAGTTGATGTCTGGGAAGTTGAAACCTCCCATAAGAACAAGGGCTACTGATCCATAGATTTCTCCAAGCAGTTGCCTGTAGAATAACTCATCAGTGCTGTCATCTTGGCTGGGCGACTGGTAGTAGACACTTGCTATGACATCTGCTGAATCCTCACCCAGAGACTCTCAACCACATCTTTGCTAACTGTAAGGGCTGTACAGTCAAACCTCTCCCTTACATACAGTGCAGTTCCTCTACCTTGCCTGCCCTGCCTATCCCTCCTGAACAGCCTGTTGCCCTCCATCTCAGCACCCCAGTTGTGGGGACTTATTGCACCAAGTCTCACTAGTACAAATGACATCATAGCTCTGGGAACTGACCAGTGCTTCCAGTTCATCCTGTTTGTTTTTCGTACTGTGTGCACTGGTGTACAAGCATTTCAGATGTGCTCCTGAGCCCTCCGTGCTCCCAGGAGCAGCGTAAATGTTCCCACTAGCAATGCCACCTCAGCCAATGCCATGCCAATCCTTGGCTTACCTTCAGTTCTCCTGTTGCCATACCTTTACCTCTGGGCTAAAGCCCTTTCAGTCAGTCCTGCCAGCTTACAAGCAAAGATGCATTTCACCTATCAGGACAGATGGACCCATCAGGCCCCATCATACCTTGTACTGCAGAAGTTATTCCATGGCTGTAAAACGCAAAGTTTTGGTGGAGACATCTGTCCTAGAGCAGAGTATTTTTATCTGGGGCTCATCTGTTTCTTCCAGTCTCTCCTCATTACCGGGAGGATAGAGGAAAATACTACCTGTGCTCCTGAATTTTTTGGCCTTCTTCCTAGGGCCCTGAAATTTCTTTTGATTGACCTTGGACTTTTTGTTGCAGCATCGTTAGTACCCACATGAAAGAGCAGGAGTGGATAATGGTCCAAAAGATGTACTAAGCTGTTCAGTCGTCTGGTGACATCTCTTAATTCAGGCCCCAAGGAGACAGCAAACTTCCCTGAAAAGGCATTCTGGTCTCTATTCTCATGAATAGAGAACAAAATAGCAAACACTGTATCACTGGGGAAACATGTTGTGTAGGCACGTGTCAAAATCATATGTGCTCTTCCCATCTCCACTCAGAAAATACACAAACAAAAACTCATTGAGATACCAAGCGGAGTGAAAGGGTGATTCGGAAGGGTGACGGTTAAAGATGAGTAATGGATTCTGTATGAGCAACAGTTACATTGGATGGTTTAGGTAGGGAAAGATGGCGATACGGGCTATAAAATAATAGAAGACCTAGAGAAAGTAAAAGAGGAATGATCATCGTCTTGAATTCAAAAGCAACCGAGTACATTCACTGATGAATGGTTGATCCTTGGCCTCAGTTGCCCTGAACTACTTCATTTCAAAGAAACTGTTCACTGATAGTGCCTGAAATGTGGAGCATCCAAAATGGGAGGAAGAGGTATCATGATGTTTGTCGTATCCCCTGTGCTTTTTCCTAGGTAGCTGCTGTTGTCAAAGATGATGTCAGGCTAGGAACATCTTTGTTCTGACCCAGTACGGCTCTTCTAATGCACTGATTCAACCTGTCTGTGTGTGATTATTCCACAGCTGATCCTTTCCAGCCAGTCTTGGTGCGGGCTTCTTTCTAGTAGTGGCCTTTTTTCGTGTCATACATCGATCTGAGAAGATGACAAAATATGTCAGTTCTCTGTAGTTTGTCAGGTGAAGCTGTCTTCTATCACCTTGTTCTCCACTTGTCTTCCCAAATTCGTTCTTGCCATTAAAGGAGAAGAAAGAGCAAATAGTAGGCAGCCACCTTTTAATTGGCAGAAAGAAGGGATGCATACTTCTAGAGTCTCTTCTAGAGTTTTCTTGTAGTAATGGCTGCCTTAGTCTTTCTATGTGGTTTCTTAAGGAGCTGGTAGAAGAGTAACACTGCCATTCTGAATTTGGAAATTCCGCTTGTGCTGGAAGAGACATACTTGCTTTTCAACAGTTCTAGAGCAAAGATGTTCTTCGTAAAGCATCCTACTGTCTCTGGCTACCTATCAGTTAAACTATTAATCTGTTGTCATCAGAGGCGAGTTTTATCTCCAGTGATCTACCATTCCGAAGTCAGTTGTCTTACTGCTTTTTAATAAGCATTTGGCTAAAGAATATGTAATGCCTGAGCATAGTCTTTAGTGCACGTAAGCACTTTGGTATTGTGTTGACTTTTACGGTAAGTCAACCGACTTTTACAGAAAGTACTCTGTAGACTGGAAAACATTTGCCTGGCTATTTCTTCTGAGGAGGAGATTTTACACAGTAAAGGAAATCTCAGTGTTCTTTGCTTCACTTCTTGGATGTCTGGGGTGGTGCTGGGCAGGTCCCAAAGGCTGTCTGTCTTCTTGAAGATACATAATTGGAAAAAAATCGGAAAATAAGAGGAAAATTGGCTTGTTTTTTGTTTGGTGGGATTTGGGTGTTTGTGGTTGTTTTGGGGTTCTTTTTTTGGTTTTTTTTTTAAGTAGTCATTACAAGTTGAAGTTTGTCATTAGAAACAGGAAGGTAAAAGATATTTTTAGACAAGAATGGAACTTGCATAACTTTACTAGTTGACAGGTACAAATTTTTTTCCCATTTTTTTGACAGTATCTTATTCTCAGAATATTTTTAATCTTTTACATTTTATAAAAGTTGTGACTGTTTGCAGAAAGCGAAACTAAAGGCTTAGGAAGATGACGGGGTCAGCTGGTGAACAGACTGACAGAAACAGGATTAGAGCTGCTGTTTTCTGAATCTCTGTTCCTAGGTGTTATACCCTCTCTTAGCAAAGTGGGCACTACATATTACTCATCTGGCAGCTGAGTTTTTACTGTAGTGTTCAGAGTGAATTAAACGGGTCTGCTCAGAGAAGAGGAGGATTGCCATAGTAACCAGTTGTACTCCTTGAGCATCTTTGGTTCTGTCAGGTTTTCACTCTCAAGGAATTAATTTCTATACCATGATTAACCTGTCTGAAGCAGAAGTCATCATTCCAAACAGAGAAATGGACTTGAGAGAATAAAAAATTCAGCTTTAATTATACATAATAGATAATGAGTTCTTATGTGCTGGAATGTACTTTGCACATGGAGGAGACAATGGAGCGGGCTATCATGGCTGGTAGTACGTATGAATGAAAGAAAGCTTGCACAGTTTTACACCAGCCCTATGAACTGTCTTCTGCAGATGAGCTCTAGTGTTATGAAAGTTAGCTTTCTTTTGCCACGCTCGTGGAATAAATCAGTGTTTGATCTGACAATTTGCTTTAGTGAGTATGTCAGTACTAAACAGAGTCACTAGCCATTTAGAATGGAGTTCAGAGAACCAAAGAGATGTTCTGCCTAAAATTTTGCTAGATATGTTGTATATAGTATGGCACAGGACAAAATGGTGTCACAGTACATGTAGAAATGAGCCCATTGAGGACGCAAGATCCAGAATAATTTTTCTGTCCAAATACAGTGCTAGAACAGGCTGTAACTCAACGTCTTGAAGCTCAGTCTTACTGATGAGCAGCTAGACAACATGTTGAGACACCAAATGAAGTCAGACTCCATTTGACAGCAACTTTCCTTGTTTCTGTCTCACGTACCCTTGCAACTCTTCGTGTGTTAAATCTTGCACTTCTCTGACCCCTTAGGAAGACTTCACTGCCTTATGAGATGAAAATTAGTGCAACCAAAAAAGACTGCTGACAAAGGTGTCTGCTAATCATCAGTGCTGGCGTAAGAATGTGAGGATTAAGGGCAGCCCTCAACAGTATGGAGTTGTTAGATTGGCTCAGCTGGCTTATTGCATCACGGAGTTTCACTTGTAACTGAGTTTTCAGATGTCAGAGTCTCAAAAGCACTAGAAACTGTGGCAAACAATTGTCTTCATTGTGATGTGCAAGGTAATGAAGTGAGAGGGCAAGGAGGATGGGCAGAAGGGGGCAACCTAAAGACACTCCTGAACTTCACAGAGCTTACCACCCCCCAGCCCTGAGCTCTAGCTGAACCTGAACAACGGATATCTGGGCAATAAGGATCCTTTAGTCTAACAACAAAAGAAAATACAAAAATGTGCCCAGTATGACTTCTATTTTAACATTTAAGTTAAGTACAGAAGTAATGACTGCCAGAAATGGAAAGATTTCAGAGGCATTTTAGCATCTGAAAATTTTCACTTCATTTGAAGGTCTGAAAGTATCTTCTGTATTTGCCATGGAGAATCCACCAAGATTTATTGTTGTCATTGCCAGTATCACTATCATAACTGATCTTTTCTGGGCCCTCCTGATGAAACTGACATATCTGTCAAGATTAGTGACTGAAAAGACAATTAAATCAAAAGTCTTTCAAAATTATTTTGCCTTCCCCGGTACTGTAAGAGGCCTGCGATTTTTGGCAGTAGTTCTTACATCCAGATAATTGAAATTCAATTGAAATTCAGAAGAACTGAGCCAGTTCTTCTAACATTGCATAAACATTTCACAGAATCACGGAATCACTGAGGTTGGAAGGGACCTCTTGAGATTATCTAATGCAACTTCCCTGCTCAGGTGGGGTCACCATGATCAGTTTGTCCAGGGGTGTATCTGGTTGTGTTTTAACAGTGGACGCTACAGCCTTTCTAGGCAACATATTCCAGTCCTGTTCCTGTCCTGTTCCAGCTTCCCAGCTGATATGTTTGGCTGAAGACAAGCCTTTTAATGTGTTTATTTGGTGTTTAGGATGAGAATTAGGTATCGTAGCTTCCCATGCAAAACAATCGATTGCATGTTGGACTAGAAGCTGTAAGAGCTGGAAGGGATCTCAAGGATAAGCTGTAACCAGATGATATAAGGGGCCTCTACAGCCTTGTAAGGAAAAGCTTTTTCTTGTGTCTGGTGCCACCCTGTGCAGTGGGGATCTTCAGCCTTTCAAGAACATTGTAAAAGTCTGGTTTTTTTCCCCAGAATTGGTTACGCTGCGTGCATACTCAACAGCTTGGTAGCTTAAACTGTTGCTTTCAGAGGCAGCTACTTGCAAGAGCAGGGAGGAGTGCAGCATTAATGTTGAAGCAGCATCTTGTTGTTGCCTGGGGAGAGCTGTACTGTAGAATGATTGGCAAAAATGGTGGGAACTCGAGTTGCAGTGGCCATCTCTGACAGAGAAAAGAGGCTGTCAGCCAAATGATGCATGCAAGGTATTGCTGATCAAGGCCAGCAGTATTTCCCTCTGTTTGAACTCCAGCTTGCTGGGAACTGAATTTCATATACTATTGAGGACAGTCAGGTAGATGAGAGCTGCCTACACAGTGAAACATTTGTCTGAAGTGCCTGTGAGCAGAATGTGTCTATATGCAGTCTGTGGTACATATGCCATGGTAGCTGGCTTCTGTGTTGCATATTTAAATCAGAACTGAAAGAATCCATGCATCACACTTCTGATGAATTATTCTCACTGAATCAGAGTGATAGTTCTGATCAGTGTGCTTTGAGCAGTCTTTGAGGACTTGTTTGATACCAAGAATCATGGAGCCAAACTGTTCCTGTTTGCTACGTATAATAAGACTGTTGCTGACAGTAAATGCCAGTTTCCCCTCTGCGTTTCCTTTCCTTACCTTGCAGAAGAATGGCAGAAAATAGTTGCATATGCTAGTTGTGACCTTGAAAGTCACAAGAAGGACAGTTTGTCTGACTAGAAACTCATTACAAGGAGTTGTTTTCTCCGGTTCCTTCCTGGAAGGTATTGATGCTCTAGGAGTTAGCCAGTGTATCTGCTCTTTGATTATCACTGTGCACACAATTAAACAAGACTTGGTGTTGTCTTGGTCATTCTGGGCTCGCAAAGTGGATCCTTTCTTTTGATTATACATATTAGTGTAGTGGTTTACTTGCACGCTTATACAAAGCTTTTGTCCTAGCAAAACATGCAGCAGCATGTCTGCCTTCAGCCCCTCTATATGTGTATGTTAAAATGGGTGGACTTGCTCTTCTTTTGCATTCAACTTGACTTTCACAGTTGCAGTGTCATTATTTATGTTGGGAGTATTTTTTTTATTTGAAGCTTCATTATTTTGGGCTCCAGAGTTTAATTTTTAAGAGCTAGCCCAGGACAAACATGTTTTTATTTTTCTGATGTGTAGAATGACTTCAGTCTCTGTTGTCTTGATAACACATTCTGACTGCTGTTGACTCTGCTTCAGGCTCTCTAATGGAGAGGTGACAGCAGGCGTGTTGTGTTTGCAAAGCAGGCCTGCCAGCCATAGTGATGGGAAGTACCTTGCAGGCAAATCTGTACCTTAACTGGAAACCAAGTTGAGATACTTGTGCTAAGGAAAGGGTGGCTGTTTTGAAGTGCTGCTTGCAAGGGAAGCTGTTTGCTTATAATTAAAAGTTTCTGTGGTGTTATGCATCCTTGAAGGTGTCTTGGCCATAGAACAATCTGGAGGAGTCTTGCATCTTGAACATTAACTTCTATGCAAGATATAGTAGCCTAATGATGTCCACCTGAGCTTATTTATACTGAAGTGAGCTGAAACAACTTACTGAAATAGCATTTTTCTGTCTCTAAATGGTTTGCTCAGTCAGCATCTATAGTCTCTTCAAAACAGAGCTTCAATGCCTAGAAAACGTCAGAGCTATTATGGGAATTAAGAGGCTTAAAGGTGACTAATGATCTTCTTTCTTTAGTCTGCCGCTAGTCTTTAGTGTGTAAGGTTTAATAGTCCTGTCAGCTAAAATTTATTCATCTCTGTTGGAGCACTAGTTAGAAAGAATTAGCTAAGAGAAAGGGTGTATAAAGGTAGACCTCTGCATCCAGCTTCTTTCAGGATGAATTGCCATACACTCCAACACAGTCTTCTCAAACATCTGTCTTGTCTTGATAATGACAAGTATTTTGTGGAGCCAAACGTTTCCTTGGCTGGTCATTTAAACAAATTCCTCAATCTTGCGCATGGACACTTGGAACATCCGTGTCAATTCCTCTATATGTAGGATGTCATTAGCTGCCAAGGTGGTGTGCCCTGATTTTTTTCTCTGGGCCACTTGATATACTTTAGCCTTTTCACTGTATATCAAAGCCCTTGCAAGGCTTTGATAAGTTTTTGTTTGTTTTTTTAACCAAGCTCATTCCTTTGCCTGTGATTCAAGAGGCACATAAGATTCCAAAGACCAGAGGGTGCAAATGTAGGTTCTTCCTGTCCTGAATCATTGAAGACAGCTTTGGTCCTTCTAGGTTGCATGCCAGACATATTTTGTCATCTCTTATATCAAACTGACTAGCAGAGATGCTTAAGAACTTGGTGAACGTACTAGTGGTACATTGAAGTCCTTAATATGATTTGTTGATATTTTATCCTATAGTAGATACGTATTCTTTAGTGAGTGGATGTCTATAGGATACTGCCTCTCCCCTCCCCCCAGCTAAGAGGGAATGTCCCTTTGGTTTAGTGAGCTTACTTGGAAAGAATTTGGTCTTACAGCTTGTGGACTCATTCACATGAATTCAGGGAGCTGAGAGTTGTTGGTTAGGTATTTTGTGCCTTCTCATGTCTTATCCTTGCAGAAAATATTACTACTTTGTTTTTCACTGGTAAAAAAGGGTTCAGACATACCACCATGACTGCATGAGAATTCTCAAACGTGGTTAATATTTTTTTATATCTATGAAAACTATTTCCTTTGTGTCAGTTTGAAATGGCATGTGTGCTAGTGTTCATGGAAGTTGACTAGGACCTGCTCCCAAGAACCGTTTGGTAGCTTGCCTTTGCACCAGTCTAGACAATGTAATGCACAGCGAGTGTATGGAAATACACTTGTCTATTAACCCTTAGATGGTTTTGCTGACTCTCAACTCAGATCATCATGTGGGAATTTGGAGTGAGTGTGAAGAGGTGCACATAGGAGAAAATACATGGTTCTTGACATAGTAGTGGCCATTTTTTTCAGTTTTTTCAATGTGTTGTAACTAAATGTTCTGGTCTTGTTAATGTTATCTTGATAACAAGTGACATTTATTGTTCTTGTTATGTAAGATAGTACTAAAAGTCTTCTTTGTATGCTTCCATTGTATGTTGCTGAGACAGAACAGCAAAGAATGACTTTAGCAAGGTTTACAAAGTTCTGATAGGTACGGACATCAATACTGTAAAGGTAGATGAAAGGTAAAGGTAGTAGCAAATAATTCAACTATTAAGTGTTTTGTTAATTGACCTGCCTCTGAAAAGGACTTTGGTGCAATGTGGATCCAGGAAACTGATGAGAGTTGGTTCCTCTGAGGAAGGAACATCAAGATGGAGCTACGTAAACCTTCATAACTTTATTGCCAGAGTTGTTCTTGCTTTGGGACCAGTGTCACAACACTGAGAGATTTTGTTATCTTGATTCTACGTAGATATGCCTGCTAAGCTATGGTTCACAGAATCACAGAATGGTAGGGGTTGGAAGGGACCTGTGTGGGTCATCTAGTCCAACCCTCCCGCTGAAGCAGTGTCACCTACAGCAGGCTGGTTAGGTTGATCTAGGTTGAAACTGCATAGCTTTAGGAAGTGGAAATTTATTGTGAGATTGTTTCTACAGTTCTCAAACAATGCTTTCAAGGTTGTGACTTCAGACCATGTGAGATGCTTAATGAACTTAGCAAAGGGTAGAGACATACGGACTGGCAAAACATCTGGCTCTGGAGGGAGGCTGTGGGCATGGTTTAAAATGGCCTAATAAAATTTGTTATGAAATTTATTATGATCCAGAAATTTCTTCCTTCATTCCAGAACTTTTTTAAAGAAAAATTAATTCCCTGAGCATGACAGCAGATAGCCTTTACACCACTGCCTGACGGGTGTCCTCTTGTTTCTGAAGTATACGGTCAAATCACCTTTCTCTCAGTAAACTGAGACAGAAACTTCTGTTTCTGATATGCTTCCCTGTATGGAAGATCAGGGGAATTAATGTGCAAAAGACCTAAGTTTGTGGAGTGTGTCGTCATCTTCTGTCCTTCTACGAGAAAACAGAGGCGATACTTCTTTAGAAGCAAGTCTGAGTTGTTTTGCATAGATTAGATATTTGCCCTGTATTGATGTAGTCATGTGTGTTTGGTATCCTTCAAAATGGAGGAGGAAGCATTACAAGAAATACTACCCGGTAGTAACTGCCTCAAACTTAGTTACCTGTGAATGTGCACTTAAAAGTCTGTATAAAATGCATGTCATAAGAATATAATTGGCAAAATTATTTGGACTTAGAGATGCAACTGAACTCTGCTTTTTGTTTTCCAAGGTGGAGAAAGTACGCAGAGGTGATCAGATGGATGGGCTTCTTTATCCTGCTAAGAAAATACCACCAATAGCAAAAAGTGATACAGAGCAAGAAAAGGCGTATAAGAATGTTACTTCTTCAAAAGTAGACCCTTTGTTAAAACCAAATATGGAGACCACACCTGCATCACTTAGTAGTGACTTCAAGAAGAAAGTTGTTAACATCTTGCTGAAATATTCCAGTGGTCTTTGGGCTAATGCGCTTCCCAAATTGTACCAAGACACCTACCAAGTAAAATTTCCCGAAGACATTCTAAATAATCTAGAGTTGCTCTCAGATGTGTGTATAGTAGACTATGTATCTGAAGTCCCCAGAAAGGCCATCCTATATGCTAAACCCCAAAGACGTGTTGATGAAAATCTGAATGTCACTGAGAAAGTCCAGAGGTGTGATGATGTGAAGGCCACAGCTGAACAACAGTATGAAGAATCCAAGGACCAGTATCCAGAGAACATAACTGTTCCTCCTCTAATCATTCCATCAGAAGGATCTGTGTCTGTCATGGTGTTAGAACTGAAAAACACCAATGAGGTCCTAATTAGGCAAGTTTGCCCTTCAGAATCTATGTTTTTTGCTTTATTTATAAGTCAACATACTCATATTGTGCAGGTCTGCTGTAAGAGAACAGGTCAACAGGAGGTTGCAGAACTTTGTTATTTACTTATTTTGATAATGAAACTTAAGAATCCTTTTATTTGTGTGCTAAAGTGGAAATTTTCTGAAACTTTTTCTGTGCTGAGCTGGTCAGTTTTGTCATTAGCTTGTCTGAAAATCAAAGCAGATATGACTTGCCATTGGAAGACTTCAAATACCATGATAAGCTTTCTGTACTTCATTGTTGGGATAAAACACAAAGTCCTAGCAGTTCTTTAAAACTTAATACCAACAAACAAATTAAGAAAAAAAATATTTCATATTGAGCCTAATCTTAAAAAAACTGTCACTTCAAAGTTTGAATTGAGCAACTGTGTGGTAATATACTATATTGACAGCTCTATTTTTTCCTACTAGTTTCTGCAGTTTCAGCTTTCATTAAATAGTTTCAGTCATTCTCAGAGGTCCTGATTAGGACTGAAATAAGTATGTGTGCAGTTTGCTTACAGATCCTTTCACTGTGAAACTAATATCATTACTCTAAATTAAACTCATTGCTGGTTGGCAATATTCAACACACTAGCCTTAAGGCAGAAATTTGGATATTCTTTTTCTCTCCTAGCTATCAGTAATGTACTGGAATACTCAACCCTGAACTTTCTTTATGTGTCAATCCACTGTTTTAGTTCCCTGAAGTCATGGAATCTTAATGGCTGATAATCTGTGGTGAAAATCCCCATACTTGGGGTTATGAGAGAAATTCTCATTTGAGAATGTTGTGATCTTTGTTTTAGCTGCTAGCCCCATACCTATATTGTGCTTTTTCTCAGATGTGCTTTTTTTGTACATTGCTTACACATTTATTTTGTATACTGATCTTACCACAAAGCATAATTTAAGGCAAGGTTTTTCATCCATCGTTAACACTTGCATTGTCTCTGGCTGGGTGAGTCAATCATTTTAGCAAAGAACACACAGGTATAATCTGTGAGTGAGCCTAAGCTTAAAAAAAGAAATCACAGGAGAAAGAACTACATGAAAGAAAAGAGAGGCTTTATGGTTTAGGTTGTTCCTGTGAGAGCTCTGTTTTAATTTAGTCTAGGACATGTAAGATGACGAAGATGAGTAGTGTCAGGAAAGACAGCCAATTTAATATACATAATCATCTGTACATAGAAATACTGAAACAGTTAGACAGGATTGGTAAGAGCAGGATGAAATTACCTGTCTCATACTTTCAGCTTGCTGCGCAGGTGGACTGAACTCTGCAAAATTTTCCCTTCTCACTGTACACCTTTTAATTCTGGCAGTATTGATAACTTGCTGCATATGTGGAGTAACAAATCTTAGCTTTCTAATCTGTTATTTTAAGGATGCTTCTGCTAATTATTTGAGGGAATGCTTCAAGACCCATGGATTAAACTACTGTATGACACTGCTGAGCTGGGTGATTATGTTAAAATTTCTCTAAAGCAGCAGTTCCCAAATTTTAGACCGTGGTTCTTGGACAATATTAATGTTTCTGAATTGTCAGATCTGTGTAGGAACATGGTGGTGACTGGTGGTTTCTTGACCCTAGATGCAGAAATGACTACTTAGGGTTATCTATGTACTTTGTGAACAAAGTCACTTGTCTTCAATGTGAAACTAGCCCTGAAGGGAATAGTTTTTTTCCATGACAAGAGAATACTCTTGTAGACATATAGGAGGGAAACAGTGCATGGACTCACTTTTCCCGTGCATGTATTAGCAGTCACTTTCCCCTGATCTGCACAAGAACTATTGCGGCTATTGGTTGGTGTTGACTTTTGCAGGATCAGTAAAATCGAGATTCCGCTTTCTGTCTTCCAATGGAGCAATGTCTGTTTACTTTCTTGGTATGTGGCTAAGAGTTTGGTGGAAACCTTTCAACTGCAGTACTAATTAAGACAAAGATTGAAGGTTTGGTGCAATTTCAATTTTGAGACATGGTGCAGTTCTGCAAGAATTCTGATGTAGTCAGAATAAAAGTGAGGTGACAGAAACACTCCTAGATGTTCGCTATACATCTGGAACAGTGTGTTTGAAGGCAGAGATGAGATGCTAGGTGCTACTTTTGAATTCTCACAAGAAATAGTTAACTATCAACTTTTATTCTCCAAAACTTTGAGTTTGTATACTGCAGCTCAGATACCTTTTTTTTTCTTCTGCTTCTTTTAGCTTTTCAAATAGACAAAATTTTATAGCTTGTTTCAGTATGGAAGAATACTCCTCTGTTCTTTTCACAATGAAGCAGCAAGCTTTACTTGACATGTGAATTGGTTCCAGTTGAGATGAAGAGTAGTGCTGAATGCACACTTGCTGCCTGCACGTAGATTAGTCTCTGAGACACTTTTTTGAGGTTATTTTACGAGATTCTTTTGTAAAGAATCTGAAAAATAATTTTTCAGTTGGCTTTGAGCAACCAAAAACTTCTTCAGGATGATGCTCACCTATTACCAAAAACAGTGAGGCAGGAAATACTGAAGGGTTCTTCTACTTTCTGTTCAGGTACCCCTACTGTCTGTTAAGTATCTTTATGAAACAAATGTTAAGAAATTAACTTTTTAAGTAGCACGTATGTGACTGTCGCCCCGCTCCATGACCATTATGAAGCAGATCAGTGCTTACGTAGAAACAAAAGGGCTGTCATTCTGAAAAGCAATATATAATTGGATGGTGAGGTAGCAGTTTGTCTTTAGGAGAATGAGGGTTCCCTAGTGATGAGTGGTGTGCCTCACGGGTCGGTACTGGGGATGGTGCTGTTTAATAACTTTGTCAGCGACGTGGACAGCAGGACTGAGTGCACCCTCAGCAAGTTTGCCGACAACACCAAGCTGTGTGGTGTGGTTGACACACTGGAGGGAAGGGATGCCGTTCAGAGGGACCTTGACAGGCTGGAGAGGTGGGCCTGTGTGAACTGCATGAAGTTCAACAAGGCCAAGTGCAAGGTCCTGCACATGGGTCAAGGCAATCCCAAACACAAGCAGAGGCTGGGCGGAGAGTGGCTCGAGAGCGGCCCTGAGGAGAAGGACTTGGGGGTACTGGTGGATGAGAAGCTCAACATGAGCCGGCAATGTGCACTTGCAGCCCAGAAAGCCAGTCCTATCCTGGGCTACATCAAGAGAAGTGTGGCCAGCAGGTCGAGGGAGGGGATTCTGCCCCTTTACTCCGGTCTCGTGAGAACCCACCTGGAGTACTGTGTCCAGCTCTGGAGCCCCCAACATTAGAAGGACATGGATGTGTTGGAGCGGGTCCAGAGGAGAGCCATGAAGATGATCAGAGGGCTGGAGTACCTCTCCTATGAGGACAGGCTGAGGGATTTGGGGCTGTTCAGCCTGGAGAAGAGAAGGCTCCGGGGCTGACCTTCTAGCAGCCTTCCAGTACCTGAAGGGGGCCTACAGGAAGGACAGAGAGGGACTTTTCACAAGGGTGTGTAGTGATAGGACAAGGGGGAATGGCTCTAAAGAGGCAGATTTAGTTTAGATATTAAGAAGAAATTCTTCACCATGAGGGTGGTGAAACACTGGAATGGGTTGCCCAGAGAAGCTGTGGCTGCCCCCTCCCTGGCAGTGTTCAAGGCCAGGTTGGATGGAGCTCTGAGCAACCTGGTCTAGTGGAAGATGTCAGGGGAGTTGGAACCAGATGATCTTGAAGGTCCCTTCCAACCCTTACCATTCTATGATTCTATGAACTTAATCTTTGTAACAAAGTTAGCATAGTATGTCGTAGTACAGTATCTGCACTAATCCCGGGCATACCGATTTTTATTTGATGATAATCTAAACTGTGGGGTAGAAGTGTGCAATATTGATCACTCTATGAACGAAGTAAAACAGTAGCTAGAAATACAAGTTTGAGAATAAGTTTTCCTTTTGTCAGCTCTAATATGACTTGTTTCTGAAGCATTCAGAACTTCCCATTTGGAATTTTCAGTAAGTTTATATACTTTATATAGTAGAAGAGCTATGCAACAAGCCACTTCAGTATGAGCCATTAGGTCAGCACCTTAGTATCAGGACTGTTCTGAAGGCCGAGCATAAACAGCACATGGTTTGACAGGTTTGTGAAATTACTTTAGATGACTTATTTTTCATCAACCTTAGTGAAAACCTAGTTAAGCTGGTGTTTGTTAATAGCATAGTAACTTCAGAGATGACATATTAGTTCTGTTTTATACTTGGTCCCCGATACTACTCTGCTTTTGTTGTCAAATTGCTCTACGTAACTGTAATAATCAAGTAAAAGCTCTTACTAAGTATCTAGCTGAGCGTGTTAGATTATACACTGCTGGACCACATTTAGCTGTCCACAAAAGTACTGAATTTTATGTCAGTTACTGTTCTACAGCCCTGCTAATGGGAAAAGAGTTCATATACTGATGTGTTTAAAAAATGTATATATCCATAATTTACTCATATCCATATATGCATATAAATGTTCTATGAATTTTATTTAGCTTTTTGAAGTTGCATCATAACTCTTGTGGTTTTTTTGTAAAACACTGTAGGTATGTGGGAAAAGATTATTCTTCCGCCCAGGAACAAATGGAAGATGACATGAAAGCATACTATAGTCAGAATAGTTCAGTGTTACTAGCTCAGTCTCTGATTGTTGGGCAACTTGTTGCAGTACATGCTGAAGAAGATGCCTGGCTGCGTGCTCAGATAATTTCGCTGGAAGACAACAGAATAAAGGCAAGCAATTACTTCTTTTAGCACTTGAGGAAAGATGTAATGCAATGTTATTTTTTGGACACAGAGTCAGTCTTTAAATATGCTGCATTAGCGTTCTCTCCTTTCTTGCCCTGGAGTACTTTTTCAGTTTTATGAGTATTTTCAGTTATATGAGAAATTAAGGCGTTTTTGAAGTTATATGATTGCCAAATGTAAATGGTCTTTCAAGTTTTTTTCCATAAATAGTTTAAGCTTTGAGGTTTTGTTTTGGGTTTTATAGGGAGCTGGTCCCTCTAACACTTTTGTACTTGAAAATGTACCTCTGACAGTCTTAGGAGGAATGGGTGTAGTAACACTATTTGGAGTGGAACAGAGGAAGGGAAAGGGAAGAACAAAATTCGCTTGCCGATAGATCTTGTTTGAAGTCTTGTACTGAAGTATCTATGACATGCACTAAACAGCAAGGCAGTGAGAAGAATATACTTGTGTTCCCTTCCAGGCAGATCTGGTATTCTAGGAGTTATATGTAGTGTGCATTTTATTTAAACCCCTTTGAGATTATTTAACTCCTCTGTTAAACTTTTCCTGAGCCAAGCAGACTCTTCCTGCCATCCGCAGTGGAACTAGAACGTATGATAGAACTGTAAAAAGAGTTTCAAACTTCTCGGTTATTTCTTGCCCGGTCAAACATTTAAGACACCTTTTTCTTTTCTGTCTCTTCCCCCAGTTAGGTGACTTTTTACCCAGGTCTACTTAACATGCTTCTAAACTTCATCCATTTCGTAAATATTTAAATAGCACAGGTATTAGAGTTGAAGTTTTTCTGGAAGTTAGTGTGAATACTCTTCAGCTGGAACTTGGAGGGGTGTGTCAGAACTCGGTTTTGAGAAAGATGGCTGGGTTTAGAGAAGTAGCAAGGACATTTGTAGGAAGCTTGCGTCTAATTTCTTTCTAGCTAGAGCTATCAGCCAAAAGAAGACTACTGCTTTATTGCAGCATTTGCTAGTTGTCCTCTGACACAGTGTTCAGTCTCCCTTTTCAGTGTTTGATATGCAGGCATTTTGCATAATAGCGTTTATAAAAAAGTTGTAAAAATCCCTGACAAAGCCTTCTTTCTCTCACTTTAGTTCCAATTATTTGCTGCCAATCAGCAGTTTCCCTGCTGGTTTCCTGCATTGATTGTGGTATTTGTATCAAAGTTACTATAAGCATAAATCAAAATGATTCACTTAAAGCTGTAAAAACAAAAGGCAAAACATAGGATGGCACTGAAGTGGTATTTGACTTTTCAACACTTTCAAAACTTTACAAATAAAAATTTCTGCTTTAGTACTTTTTTTCATGTGGTTTGAGGTAATATGTGCTGAGACCTTCCAGGACTGTTCCTATTAAGAGTTGAGATTCTGTGGAACAGTTGGAGAGGCTGGCTTTACTGAGATCTTGAGAAGAAAGCTTTCCCTGAAAACTCTGAACATTCAAGCAGTGAAATAAACATGAGATTAATGGAGTTATACAGTACCAAATTAGTGAAAAGTGATTTGTCTGTGGCTGCACAGAGAATGTAGTAACTGAATAAGTTTTCCCTAGGCTCAAGAACACATATTTACAATTATATTCATGATCTTATGCTTTTATTCTGTTTTCCGTTATCAGGTATGCTATGTTGATCATGGCTTCAGCGAGTTTGTTGAAAGCAACAGCGTGTACAGACTACAGAAACAGTTCCATTCTCTTCCATTTCAAGCTGCAAAGTGTAAACTGGCAGGTAAGAGAAAACCAGTGTTGACTATACAGCTTGCTGTTGCACAGTTGATGGATTAAAGCATCTCAGTCTGGGAATTTTGATTCTTGTTTGTAATAACTGTGTATGTTAGATTTTGTCCAAGACAGCTAGTCTAAGCAGACACAGGCATGGAAAGAAGGAAAAGGAAGAAAGGAAGGATGTGAGGGAGAGTTTTGTAAAGAAAACTTGATATTAGAAGACCTTGATATCCAGTATCTGCAATGGATCTTAGTTGTTGCACTTAGCTTGAATGTTTTTGTCCCTTTGATATATGCGAGCCTAAAGAAATATAAGGAAATGTTTGCTGTTGTGTGAAGCAATGTACTAGCATATCTCCCCTTTTCCACAAATGATGCACATCTGTTCTGGCCAGGTCGGGCAATATCCCTGTATATGATCCTGTTTAGTTATTTTAAAGTGATCCTTCCTCTTTCAGTACTTGCATACTTGCAGACTTCCTAGACTCTGCTGAAATTACTTACATTCCTAAAACGGGTAGGCATTTCTAACTTTTAAAAATATTTTATTTTAAATTTATAAAATTGCCATGAATGAGCTTTTTTATTTGGTTGGTTTTTTAATACTTGGATGCATTCCTTTTTTTCTCCACACATTTGCCTTGACTATCTTAAAAGGATCTTTTTCTTTTCTTCTCCCGCATCCCTCCGCAAGACAGCTTTCATGTTAAAAAGGTGGAAATCAAGCAGAATGCAAGTAGGAGTGCAGTACAACTTCCCAATTCTTGCAAAGATTCCTGTTGTGAACACAGACCTGGTTATTATATTTCACTTTGACTGCAGTGATACAGAAAAAGTATGGTGTGTCTTACAGGACTGGAAGTCTTTTGTGATGATCCTGTGCTAGTAAAAACTGTGGAATCGCAGACATGCTTTAAGATATTTGCTGTAGAAATACTGGAAAAGACTGATACTCCTGTCGTTGTTCTCTATGACACTTCTGGAGAAGATGATATCAACATCAACGCTAATTGCCTGAAGGCATTGTATGATAAGTCCCTTGAACTGCACCTAAAGGTACCGTTTTCCTGTTTCCTTCTTAATTAATTAAAAATCAGTAACTGCTAAAGTCTTGGGTGGACACAAAACAGTACTCAGAAATTTGCTAAGTCTGTGTGTGTCATTTTTTTCCCCCTTTCTTGATAAAATCTTACCGTTGCAGATAGATGCACTATATACAAATGTCAGAGTAACCAGTGTGTTCTCTGACGGAAGCCTGTATTGCCAAGTGCCATCTAAAGGCTTGTCTAGACTTTCTGAAATCTTGCAGAAAATAGAAGACTACTTCCATTACAAGGTAGGTTCTATGGTGAGAGAAGTGGTAAAGTCATGTAGTCTTTCTTCAGAACGTACCGATCATTTTTCTTGCACAAAAGTTCAGGTTTCTGAGGTAGCCATAGACTATTCAGAAAGGCCATAAATTCTCTTCCTAGTTTTCTGGGGTGCATCCTTCAGCGCGAAAAGTTTCTTTTGATGCTTTCTTGTTCACAAGCTGTCTCTAAGGCTTCAGTAAGTACTTAAAACTTCCCTTGAATAGTTAGAACAGTAGCAATATGGCTCATAATGGGAAGCTTCCAATGGCAACTGTATCAGATTGGTATAAAGCCTATGGAGATACTGCTGTATTTTTTTTCTGGTAGTTTTACTCACATGATACAGTTGAGGTGCAGAAACAGTCTGGCCCACAGCACACGATGTAAAGTGACAGTAAAAGCAGTGTCTGTTCTTTTTAGCCTTGCTTCCTTGGAGATTCAATAGCTTTGATCTGAACTGCTGTGTATCTAGTCTTTGTACCCATAGCTTTTGAATGTTGTGGCTAATTTAAACTAGAACTGATGTATAGGAAATATTTTCAAAAGTCTGACATTCCACCAACCGTTTACAGACACGTGCAACAACCCTTACTAAAATCAAGAGAATTTGTACAAAAAAAGAGAAGACATCTTAATAGAATCTAATTTATTCAACATTCAGCTGAGCCTTAGGGAATCAAACCAAGAAATGTATATCCTTGGAGGTCCTGTTACAACTGCTGCTTGTGCCATTACTCTGTGTCAAAGTGATTTTTAGAAGTTGAGCTTTACACCTGCTGTGGAACACACACCCTCTGGAAATTCTTTATATTGGACATGTGTCAGTTATCAAGATTCAGTTTCAAGCAAGCTTAGCACTGAAGGAAAGCGTAAAGAACCTGGAAAGGCTTAGCAGCACAAAGGCAGGCAGCCAGACAGGTGTTTCAAAAATTCAGATTTTCTGGACAGAGTGTATATTAGGTGCTTGTTGCTGTCAGAAAGAGACCTGACATTCAGAATATCAATCTGCATATGGGGGTAAAAGAAGCAATCTTGACTTTGCAGCTTGAGGGTTTTTATATTTCCTGGGAATTTAAACAAACTAAGGTCTAGGTCAGTCTTCAAATGTTGTTTCTTCATGCTTTTTATAGTGTAGCCATTGTCTTGTTACATTATTTAGGATCATCACAGTGAGTGTCACCCCCATGAGACTTTCATTTGAGTTAGTACTAAATTTGGTTTGTTAAATATCTGAACAAATGATGTGTTCAGGAATATAAGGTAGGAGCTTCTGCAGTTGCCTGTCACAGCTCTAAGCTGCTCTTGCTTTTCAGAACATTACGTAGAGGTCAGTGATTTCATATTCTGTGTTTCCAAATGTGGCTTTTTTCCCCTCGCACTGTATATTCTCTCAGTTTCATTGTAAGATACACAGCTTGGAATTAAAGCTTTACCAATGGGGGAAGCTTAAAACAACATGCTAAGAAATGCTTCTGAGGCTGGAAAGAGACTTTATGTTTGAAACAGAGTTTTTGCTTCTCAGAACTGTTTATTCCACGTGTGGCTGCTGAAATGGTTAGTTGAGTGCCAGACAGTAATAGCACCATGCTTCTTAACTTCTGTTTTTATATTTTCACAGATATCTGATTTTAATGTATCACTACCTTTCTGTGGCAAAATCTGCTTGTTTCCTTCCAAAGGAAAATGGGCACGTGTAGAGGTAAGAAGTATTCAAAGAACTGCTACAATTTTCCCACACAGAAGCAGCTCTTCTTTTTGTTCAGCTAAAACCAAATCCTTAGTTTCTGTGAGGCTTGTTAGAGTGTATATGTCACTGTTGTGTTTTTAACCTCAAAATGATGCTCTTGCTTTCTTTCAGATAAGAACTATTCACACTAGACAGGCACTTGATGTGGAGTTCATGGATACTGGAACAGTTACAACTGTAAAAGTGTTAGAGCTTAGAGAAATCCCACCACAATTCCTGAGAGAATTAATTGCAGTACCTCCTCAGGTATAAAGACATGTTAAAGCTAATCTATGCTAAATCTCTTGGCAGTGTTTGTAGTTCTGCTACTTCAAGGTTTATGTAATGAAATTTTGTAATGTTTAATAGCATTCAACATTGGAGTGTATTTCATTGTGCATCTTTGCCTGAAATAAACCATAAGGTAGTCCTGTGTGTCAATGGGATGTCATGTATGTGTAATGGTACTGGCTTTTCTTGTTCCTCTGTCTCTTTTTGTTTGTCATGCATTATTGAATCTGTCACCATTAATGAAGTTTCTGTGAATAGGAACTTGTGGACTAGTTTCCATATTACTAAATTGTACCTTGTATTCTTAATTCTCTTCGTAGGCTATAAAATGCTGCCTAGCAGATCTGCCTCCTAACACTGGCATGTGGACTCCAGATGCTGTGCTGCGGCTGAGAGACACTGTAATGAATTGCCCTGAGTTTAGCATGAAGGTAAATAGTCAAAATGCCTATGTGACTTGAAATCCATAGGCATGTGGAAAGAGCATTGAAAGAACAACTCTTAGAAGCTTAAACACTCATCAAACTGATTTTTGTTACAGGAGTTTAAAAGTGTGTAGCCAGCTCTTGGACATAAATTCTAGACAAAGTCCTTTTCTTAGGACATTTGGCATAGAACTTACTTGCTTAAGCCTCTTAGAAACTTCTCTTTTCTACTCAAGAATTTAGCAACTTTCACATTAGCCTTTCACGTTTTTCTGTCCCAGTCCAGCTATGCAGCTAGAGTTATTTTACCACTGATAAGAAAGAAATGCAGTTGTTAATATTTCCCCACATAAAAAGATACAAGTGTTGAGTTAATCTTAAATTATTTTTATGCCTCTTGTGAGTGTAGCTTTTTGTCCTTCTGGTCTTGGAAAGCAGCTTTATTTTTTGTTTGCTTGTTCTAATCCAGTGTGATTTAGTATACGCTGTTGTATGCTTAGTATTTCTCTTGTCTTTGAGATAAAATTATTTCCACTTGCAGTGTATCTTATCCAGTTTAATTAACTGAAAACACCCTTCTAAAGGAATCTATTACTAGCTACAGACTAAACAAAGCTAGTTTCCTCTTAAAAACAGATGCTGCCACAGCACTTTGAAAAAGTGTTTTGTAGCTTTTCTTTACCTTTTTGCTTGCTTTAACACTTGAGCCTGTATATTTAAAACACAACTCCTCTAATCTGGGATTTATGGCTATTGCATCTGGCTTTTCTAAACATCCTCTTCCAAGATCATTTGAGTTAGGTGCTAATTTTTGCTTGATGAAATAATAGACAACAGATGTATTCTTTAATTCCAGAAAGATTTTATTCCTGACTAGGAAAATCAACAGGAGAATCTGTAAAGAAATGTTATATACTTTGTCAAATTAAAATTTCAGTGCTCTACTGTCAATAATGCTAGCATATCTGGTATTAATTAGGAAATAATTTTTATTTCAGTGCTTGAAAATTATGCATGATACACACCTGTAAGCTTTTTTCATATTTATTTTTTTCCCATCCTTAATTTACTAGGCTTCATCTTGCATAATGACAAGAAGAGAATTTTGAAGGATTAAGTGTTACTATTTAATAGCGTTACTTAGTTGTTTAGATCTGTATGGACACTGGCTACTGTTCTCCTGAGAACTAGAATTGTACATTCAGTACTGAGATTGAACCTGTTGGGCAGAAAACTCAATTCAAGCTTTGTATTTGCTTTGCATTAGTGGAATAACTGCAAAAGCTCTTTTTAGCTGCTGTGAGTTGCTTTACTATCCAACAAGTTCATTAACGTATTTCATAGAATCATAGAATAGTTTGGGTTGGAAGAGGCCTTTGAAGGTTATCTAGTCCAACCCCCCTGCAATGAGGAGACATCTTCAACTCAGTCAGGTGGCTGAGAGCCTGAAACTTGAGAGAACCTTTACAATACTTCTGTGCATATAAAATGCAATGAACTGTTGCTGCTTTTCTGTTAAAGGCTTTAGTCTTCTGTCCAAAATCAGATGTGCATTTAATAGTTATTAACTGGAAGTTAAACTGTATTTTGTTTTCTAAGGTGGTTAAACAGGATGGTTCAAAGGGGATTGCACACGTTTACTTGTTTGCTCCAGAGAATTTCCCAGACATGGATCGTAGCGTCAATCGACAGATCAGAAATGCAGACTTGTGGAAGCATCAGAAGGATGTTTTCTTGAGTGTTACACCTAGTGGGACTAGCTCCACAAAAGTGACAAGTGATGCTGTTTCAGCTCTACGATTAACTGCTGGAAGGCTAGAAAAGAGTGTCTCTGATTCAGCCAAAGACCCCATCAGTGCAGTGTCTACCATTGATATGCCTCCACCTCTACCCTTGTCAAAGACTGGTGAGCTCATGGACGTCTATGTCTCTGTGGCCTGCCATCCGGGTCACTTTATTGTCCAGCCTTGGAAAGATCTACATAATCTGGAAGCCCTAATGGAAGAGATGATCTTGTACTACAGCAGGGCAGAAGAGAAGCCTGTGAACATTGAAAAAAACAAGCTGTACGCAGCTAAAATTGAAAATCAGTGAGTAGATACTTAAATTAAAAACAAAATCTTTGAAGGCCAGCTTAGCTCTGCTAAGCTAGTCAAGCCTAGCTCTGTTTTGTCTGCATTGTTAACAAGGTGGCAGATGTCCAATGATATCTGAGAGATTAAGGGAGTAAATGAGGTTGCAGTCTCTTCATGCTTCCATCTGGTAGCTGGAAGAGTTGATTTCTGCTCAGGTAATACCAGATCTGGGAAGCCTGAGACATGTTGGTCAAGATCTTTTGGTCATATATTATTTTTATGGTGCCTTGACAGTGTGTGAATATGAATTCAAATTGTCTGTTCTTGTTCTCCCCCTTTTTAGGTGGTACAGGGTCATAATAAAAGGAATTCTTAGAAATGGGTTTTTGTCAGTGTATGAGCTGGACTACGGTAAACATGAGTTTGTCAGCATAGAGAAAGTACAGCCACTCATGGACGCGTTTAGGAAACTACCTTTCCAAGCTGTGATGGCTCAGCTTGCAGGTAGGTAGTAAGCATTTACAATTTTTTTTGTTGAAGTTGTACGTCAGTGGCAATACCAAATGAACAGAAATGTAAAGTGGACAAAGCCACAGGTTAGTGATGTAATTGTTTTTTGCTAAAGTAAGCATGTACCTGCTTGCAAAAATGTGTAATGCCTGCATGTTTGTGTCATCAAAGTAGCTCTGCTTTTCTTCTAGACGTAGGTGGTGATGGTTCTGTTTTATTATTTCTTTGTTCATTTTAATGTAACACTTTTAGTTACCATGTGTAAAACTGAACATTGCTTAAACTTTCCCAGCAGCTGCTTTACATTGTTATAACTATCATTTCATGTGTGTGATGTCTAATATGCAATGGGGAAATCAAAACTAAATGGGTTTTGGTTCCTTAAACATAACCCATTACGAGGTGTGAAAGTTACAATATATCTGTTAATAAGGACTTACATTCTGATTATCCTAATCTACATACAGTTAGGAACTAGATGCTGAGTTTCTAGAGAAGCTTTTTGTATATATCTTGCCCTTATTGTAATTTACTGGTTTCCAGTGCATATTTGGAATCCAGAGTTGCCTGAAACACATTGGTGTTCTCAAGCAAATAAAAAACCTCCACAAGGGGGTGGGGTCTTTCAACAGACATAAGTAAGATTAACTTCCTTGAGAATATGGGGCCTGGAGGGTGTGCGTACATCTGATAGAACTAAAAAATAAAATTTGCTGTCTCCTTGCTGTCTTGTCTTTCCTTTTCCAAATTTTTCTTTTATTTCTGCATTGCTTTCAGATGTATGTGTCTCTTCTTATTCAGTTGCTGCTTTCTGCCGCTGTTTGGTCAGCACTAGTCTAGACTTCAGTTATGGAATATGCTTCTCTGAAGTGGCAGGCCACAGATTTGGTGCTCTGATCCTAGGTTGCCTTCTGTGGATCTGCTTTCCTGCATAGCCTCAGTGTGACCGTGGGGATTGCTTTAAACTAGCGATGGCGGGTGTGTTACCAACAGGCTGGGGTCCTAGGAGTGAAGTGCTGAAATGACGCTCATTTCTAGCTGTGCCTGTCTACTGGGGTAGTACAGGATCCAGCTGAGCAAGCCTGTAAGCCATCCAATTTTCCTGCTTCACAGAATCCCAAGTAGCTAGTTCAGTTGGCGTCTGAGCCGCTTCGTATTTTCAAAGCAGGCCAGCTGAACCGAGAAGACCAGGTCTTGCTATTCTTCCACCATTAATTACTCTTTCTTAACTGTTGATGAACTGTTGACTTCTCATTCTTTCTGTAACCTGCAAGGAGCTGTGTTCCTGTGTTGTCCTGTCTATCAGCAGCAAACTGCTGCTAATTGTAAAAGCAAAATGTGTCACTTTGCTGTTTTGCTTCTGGTATCCATAAGTTGTTGTTTGGGTATTCATGCACGATATTTGAGCCCCGTGTGCCTAGATGCTGTACACCAGCGATGGTGTGGGGAAGCCAAATTCCAGGTCTGTAGGAGTCATTTCTTTCTTGGTGGGTTGCAGCCGTATTCAAAGACCGGTTTCTGTTCTAGCATTACATCCCTGAGCAGACGACTTTGTGGGATGCTGCTCTCCAAAAAAAACCAGTAGCAGTTGTGAGGCTTTTAAGCGGCATTTCTTTTCGTTTTTGACCTCTGCAGATCTGGTTTGGGACTTGAAGGTTTGGCAGATGTTTTAGTAGCTGATGAAGAAATCTTAATCTAAAGCGAGGACAACAGGACAAATAATTTCAGCAACCTCAGGCAGAAGACAAAGAAATAGTTTGTTTTGAAAGGATCTTCAGTTTCCCTTTTTGTCATGTTTCGTAATATGCCTTGAACATGCATGGCAGCTGATATACTTTGAATTACTCAGTGAGTCAGTGCGTTTGCCTTTCACTTCTGCAAACTTGTCCATATCTTTAGACTTTAAGAAAAAATAATGTCCCAGTCTCTGTAATAATTAAGATGGGGCGGGGGCGGGGGGGGAGATAAGTGAGCTTGTGTTTCTTTTCTAGAGTTAAGCTGCATTCAGTAACACTTGTACATCTGTTTTCTCAAGTATTTAAACTTCCCCCACTTCTTTATAACCTAATCATCAAGATTGGTCTAGTCTAGAAATGACCTTCTGTTTTGCTTTACCTTTGTCCTAGGAGTGAAAAACCAGCAGTGGTCAGAAGAGGCTTCAATAGTGTTTCGGAATCTTGTAGAGAAGAAACCCTTGGTGGCACAGATACAGGCAGTTAATGAAAGCACCAACTCATGGGATCGAAAAATAGTGACATTTCTCGTGGACACATCTCTTCCAGATACTGATATATGGATTCATGATTTTGTGTCTGAAAGTCTTGTGGAATTTTCAAAGGATGATTAATCACCACTTCTGAAACGTAGCAGCTCAGATTCTTTAGCAATAAAATAAGTAACAGGCTTTGAATAGAAATATAACTACTACATGGCCTTGAAGACATAAAATTGAAAAATCTGTATTCTGTGAAAAGGCTTTGTTTAACAAGTTTGGGTTCTGTTGACTTCAGTTGACTTTCTGAAAATTTGCACTTTCTTTACCGTTGTAATGCTAGAATGTTCGGGTGGAAATATTAAAAAAGTTATTTATCAATAAAACAATGTTGACTTTAGTTCTTGTGATCTTTCCCTAATTTTGAGGGGCTTTTTGTCTCATAGCTGTTACTCAGAGCCATTACTGGGTACTCCTCCTTTGTTCTTTAACTAGCATGTTGATTACTTGGGAAACATGAAAGCAGTCCTCAGTATTTCTGAATTTGGTGTCAGGGACATGCATTATTGGTGGGGTTTTGCCCCTTCCGTAACTTTGTAAGAGTTGAGTAGTTGGAAGTGCCTTGTGCAGGAGACTGCATTTGCGGGGCTGAACTGTCACAGAAGGGTATGCACTTTGTGTGCTTACTAGTCTGCTTGCTGTTCTTTCAAAGTTCTCTGCTCTCCTCCTCACACTCCGCCCCCCCCCCCC